>Ga0209367_1001170_pt1 | contig 31189 bp, 13 predicted proteins | sample WorMetLIZISLAND2_FD_187412 | JGI IMG/M metagenome (GOLD analysis project Ga0209367, IMG submission 187412) | Marine gutless worms symbiont microbial communities from Max Planck institute for Marine Microbiology, Germany - Olavius geniculatus... ...
ATATTAATGAGCGCAAGCGCTCCTCAGCCAGCGCACGACGCCCAGCCAAGCAATATGCGGAGAGCCATTTTGTCCTTTCATCAATGGATTTTGTAGTAAAGCAAACGTCTCCTCGTGTGTTTTGAAGACATTGCTATACGGTAAAATCGTTTTATAGTATCACATTCTTCAATTAACTGCTTGCAAAATTGTACAAAAGTTGCGTTAAATACGATAACTACGATCGATGGTTGGCTAACTGCCCGATGTTGGCCAGTTAATTTGACGGCCATTTTGACCGTTGGTTAGTGCAACGGGAAACGTGAGTTATGCAAATCTGTCAGATAACACTAACTTGACCGGCCAGTTAAGATCCAGAAACTGGCCCTAAGTCTAAGCGCCGATATTGGGATTTCGACTAACGAACGCCCTAAGCTAATTCGGCCGCCCGGTTTTATTGCTAATATTTTTTTCAGAGTTTTCTTGGCCGGTCGCTGTGAAACTCTGCCACATGATCGAAAATGTGTCTATTTAATAATCTAAATGTTCAAATTTAAAGAGCTTTCTCAAAATAATTTTTTTGGAAGGCAAACATGCAAAATTTGGTGCGATTTTGGACAATTTCTGCAGATTTTTATCGTAAATACTTCTGGAAGGGATGGAAATGCCCAAAATCGGAGAATAATGTCAACCGCCATACTTTTCGCGTTCAGCAAAAAAGTTCTGTAAACGTTTATTATTTGCGCTCATAAATAACAAAACGAAAAAAGAAACTTTTGTCCAAAAATGCATCATAAAATGCGTAGCTGCTAGAATTGGCCTAAGTAACTAAAGGATTTTAGTATCACAGATAACTTAAGTCGTGAAGTTTTTTAAAGCGAACCTGACCTTTATGACCACGAAACATATAATACGTTACAAACGGACAGACGAATGGACGATTTACAGCGTCAAAGAGCAGTGAAAAAAACATCGACTGAAGTTATGACGTCTATATGAAGTGGACGCAATTGCGTCGAGGTTTGGTTGCGTATAATCCGACGTCATGTAGACGATATTAAGCCTAACTAACCCATACTAACCCTATGCTGATACGATGAATGGCTCTTGCAAGTTGCAATCCGCCTCCTCGGCTAATGCAGCAAAGCAATTTCAGACCGCCTTTACGATATGCCGTAAGGCCAGGACACAAAATGAGAAAAGTAAGTAAGTAAGTAACTACCAATTTATATAGCGTCAAACTCTCAGGAAAGAATCAGGACGCATAATCCCCAAACTTCGACTCTGGCCGCAAATATTTCCGAAACGAAACAATCGACAATTGCAAAATCTTGGTTAAAACCACGCTGTTTTTTCTTGTAGCTTTGAAAATTGGACCCGTGGTTTACAGCTAGCAGACATACCACCGCCGTAATCAGCGACAATAGGCTTTTACCCTTTTGCCCGTAGGCTACTAGTCATTTCCCGTCCCACTGAGGGTAGGAGGCTGAGCGTATATGTTGCACAAAAAATTTACAACAAATCGAAGCAGGAAGCAAGTGGAGTTTAAACCTACGAAGACATAATTTGGTCGACAAACACGAACATAATACTAGGGCCGCGCTACAGTGCAGTACACCTACTCCAATTTATAATTATCTGACATTTTTTGCAGCTGCTTCACACAGAAAACGCGCGTCCTTCGTGATGTTTGTGATTTTGAATAATTGATTGCCAGAAGCATTTTCCTGCAATGACGCGTACAGCTCATTCACCTCCGACCGTTTCGCAGGTAATGGCGGGATAATTGCACACGCAATCACGGGGAACATTGCGCATTTTGATGTTAAATCATTCGTAGATGTGCGGTGAGATAACGAAAGTAAAATTCTAAAAAGCCGAAGCATTATTGTAGAACATCGCGTCTTGTTTCGGCGCACATATGTACACAGTAACCTTGTGATGTTAAACTTTAACATTAACTTTGTTATTAAAATGTCACGACGCTTACTCCTGCCCTACAAAACGTTCACACCATTTTATGTTTTTTTTTGTTTTTGTACAGTACAGACGGACAAACGAACGGGCAACGTGAGTAACGCGGCCAGTAGAGCCGCTGCACAAAAGTTTGCCCAGTTACTTTACGCTAGCAAAATAAATGCTTTTGATCATGATGATGATGATGATGAATTGACGATTGCATGGTAAAACACTGTTGCGTGATGTGTCTTTATTGTGTCAAATTACTCCGGCAATTTGCTCTCTGATAATTCGACACGACGTAGACACACTATACGCAATTACGTTATCACACTATTTTACGTAAGGTGATATTTTGCTTTCGTAATGTACTCTGCCAGGTTCCTGCCTACTCGGTTTCACCGTAAAAATCTGCATAAAATGTCGATGATCACGGATTCGTTTTATTTTATTAATTCAAACATTACGCAAAAACCTTGCATGCATGGAAACTGGAGATTTCGTGTTGAAAAAAACATCAGCAGTAAAACGCAACTGTATAATTTATGATGTTCGTTGTCAACTATTTTAGGTCCCTACCTAAAATAGTTGTCTCTTTTAAATAAAATAGTGGTCTAATATGTCTGTTTTTGTGTTTATGGCTGGCTAACTGAAATCTGTGGCTGCTTGTCGTCTGAGCCGGAAATTGTGACCTACAAAATTGTTCTAGGGTCTAATGAAAATTGCAGCAGTTGTCACATTTGTTGCTAAACAATTCCTGGAACTCAGTGATCATGTTGCATGTTATGCAACATACTAGTGTCATTTTTCTATAAATCAGCTGATTGGTACTGGGTAGCTTAAAACGCTTCTCCGTGGAAACAGCTGCGTAGGCCCCGAATATTATTATATCTTCCCATCATCCAGGCAAAAAGCGTCGCATTTGCACTGTGAAAAACCGGCATCTGGAACTTGGAAGTCAAGAAGAGCTGCGGTTGAACCAGACCAGACCCCTGAAGCTAAAACACTTTTTGCTTTTGAACGTTTAATGGAAGCCGCAAATTCGCCTATTTTTTTCTGAAATTTGCTGGAAAACGGCAAAAAACGCACCTTTTCATATAAAGTCGCCTGTAAAAAATTTTTATGGTCGGGCCAAAGGGGGGCATCGCACCATGCCCCCCCTAAATACGCCACTGGACGGATCCCCTCTGTCCAATGGAAAGGAAGAAATATGAGGCGTCGAAATCCCAGTAACAATTTGCACTGTATGTTGAGGCCGGACCGACTTGAGATTTTCAGCGATATAACGACAAACAAAGTAGGTTTTTAAATGCGTCTTTTGGTTCTGATCCGTTCCCATCTGTAGGCCTAATTTCTGGCTTGCTTGTGAGTAAAACACTGGTGCTAAATGACTTTAGCCGTTGCTGTTTCGCTGCGAGTCGATGAATAGAAGCTGCACTAATGCAGTATAATTATCATAGGCCTATACTTCGCAGTTTCGCAGCTGCTCGACGGAAAAACCGCGGAGGTCATTTTTTTCTGCAATAATTGTAAATAATTTACAACTTCTTTTGCTTTATTCCCGCTGTATGGAGCTAATGATGGCAACGTCATGTAACAATGCTATGGACAAACTCAGGCGAAAGATCGCGCGCGAGTTCTTGCCAAGACATTATTAGCCCAATATATTCCAACTAACGTAATTTCGAACGTAAAAATACCGGGTAGGCCTAATGATCGGCACATGCCATCATCTTAATAAAATATTTTTAGCTCACCGGGCTGTAATTTATTTTTCGTTTTGCTCTTTTTCATAAAACTAGAAATACTTTCTGTGGAACGAGGTATCTGTCCCATTGCCACACTATTATAGCCTATAGCAGCTGCGTTTCAGCGTTTGACGCTCTTTTAAGCCTGCAGCCAATTTTGTCTTTGAATAAAAACGGTTGGTCGCCACAACAACACTGGTCTTCGGGGGAAAAATTTACATGACACCATTGCATAGCCCGGGCCCGAAAATAGAGATTAAGTGAAAACAGCGTGCAATTATCTTTTGCGGTAGCCGAGTTATAGTCAATTTTGTCCCAAAATTCGTTGCCATAACAACGGCGGTCGGCAGGGGAGTGATTTAAATGACACCATCGGGTAGCGCGGGCCCGAAAATAAGGGTTAGGTGAAAACAGCGCGCAATTTTTTTACGAGGGCCGAGTTGTAGTCAGTTTTGTCCATAAATTTGTTGCCATGGCAACAGGGGTCGTCAGGGGAGAAATTCAAATGACATCATCGGATAGCGCTGGCCCGAAAATAGTGGGACAGATGAAAACAGCTAGCAATTATCTTTTGCGGGGACCGAGTTATACCGCTTTAAAATCTCCATTGGCTGTAATGCTATTTTTTTAAAAATTGGGGTGAAATAGTGGAAGGATTTATCAGATTTTTATCCCAAACTCGATCTTACTTTACGGGCCCCGAATCACTATGCAAAATTTCATCAATTCGAATCAAAATTGCGGCCGTATGAGTGTTTACATACAGACTGACAGAATGACAGACAGACGCAAGTAATTTTATAATCTGTCCCTTGCTATGCTATATAGCAATGGGACTGCTAATAAGTTTAATAAAAATTTTGGCACAGGATACTTATTCGGCAGCCGTATAAATAGCCTAGCGGCTATCGATACGGCGATCGGAAAAATATCTGGTGCTATCCGGGCCTGCTATTTATCCGGTTGCCGTTTATTTATTAACAATTAAGTTAAAGATAAAACGCTCACCGATACCATTTTGTTATAGAGTTCTGTTTGAATGACGCAGTGTCAGCTAGTTGTTAAAGCGACAGTGGCAGACTTCCACGCAGCCGTTGCAGCATAATGTTACGATAACGCTTCTTATCCGGACTTATGGAACGTCGTTTTACTATTTAATCCAGAATTCATGATATGTACATATCACGAATTCAATTCCTGATATCACGAATTCAAATTCGTGATATGTACGTGTAGGCTTACATATCATGAATTCAGCAATTCATGATATGTACATATCATGACTTCTAGATTAAATAGTAAAACGGCGTTTCATACGGACTTAATTTTGTAACATTATTGCGTTTCATTTTTAAAGTCACTTTCGTCGATTATCAGCTACGGTTTGGTGTCGCGCAACGTTATACCGCCATCAGTTTCATGCCGCAATTCCGAAGCAAATTGGAGCCACGAACCAATACGGCGACCTCATTTTAAGCGCAAATTCAATACACTGTGAGCGCTACGTAATATGCGGAACTGAAGGTGCGCCGTATGTGATGCTTTTACGAGATTGAATGCAGATTTCATGCGTTTGAGGCGGAGCATTGCGCCCGTGCAGCGATCGTTTAGTGCCCGTGGGACTTGCAATCATATGAACAGATAGATATACTGTGGATTGTAGACGGTTTTCGATGACAAGCTCACACTATAGATTAATAGCTGGAGACCTTGAAACGGTGATGTTGAGTTTTCTATCCCAAACTAGCCTTAAGTCCAAAATTTTGTTTTTGGCCCGTCCTCGAACTTTTTATTTTGTTCTCGTAAAAATGTGTGTATAATGACACGCGCAGAAACGATGAAAACTAGTATCACGAAATCATCGCTGTATAAGATTTTGCATTACAATTTACAAGTAAAGTAAAATATATTTTAAATAAAAATGATAATAACACGATCATAATGATGATTTTTTTGCGAAATAAGGCCTAGAGTACAGCGAATGTTTATTATTTGTATTACGTAATAATATTATACACAACTTTTATTCACCAAATATTGGTAGTACATAAAATAAAAATAATAATAATAACAATTCAAAATAAACACACAGACATGCATGGCACACATGTGACAGAAAGTCAATCAATGCGATCAAGATAATTCATGCGCATAGTGTCCCAAAATTAGCGGCACCATGGTTTCAAAAACGCCTAATTTAGTTTGTAGTTTATGGATTTCAACAAAATATCGTACACTGCACCATCTTAACATTATTTACTGTCACACTCATTATGACGTACGTACTTTACCGTGTGTGTTCAATGTAACGTCATTATGACGTCAGAATTCGTTTACATTACGGTTACGTTCAATGCATTGTTATTGACAAAGGGATCAAGCAGCAGCGTACCCGCCTTAGACTAAGAGCTTGCGTCAAGACCAAAAGTAGCCACATTGAGCACAAACTGTAAAGGCATCTTAAAAATGGTTGTCTGAATGATTGATTCAAATTTTGTAAAAATCTGTCAAGTATTAACGATTTTACACTGACTTATCTGTAGGGGTGCCGCTAATTTTGGGACACGGTGAACATTGTAACAAATGAGCACCCGATATATAAGACCCAATCAAACTCGTGTGAAACAAAAATTAATACTATCACTCAAGAAAATTTATAATTAACTTTTGTATAGTAAGTGATCTTTGAACTTCGAAAACTGTTTTCGGCCTCGGCGTAGGCCTCGAGTAATAAAGTACTCGAGGCCTTGAGAACAATGATTGGATCATGATTGTCATTTTCAGCGTCATCATCATCATCATCACCATTAGTCATCACTATCATCACGCCGCACCTGCTATACTAATTTTACCACTCACTACCCAGTCCACGGTGTTGATTACTATGGTCTGTGTGCCAGTCTAGCGTATAGCCTATATACATCAAACCGTATCAAATCGCTCTCTCCACGCCACGGTAATGAGCCATTTCTAGGCTATCGCAGCGGAAGAACTGCATCTGAAGCTGTGGAGTTGACTGCATGAGTACTGATGAGTCGCGAGCAGTTTTTTTACACACCGAAATAGGGTCAGATTCCGGCAGGGGTGGCCGACAGCCGGAACCAAAGAAGGGGTGGCTCAGCCTTTCCATATTTAATCACCCCTCGTGTAGTGTGTACTCGCATACAAAATAGTTACTAAGTATACTATTTTCCTATTTCGATTTTTAGCGCAAGCGCTGCGACGCCAAACTAACGCGCCGCCGCTGTCGAGTTGTCAGCTTTGTGACCAACGGAAACGGCGTCATTTCTAATTCCGGTCGCTCAGCCGCAGAGATGCCGTGCTCAATTCGGCCCGCGCGACGGACTCTCGGAGACCTGTGACTTCCGGTAATATTAGGAGACCTTGACCTTAATCGTAGCCCGCGTCTTTTTGTGCTATGCTTTCACAGTGCTGCCGACAACTATAAGAATACCATAATGCATTAGGGTTCCAGTAGCGCTCACTCAAGCTTGCGAGGTAGTTCCGATCCGTAACGAACAAGGGACAGCATCAAATGCACGAACTTTATGCTCTGCAGCAGTCGCGTAAAATTAGTAAACTAAACTTTTACGAATTTTAATAAATGCACGAGGCAATCGTCGCGACGACGAACGCCCCGTGTATTTACTGCATAATAATCTCTTGTGAGTATTTGTCTATTACAAATAATAAAGCTTATAGCTTTGGAATATAAACACATGCAATTTAGTTAGCTTATTAAATAGGCTAAAAATCGTGAAATTTAATATAGGCCTATCACGCAATAACAGACCGACACCTTTTTATGGTAAGTGACAGTAAGTTACTTAGAGAGTTGTCGTAGGTACACGATGGTGTTGTTGTTAGAGTGGGTCTATCAATGTGTTCCGTTCTAAAGAAGGGAATTTCACCCCGTCAACGAAAAGGTTGTCCTAAGGGCTTATGTAAGAGAGAATGTCCGTTTACCCTCAAAATTATGTTCGGTGACCTGAAACTATATGCTCGGCAAATACCTAAATAATAAGCATCATTTATCGGACAAGTGAAGTGTCTGGTAAGTACTAGATAGATACCGCATAGCTGAAGTGGGTAAGCCAGCACGCAGTACGAGCTTATATCACCCCAGACAGTGCGGTATCATATTTAAATCACGCTCAGATGGCAAAGACTACACCATCGTTTGCTTTATGACGCACGACTCCAACTAAAAGTTGTGAAAACGCCGAAACGGCAGCAGTGCAAGCTGTGGTTAAACTGAAGTACCTAGGTCCTGATATAAGCGACGAAACAAGAAAGTCTTGGACGCTGCCTGAAAACCAACAGTGACGGTGCAAAGCCGATTCTCTCAACCGCTCATCGCCCAGATTTCACGCCCGTTCTCCACTCCTCGCAACTAACGCAAACTCTCGTGCAAACAACAACAACAGCCGTGTAGTTATTTACTGCACGCACTGACGAGCGCTGCTAGGTAATGTGCGCTGTGACTTGATAATAAACTAACTCACTTCCAATATTGCTTCTGCGACGATGACGTTGTCATCCATTATAGGAAGTGTTTCTCTTAGCATGTCCTGTTCTGAAACCGAGTCGATTGCAAATTACCTATTATTGTAATGTGCGGTGTGACTTAATACAAATGTTGTCCGACCGATAGCGTTTCAGCGCTAGTACGGGTGACACAGATCAATTTGTTTGCCGCTCCTCCAGTCGCGAAATAGAAATGAAGCACTTTGCTGTAGTAGTAGCAGCAGTAGTAGTAGTAGGTACTGGGAGCACTATCGTATATTTATGCAATCAATATCAAGATAAATGACAGAATTCGCCCATTTTTTACATCATCAACTAAAGTATACAGCGGTTGTCTAGTTTACATTTTTCCTTTTGTTGGTCTGTTGTCAAACGGTCGCTGACACTGATCTCTCATATCAGCTGTTCTAGTCTTTGACTTTTTTTACATTTTCATGTTGACGAAAAACGTATATAATTGGGTTTGGTGAAATTTCAAACCTTCGAAGTAGGCCTTATGATCAGATTTTGATAACGATTTGCATTAGAAATGATTCTCTTTTACTACTAAAATTCACATCACAGATAGCCGAGAATAGCACGCAGTATTCGGCGTATTTAATTTTAAAGTAATGAACAGCAACAAAATGCGTAGGCCTATGTTTGCCAGTATTATCCAGTTATAGCCTACCCCGTTTACACGAATAAGCATACATGAAGCAAACGTATTCAATATACACGTGCGCGACGTGTGCGCTAAGTTTGCTTCAAGTTTGCTTGATCGTGTAAACAGGGTCTTATATATAGCATTACAACTAAGCCGATGACTGTGAGGCAAACAATAATCAATCACTTAATAACACACGAGTCAAACACAAAAAGGGTAAGCTATTTAATCATTATATCTTGTTTTAATGTCTCAATATTCTATATTTCTAGTTGTCCCCTCGTGCACGTTTAAATCGCTTATCGTATGCGTACTTGTAGGCCTACGATGAGCGTATTTTACATGTTTATTTTAGAGTATATGTATAAAGTATATACACTATTTTAGAGTATATACGCGTATCCTCGAACCTCGTTTGTCAGGTCAACACGCAGTTCAGCGGCATACGATTAGTTGCTCGTGAACAGAGACCTCCATGATGGACACCGATCTCTGCGAGGTGCAGTGGGTGACAAATGGCGGCGCCTAGCAGCAGTTTAATACCGTGCAGTTCCATGCACAGCAAACAGCACACAAGCAGTTCAGCATTCCACCGCGTGACAACACGATCCGTGACAGAGATCCGTGCCGGACGAACGGACGGCTTGCGCTTTCAGAGCGGGGACGTTGGCTCGACCGTCCCCACATTCAGAAAGTCCATGGGTGAAAAATAAAGGTGCTATAGCGCTTCTTACATAAAAGAGACTCATGGCCAAAAGCGCTTTACAATATCGGAAGTGGCAGCTGATGGGCAAGAGCTGGTTGGTATGAGCTAATGATACCGCAGCGCACTATGCGGCCATCCATAACTTGCGTCAGCGAACAATTACTGAATCTGTGGTGCAGCCAGCAGACATACCGCCTTCTCCTAAAGTTCTGGGGAGCTTGCAATGTTCCCAGAAATCTTTGTCTAGATTTAGGAGGTAAGGCCACAAAAATACTGTAAGCAGGCTTAATGGGAAAAAAGAAAATAAGGCAAAATTAGAGAAAAAGTTAAAAAAACATATTTATATTTAATGCACCGGAAAATAGCAGTCAATTACACTAACAAAAACTTTGCGAAAAATAAACTAAACTTTACCGCAATGAATAGCGTAATCGACACAAATAATGTCAATGTACGTGTCACAAACATAACGGAAAAGAGAGTACATAACTTGGAGAAAGAGATGCTTGCCCCACGCAGTAGGTTCTAGAAGTCGGCGCCTATGCCAAATGCTAGGCGGTCAAACCGGCAGCTCGATAGGCAGCATAAGCTATGGCAATGGATCACGCCGACGTGGCGAAATTCCAGTGGGAACATTTCAGATCGAGGTCACTAAATCAGTCCACTAGTCATTCATTTCGTAGCAAGCAGACCGCTCGGGTCCATATGTACATTTATTTAGTTAGCGGTGTAGTTGTTTGCTCAAAAGTGACATGTGACAATGACGTCTTGAGGTTCTAAGAATGGGTCCGGTGTGGTGGAAAATTCGTCGTACCGGAAAATTATTCCCACACGCAGCAGTATGGGTTAGGGTTAAGATTAAGGATAGAGTTAAATTTAGGGTTAGGGTTAGCGTTAGTACATGACAATATGAAGGTGGGAAGAATTTTCCAGGTGCGACAAATTTCCCACGACACCGGCAGTGAAAGCCTCCCAAGGCTAGAGACTAAATATTGGTAGGCCTACAATGGAATAGACATAGTTTTTTTCTGTAGATTTAATGCACGTGGTAATGAATTATCTGCAATTTTATTAATTTGTACTATAAGCATTCTTATTCTCCATCTCCTTTATTTTTACTATTACTATTACTGTCTTGCAATGTGCAATTTCAGGGTTTTTGTCAAATTTCCCGAAATCTTTAAATTATGGGAGTTGAAATGCATTGTAACCGCTCTATCTCATAGGGAGTTAATTCCTGTTTGTATGGCTTCAGTTCGCGGAGAGAGAACTAATCACCCAGTGAGGAATAAACGAGGTCTTAGCGGATTGATCCATTACAAAGAAGCCATCGCCTACATCCTAATTTATCAAAGCCAGGCCTTGTAAACATCTCGACATTTAGATATTCGGTGCGTCAACGCAGTAGCTTATACAGGGTGGGCCATAAATAACGTGGCACTTTACGTTTGTCCACATCTTCGCCGATTAATGACTGATTTTCAAAATTCTTTCACTGCCGCACTTTGCAGACAATTTGCAATAATGTCATTATATTATATCTTACCGCACCACAAATGTGTCTTTACACTACTTTGTAAAATATGAATGAAATATGCATGTATAACGATAATAACAAATAAACATTTTGGTAAAATTGAAAAAAACACTTCAGATCAACACTGCGGGGAATGATCTGTATAACACTAGACTGTGTGGGTCTAACTCAGTCTAGTGTCATACGGATCATTTACCGCAATGTTGGTCTGAAGCGTTTTTTCATTTACTTACATGTTTGTTATTATCGTTAGGTTTTTTACATTTGTCTTTTACAAAGTAGTGTAAAAACGCATTTACGTTGTGGTATGACATATAGTAATTACCTTATTGCAAATTGTTTGCAGAGTGTGCCAGTGAAAAAAATTTTAAAGTCCGTCAATAATTTGCAAAGATATGGACACAAGTAAAGTGCCACGTTTTTATGGCCCACGGTGTATAGTTACCGTATTTTGGTTTAATGCATTTCCAAGGGCGTTCACGAGTGGCAACAATAAAATAAAATATGATAAATCTGCAATAATACAACTGAAAACTGTTGAGTGATATCTTTTTTTTTATGATTTTTGCTGTTTTCGAAGTGTCATTCATTGCGTGTCGCCGTTAACAAGTGTATAATTAATTACCAACTAAAGTCAGCTTGTAAAGACGATATATGTATATCCCCATTTAAGGTTAGCAATATCATAATTGATCCTTGACGGTAAAAAGATTTTGAGCAACGTTTATCGTTAACGATCAAAATTAAGCCAGAAGAGGAAATCGCAGTTATATCGGCTAATTAAGTTACAAAGCAGGCTTGTCTTAGATATACTCGTACATTAGATGCCTTGTACCGACGGAAGGTAATCGTAGGTCTGGATGGCCATGCGCAGTGGCCATGCGTCACAGACTAAAGGCAAATTTGTCTCAACGTACAATATCCAGCTGGCTTCTTATTTCGTAGTCAGGGATTCAACATGACCTAGATAACAAGCATTTATTTATAGAATAACGAAGTCAGTAATGAGGTGTTTACACGATCCAGCAAACGTCCAGCAATTCACGTGTATTTTGAATACGTTTGCTGGAAGTTTGCTGGACGTTTGCTGGCTCGTGTAAACACCCTATAAGAGTATCAAGCGTCACGCCCTGGGACGAATACGGCTGACGGAACAGAAAAGTCCTGAGACGCTGTGCTCGAAGACCGAGGATGACTAACATTGCGAAAGTAATTTAACTCCGAAGGAACTTACGTTCCGCACCATTTGGCACCAACGACCGTAAAATAAACGCCCGTTTTCCGTTTAGCCTCTGTGGCGTAACACGATAAACGTAATAGACTAACGCACTTTACGCGGCTGACGCTGTAAGAAATAAATTGTCAAGTGTTTTAAGAGTTCATTTTGCAGCACTGGTCACTGCGTCGCGTCAGTGTTTATGCGTCATTTGTCGTTAGAATCCGACTTGAATTAGGGTACTCGCACTCGAGTTGGCTTAATGTCGGCGTGACCGTTGCAGATAATAAAATACACTGTGAGGCATAAAAACACACCAAATGTTTTTCATCATAACTTGTAAAAAAGTGATCGAATTTTAAAAGATGTTGGTACGAATATTTCCGATACAACTGGCCATCAAATGAATGTTAAGTTTCCTATCTCATCCATTGTCTGTTGCTGCACTACCTGGAAAAAGAAAACGAACAAAATATTGCATTTTAACCACTTAGGTATTATTGCTTAATAACAACAGCAACAAAACACACATTTTGTCCATATTTTCATCGTTTTAACTAATAGTTTATTTAATTGTCTATTTTTACCTGCCTACAAAAATGTTTCAAATGTTGGCCCACGAACATGACTTGGCTCGGAGACACTTTCTCTATTTGTTGATAGCAGCGTTGATAATGTTCTGCTCCAGACCAATCCAGACTTTACCAGTTGCTTTTTGAATTCATCATTATTCATAAATGTTAGGCCTATTTAATAGACGTGCTGCTGCACAACAGTCAAACCTTGTAATTGATTAGCTGTTGGTGGCCACATATCCGAAAAAAATATAATTTTATAAAGTTTTTTTGGTTGATTTAATGCATATTTTGTCTGTTCTGATTTTCCCAGGTAGTGCAAAAGCAGATGTTGGGTGAGGTAGTAAACTAAACTGCCATTTAATGGCCAGTTGTGTCTTAAATATATGTACCAAAAATTATTAAAATTAGACAACCCTTCTTCAAGTTATGCTAAAAATTGGTGTGCTTTTTATGCCTCAAAGTGTACAAAAGTTAACGCTTTTTCGCCGAAATGTTGCTGAGATCTTTCAACCAAGTTTACTATTAAAGTGTGGTTTATTTTGAGCCATTATGTGGCTTGATGGCTCGCTGTTTAGGGTCGCGACTTCGACTATCGGTCGTTTTAAACCCATGAGCCTCTGTCACCAAGCAGTATAATTTGGTACTGGTCAAAGAGCAGTGACGCTCTGCGGCAGGGAAGGTAACCGAAGGTCTGCATGGCCATGCGCAGTGGCCATGCGTCACAGACTAAAGGCAAATTTGCGATGAGGTAAGACAATAAAAAACAACATAAAACAAACTGAAACCCCTCTTAGTTGTTTATGCACATACGGGTTCAATGGGGGCGACTAAAATGCAGTTAGACCTACGGATAACGAAGGATAAATCTTCAGAGGATAGGGGCCTACATAATATCCGTACGGAAAGTAAAAAACAGCGACCTTAAGTAAAACAGGCGACAGCACACACAGCATCAAAACATGACTGAGGTCTCATGCTATTTCTCGACAACTAGTAAAATCCGTGAAAGTTCCATTGTAATTTGCACAAAAAATATTAAAAGGTGTGCACTTACGTTTTTCGTACTTGCGTTTTTAAATACTTGCATTTTCAGCGCCGCCGCCTAATGGCCTTGACTGGGAGATGAGCATCACACTACCTACGCTTTGTAAAGACAGTGTCCGCTTCATCCTTTTTGTACGTACATTTAGAGGCGGAAAGGCGGACCACGGTAGAAACAAATGTCGTAAAAGCACAAATAATTGTTATTTTTCTGTAATGAAAGGTTCCATATAATCAAACAAATTATACTTTTACGGCAACAAAAGAAACGGCGCCGAATTTAGTATGCTTTCATCGTGGGCGCGGTTACCAAGGTTGTCCGGAAAATTGAGCATTTTTAACACACAGTGCGCGGAAACGATGTGAAATTATAACGAAATAAATTATTACGTATTACAAACGCATTACAGATCTTGCCCGTTCGTCCGTGTGTCTGTCTGTCGGTCTGTTCAAAACGGGCTCCCAAGTCGATAGGCCTAATAAAAATTCGCAGGAAACCAAACTTAAAATAAACGTTCCCTAGAGCATACGAAAACCGGTGTGGCAATTTCCTAGGCTGTTTTTTCTGCATATTGTGGTGTTGTAAGCATTTCGGACATTTTTTGTTTCTATTTGCTAATGTTTGCAGCTTGACGGATAATCCGACTAGTAAAAAGTAAAAAAAAACAATCACGCATTCATTGTTTTAGTGCAATAACTTTAAGCTAATGCGATAAAAGTAAGTAAATATCTCGACAAAAAACGCAAGATGCTGTAAATAAGTTTTAACTGTTCATGACATTTTATGCAAAGTTTGATTTCTTTTTCATAAACGATTTCACTGCTCAGTTGAAAAAGTGGTTTAAACTTTTATATGTTTAGATCGCTGTATCAATTGTTTTAATGAAGTCTGCACGGTTTTTCGAGCTTAATTTCTACTTATAAAACATTTTAGCCGACCGTACTTAAGTAACAGTCGAGTTGTTGTCATGGTTGTCGTCTGTCCGTCCGTCTGTCACAAATGCATTCTGGCTAAACGGTGCAAAATAGACCTAAACCCTAGGTTGATATTAATTACTAATAAAAAATCGCATACTGGTTTTCAAATGAAAATAAAAATTATAAATCTATAACCTTGGATGACATTAAATTTTATAATGCACTATGGTGACGAAAAACCGGCTATATCTCGGAAACGGTGAGAGATACGGCATAGGTTCGTATTATTAATCACTAATAGGAAGTGGCATACGCCCTGTCAGATTAAATGAAAATAATTGACCTTGGATAACCTTAAAGGTCACTGACAACCAGTACGGTCGGCTATCCTAGCGACAGCTGGGCTTTTTGTTTTGTTTTAAAAAATGGTTTCTAATTGGCGCAACGCACAGAAGACGGAAATAAATGGCGGAAAGTTGCGTGCCAAAAATGGCCAACTTCGCAGGACACAACAAAATTGAAGGCAAGAGAAGAAAATGCAATATCCGCCACAACTTAGACGTAGTATCCGCAAAGTAGTATCTGCTTGCTTCAGTTTTTCAGCGAAAATCTCTTCTGCCCGCGTGAGCACATTTTTCAACGTTATTCAGACAGTTAACCAACGAATCAACGAGGTGGCAAACAGATAGATGAGCAAAGGTCATGCGTGAACAGACGACTGAAGTAGGGCATTAATTAAGCTTAAGTCTAAGAAAAGACGCATTCGCCGTGTGCAACTCGGGTAACGCTACCTGCCTGCCGTCGTTAACCATGGCCAACCTGACGAATCTAAGCAGCTTTGCGCTGATTTCCGCATCTGTCACTTTGTAAATGCAGCTAAATACACCCGGCTTACCATGCTACAAACTACAGTACATTGGCTACCTGGGGAAACAGTTACTTCTTTTCTTGAAACTTCCCCACGCGAACATATCTCCCTTGAACATTTTTCTTTGTCACATATAGCGACGGGTAGAAGTAAGACCGCGGCGTTAGGTGTTTTTATGTTTTAAATTTATCCACCGGCTGCAACATAAACTTAAGTGGTGTAGGCTTTATATATTTATTCGTTTATTATTTGCGGCCTTATAGTGATGTCACACCGATCAGTTTCTGATATGTAGACCGGTATCAAAAACAAAAGCCAGAAACTGGCCAATGTGTCATCACTAATAGGCCTACTTTTCGGTACCGGATTTCTACTTAGCCAGTCGCCGGCGCCGGATTGAAAATCTTCAATTTTGTGCCAGCAACCGACGACAGAAAACCTATCAGTGTGTAATCGCCATTAGCAACCATCTTCTTTGTCTTTTTGCGTTAAATAAATTCAATTAAGTTAAGACGAATCGCTTCGTGAGACGACTGGATAAAGACATTTCGCTGCCGACGACGTTCGACCGCAAGCCACTAATCTACGCTCTGCAATATATTAAACTACATAGTTAAGCCGAGCTCATGCGAATGCAGTCTCGTAGGAATGCGGTGTGCTATACTAATTTTCTCCTACTATTTTCGAGCAATTTTCGTTCATTTTCATTCAACTGCTCCGTAATAGTACATGCACACTTACTCACTCACGTGCGAGTGAACACTGTTTCTTATAGCGGCACGCCAGCACGCAATGGGTAATTTCGTGCTGTTACGTCGTATGCAATCACATTTTGTACACGATTACAAAAGTAAATGTGTAAAAGCAAAGCCATATCTAAGTACAGTGAAACACACGACAAACGCTACGAATCTAAAAAAAGAAAGGGCTTGAGGAAAATGATCAATCAATCAATTTTGCTAACATCACGTAGAACAGCATGACAGTAGAGGTAGTAATAGTGTAACCGGAATGTCAAAAAACATCAAGAAAGTCTGCACTAAGAAGTGGCCAACTACAGCAAAACACAAACCAGTGGCGTACAATATAAATACGAATTAAAACAAACTTATAGTAAAATCAACTCAAGGTTAACTGGTCGTGGTTTTAGATCGATGCTGCATGAAGTAAGCCAGAAGAAAAAGAAAGCGACTAATCGATTGCTGTAACACGCGCGGCTGACGTATCACTTCCGTCGATCGACCACATTATGACACCCATCTAATAGATAATTATTATCTACCCTCCTCTATCTGCTACTGCTAGCGACGTCTGTCAAGCTATAAGTGGGCTAGTGGCAAAAAACAAAGGTCCTAATGGCCTTTTCCCTACATTTTAGTCTGCCGAAAGTTTTCTTTTAGAAAATTTTTTAAATACAAAATTTAGGCAAAAAATTTACATTTTGAGCACCCGCCGCAGTCTTCTTAGTCAAAAACCTGCAGTTGTCCGTCGGAATTGCAACTTTATGTCTGGGCCAGCTTTGTTGACCTACGTCGCCGCTGCAAGGTATTAACATTTTTGCGATTGTCGACAGTCTGTCTGTCTGTCTGTCCGTCTGTCGCGCCGATCTGAAATGCAACGTCCGCTGAGTAAATGTCATCTACATTTCAAAACGTCGCTCTTCATATACACTGTGTCTCAGAAAAAAAACTTCACATTGTTCTGAATTCATATCTTTGCTAAATATAGAACAATTTTTTTAATCATTTTACCGGGACACTCTGCCAACAATAGGCAACAAACTGTTATAAAAGAGTCAACAGAGGTCCCACCACACGACAAACGCGTTGCTACACTACCTTGTAGAATACGAAGTTTTAAAAAAACCGCACTGAGCAACGACAGACAAGACGCACATGAACTAAAGAAAAATTGATCACGGAAGTTGCCCTGATACTAAGAGATTAAGAACAGTTACAATTTCGTCATTTGGTGCATTCAGTGTTGTACAGACCATTTTATAGCGATCTTGGTTTGAGGTGTTTAAAAAATGACGCTTGCTAAATAATGGGTAAAAGCTTACTAATACTCGGGGCTTAGCTATTCAAAATCATTGCTTTATGTTAGTTTTATTTAGTTCGATGACAAAATGTTGTTCACAAAATCACTCGATGCGACTGATAATGCTTGATGTGCAAGTCAGTAAAATTGACAAGCTATATTATTATTGTTAAGGCAATTTTAAAGTTTGTCATGCACAACTTTTATATTGCATTACTACGTATTTTAGGTAGATGTTAAAACAATTTATTTTATTTATTTATTCGTTTATTTGACTCAGGCAGCTTGGCCCATATAACACACACAAATATGTTTGTCTGGCTACCAAGCATGTGGCGCCCAACTCAATTAAATATACGCGCAATCGAATTCTCTCGAAATTTAGACCGACAGTTTACTGGAGAAAAAAACGATAAAATATTTTTATGTTTCGCGTCAAGTGTGAGAGATTTTTGGTATGGTTTAATATTTAGTAACGTAGGCCTACGTAGTATACACGGTAGCTGACAGTAATTAATCACACACAAAAAAAGTTAAGCCTAGAATTAATTCGACTGAATACAACTTTTCTCAAACGAGCACCAACGTAACACGTCCCTTAGAAGTACATTGTAAATAGATCCTGTGTCTCAAATTACAAAGTTTCTGATGAGAGAGGGCGCTGTAATATAAGCGAAGCGAAGTGAAATGCGCAGCGAAGTGACGAAAGACCAAAGAAGATGATAGATGCGATTGGCGGATCAGTCGCTATGTTATTAGTCTTAAATGTCATCGAGGGCAGACTAAGAATGATGAAGTGGATTGCGAATAGCCTAATCAGCTATACCCCAGGTCTCCGTCTAATGCAACGTATGCGACGCAAGACCTTTGCAACTGACTCAAACAATGCAATAACAAGAAGCCCAGCTGTCGCTAAGATAGCCGACCGTACTGGTTGCTAGTGACCTTTAAGGTCATCCAAAATCAGTGATTTCCATATAATCTGACAGGGCGTATGCCACTTCTTATTAGTGACTAATAGAAACCTAGGCCGTATCTTTCTCTGTTTCTGAGATATGGCCACTTATAGCTTGAAACATTTCATTCTATAGTGCGTTATAACCCTTCAAGGTCATCCTAGGTCATCGATTTATATGTCATTTGAAAGCCAGTCTGCGACTTTTTATTAGTGATCAATAGCAACCTATAGGCCTTATCTCGCACCGTTTAGCCATAATTAGTGCCGGCGTTAGAGAGTTGGAGGCCGCCAAATACAAGTGTGAGGCCCCTATAATAGGAGGTCTGGGGGCGGAGGGCAGAGCCCCTGGTCAGGGGCTGAAAGCTGAAGCTGAAACACTTTTGCCTTTTAGACGTTCACTAAAAGTCGCAAATACGTACACTCAGCAGCAAAGGGGGGAATGTCCGAGTATGTAAAACGCTGGGGGGAACGTCCGGGCGGGAAAAGTGTCCGGGGAGAAACTTCCGGGTGGAAATGTCTTACGCCCAAAAACGCAAACTAACGAACGCAGCTAACACAACGAGAAAAGCGATGTCTATTCTATTCTTGCGTTTTTTTGCATTATGGTCGTTCGTTGCGTCCGTTGCTTGAGTTCGTTGCATGGAAGCCGGGCACATTAGCCAAACAATGGCTTCAAGGTTCGCCGGTCTTTCACACCTCGAATGCGTGGGTTTTTGTTGTGCTTTTGCAAAGCGGAAAATATGAAACTCAATCACAGTTAAAACATATCGGCCCAGTGTTGACATATAGTGCGGTCGTCCGCCTGACCGTTGACTTTGCGACGGCTGTCTGTCACATGCGTGCACCGTGCTTGAATCGTTCGACGATTTTACATGCCATCTGGCAGGTACACTTAAGGGGTATAATGACACTGTGTTATAGGCCTATGGGGTTTTTGACCCCCAGGAAAAAAGATATTTGGAGGTCAGACTTCCAGCCATAACATGCTGTTGAAAATTGCATGTAAACCGTCAGCTCTATGCTGACACCTGGCGAATACACGCAAAAAGAACGACTCCGCTTTTTACTGAATTACTTTGGTTTATGCTAACTTACTAAAGTTTACGAATTTATCAAATAGGCTACTATACAAACAGTGACTGCCGTCGAGGTCATTATTAAAAATTTTTGACCTGAAGTTCGTAACATGTTGCCCAAGATCGAAGATCGAGGGCAACATGTTACGAACTAAGGAAAAAAAATTTCAATAATGATCAAGACGCCGGTCTCTATTTGCTCCTTTATACTTCAACGTCTCTGCGCAAAATTTGTGGTATTTTACGCTTTTTTCAAATAATGTAAACACGGTTGTCTGCTGATAACGTACGACGTACCGTTTAGCCACAATACATGAATTTAACGTCGGCGTGGTTATAGACGTCTCGAATGTTAATACAGCGTGACTAGCGTCGGCGTGATAACGACGCCAGCAAAATAGTACCCTCTGGAAGGGCACTATTGTCAATAGTGCCTTCACAAAGGACACTATGACACTTCGTTGTTGCTAAAAGGTGACTATAGCGTATTTGTAAACTTCAGGTGACGTGATTTGGACCCATTGCGTGTAGGTTTTTTTACGTTGAGGTATAACGATAAAAAATTTTGATACTGCTAAACCCCGGATCGAGGCTGGCGCCTCTTTCTGAGCTGGCAGACGCCCACTTTGCCTTTTGTTAGGCCTACGCCAGTGGTGATTCTATTCGATTTTACGCAAGCAGTCGAGTCTGCACCATCTAAAACACCAAGTTCTGTGTAATATATTAATTGGACGCAGCGTATTGGTCACGCCCCCAGTTTACCAGAGCTATGCCAGGAATGTAAAAGGGCGGATATTCAGAGGAGTAGGGGACGGGCGTCGTCACAACACTTTTACCACGGAGGGGAAGCGTGACCACCTGTTAGCTGTTAGATGCTGTTTCAAAAGCAAGCTTTTGGTGTAAATAGGGTACAACTTTGCACCAGTAAAAGAACATTTAACGCTGCTTGGCGTATTTATGCAAAAAACGAACAAGTGCGAAATGTTACGTTAAAATTTCTCGCTGTTGTTGAAAATTAGCAATTAGCTTCAGGTATGTTTTTGCAGCCGACTGTATTTAATGTCATGGAACCGTATATAATATGTCGCCACTGTGCCCACGGGAGTATCATTATGGGACCGTGGATGCTGACGGTGTGCTGATAACGACACGGCGACCAAGCGACATAGCATAACCATTCGTCACACTCACGTCAGGTGGAGGTTCCTTTGTATATTTACGACACGAGAGCAATGCATTGCGTAATACACGCGTGTTCTTCCGTTACGAACGGCCGCTGCTGCGATGGGTAACTGTCCTCCAGCGTAACGGCTCTGCTTCGGTGGTGTGGTGGGTTAGGCTAATCCCCCGTTTAGACGAGAAAGCATACATAAAGCACACATGAAGCACACGTATTCAATATACACTGTTATTAAGTCAGCTCTAAAAGTGCACGACGTGTGCTTTAAGTTTGCTTCATGTATGCTTCATGTAGACTATGTGTAACGTGATAACGAAAATTGTGGGTAAAGCAGGATTGATAAAACAGCAGCTTTCCGGTGCAAGCTAGGATTACCAGATCTTTACTGTCGGCTGCCTGGAAGACTCTAGTTTCAAGAACCGTAAAGCTTTTCCATAAATTCGGAGGGGTCACCCCGAACGAGGGCGCTAAATGAGAGGGGGTAGGTCACATTTGCGATTTTTAGCCAATAAGTCGCTGTAAGGGGGTGAAATACGGCCTAGATTACTATTAATCACTAATAGGAAGTCGTACACTGGCTCTCGATTGCCACCGAATTTAATGACCTTGGATGACCTTAAACGCCAAAATAGGGGGTTTTATGGATTTTTTGGCAATTTCGGACTGCGAGACACATTTCAAGAGCGAATTGCGCCGAAACCAATTGAGATAGATATAGACAAGCTGCGCAGGAAATTTTCAGCGTTGAACTAAGATTCAACGGTCTAAGTCTCGATTTTCTAAGTTTAAGTAAACCTGCGCACGAGGGCATCAAAAAGCGGTAGCCTCGTAAAAGTCGTTATTTTACCGTTGTTGGCCAGTCTTCCGTGAAAACCGTTTCAGATAGGCAGGGGCATGCACTAGTGACGAGCTTTTCAGTCGTATCAACATCGATGACTTTAGAAAACACTGAACTTCCAAAATAAGGGTTTTTAAAATTAATTTTTGCCATCTTTGGCTGCAGCGCACACTCCCAGAATGAACTGCGACGAAATAGCTGGAGATAGGCTGACAGTTTGCGAACAGTAACTGCTATAGGATTTCGCGCGTCTCGTAAGCATTAGATGAAATTTCTTGTTTCTTTGCATGTGGCATAATATAATGAACGTTTAGAAAGTCGTTTTATTTCAAACGTGTTTTGTCTTTAATAATAAACACTAAACGTTTAATGTGACAACGCTGCTGATGTGAATATTGTTATAGGCCTCCGCAGAAAAAATAGTTTTTTTTCCGACAAAATGAAATAACTGTGAATTTTGTATTTAGATTCAGATATTGCTCTTGCGTGTGCAGCTGTTCAAGCCAGCAGCAGTGGAAGCCAGGGAAACGTTTCCGAAGGAAAGTATCAGACTGATAGCAGTGCGGGAAAGATAATTATAGTTCTCATTATCTCGAGTAATAGGTCGATGTGGTACGCTGGGGCTGATTGTATGTTTACGAGTATACACTGTGTCCCAATAAAAAACGTCCCCGACGTTTTCGATTGTAACTTGAAAACAGATGATTTGATTTTAATACTTTTTAACACAAATATTCTATACACAACTGGCCATGAAACAACTATATAATTTCCTACCTCACCGGAAGTCTTCTTTTGCACTACCTGGAAAAATCAGAATCAACAAAATATGGCATTTCTGCGCAAAGCAATAATATTATTTAATCAAAATAGCTCACAAGACATTTTTTTGTTCACATTTCTGTTACTTTGGCTAACAGTTCATTGATTTTGTCTATTTCTGCAACAATCCGCAATAAAAGTGAAATGTCGACCCATTAGTGAATACGGGCAACAACACATTTTCTCCATTCGTTGGTAGCAGCGTCAGTTAGATGTTCTGCACCAGATCAATCCAGGCTGTACCAGTCGCTTTTGCAATTTATCATCATTTTAACATCACACTGCTGCGCGACAGTTAAAAATTGTATTTGACCAACAGCTGGGGCCCACAGATCCGGAGATATTAAATTTATTGACTTTTTGGTTTATTTTGATGCATATTTTGCCCGCTTTGTTTTTCCCGGGTAGTGCAGAAGCACACACTGGGCTAGGCGGAAACTTGAACAGCCTTTTGATAGCCAGTTGTATCAAAAAAAACATTCCTGTTAAAAACTGTTAAAATCTGATGATCCTTCCTCAAGTTATACTTGATAATGTCAGATATGTTTTGCACGTTTTTTTGTTCATTTTAACACATATTCTGCTTGTTCTGCGTTTCCCAGGTAGTGGAGAAACAGTTTTTGGATGAAGTAAAAAATTGAAAGGCCATTTGATGTTTAGTTGTGTCGGGAACATTATTTTCAAAAATTATTTAAAAATTTTTTTGCTTAATTTGTCTTCAAATTACAGTCATAAATGTCCGTGATGTTTTTTATTGGGACACAGTGTAGTAACTGAAAATTGCATTGCGCCAGCAGATACTGAAATGCAGCCATGATCGCAGTTCCAGTGCTAAGCGCCAGAAAGGGACCAGTTTCAAAAACGACTTTTGTGTAGCCCAAGGAATTGTTCTGCCATCGCGAAGTCGCTTAGGGCCGGAGTTAAACCCGAATAGACTCAGTTCGGTAACTGAAATGCGTTGGCCCTCGCAATAAATTTTCCGTGCAGGAAATAGATAAGTAAGTAACGTTGTAAATTGTAGATGTTGCAACACGGCGCACAGAACGTTGGAGAACGTCGTGCTTCATCAAGTAAACTTCTAAATGCCGGGTAACATTTTCTGGCCTGTGGGGCGCTCTTTTCGTAGGGCCCCTGTTCGGCCGAAAAATGCTAAACTTACCTAAATTCGCCTTTGAATTTAGTGGTTTGCTGAAGGCTGACGTGCTATGTAAACCAAAAAGCTTTTAAGCATGCATTGATTCTTGTAATCAAAGTCAAAATTCAAAACACGTCGGCCCAATGTCGACATACCATGCGGCCGTCCGCGTATAGCTGCGCAACTAGTCCTATAACCTTAATTTAACTCGTATGTCATTCTGTCATTCTGTATCTAAACACTCCTACGGCCGCAATTTTGATTTGAGTTTGATGAAATTTTGCACAGTGATTCGGGGCCAAAAAGGAAGATCGAGTTTGTTTGGGATAAAAATCTGATAACTCTTTCCGCTATTTACCAAAAAATTTGTAAAAAATCTGCATTACGGCCTATGGGGACTTCAAAGCGGTATAACTCGGTTCCCGTAAAAGATAATTTTGCGCAGTGTTTACCTACCCCCTATTTTCGGGGTAGGGCAATCTGACGGTGTTATTTAAATTTACCATCTATCGACCCCTGTTGCCATAGCAACCATTTAAAAGTTGCAAAATTTTGCATAACAGCCAATGGAGATTTTAAAGCGGTATAACTCGGTCCCCGTAAAAAATAATTGCGCGCTTGTTGCACCGACCCCACTATTTTCGGGCCAGCGCTATCTGACGGTGTCATTTAAATTTTTCCCCTGCCGACCCTTGTTGCCATGGCAACGAATTTTGGGACAGAATTGACTATAACTCTGCCCCCGTGAAAGATAATTAATAACTGTTATCACCTACCCCTTATGTTCGGGCCCTCGCTATCCGATGGTGTCATTTGAATTTATCTCCTGACAACCCCTGTTGCCACGGCAACGAATTTCTAGACAAAAAATTGACTATAATTCGGCCCCCGTGAAAAATAATTGCGCGCTGTTTTCACATACACCCTTATTTTCGGGCCCGGCCTATCCGATTGCTTCATTTAAATTTTTCGCCTGTTAACCCTTGTTGCCGTGGCGACGAATTTTGGGACAAAAATGACTACAACTCGGCCCCCGTGAAAGATCATTGCTCCCTGTTTGCACCTACCCTCTTATTTTCGGGCCCGGGCTATGCAATGGTGTCATGTAAATTTTTCCCCTGAAGACCCCTGTTGTCATGGCAACCAACCGTTTTTATTCAAAGACAAAATTGGCTGCAGGCTCACAAGAACGTCAAACGCTGAAACGCAGCTGCTAGGCAATATAGCGTGGCAATGGGACATATACCTCGTTCCACAAAACGTATTTCTAGTTTTACAATTACCATCTATCACAGCACAGAGTATCACAGATTGGTTAACAGCCAGCTACAAATTAGAATAAATACAATAAGATATTTACGTATAAATAACAGTCACAACTAACAGCATTATATCTCATTAATAAGTTATATAAAAACATCAAAATAAAACATTTATCTAACTATTAATTAAATATATCATTTCATTGTTCTAGATGCTATGTTTGCATTAGCGTTATGACGTCGAATAGGCCTATACTGTTAAGTGTCAGTTTCAAGCAATCTACTGTAACAAAATTTACAAGCTAATTTTAACATAACTCATGCAATAGACAAATCAAGGCACCGGAATGCACTTTCAGCCAGCACCTATAGATCGGACTGTTTCGGGCGGGATATCGGACATCTGAATGTTTCACTATCATCTAATCTTTAGTTGTCCGCCGTTGAGTACCGGTACATTATTCCATTGGCGAAATTGCTCTAGAGCAAGCGATTACGTGTTTTTTTGTAACATGGTCTTTTGTCCGTTATATCCCGTTTACAGGATTAAGCTGGCTTGACGAGCTGGCTCGACGAGCTGCTATATGTTAGCTGGACGAGCCAGCTCGATGTTTGCTTAACGTTTGCTCTATGTTTGCTTGATGATTGCTTCGTGTAGGCTATGCTTCATGCATGCTTCATATTTGCTCGATGTTCGCTTAATGTTTGCTCGACGTCTGCTTGATGTCTGCTCGACGTTTGCTCGATCGTGTAAACTGGGTATAACTCTGTTTGTCTCACATTTGTGCAGCCTGCTTAAACCGTTGAACGGATTTCGAGATACAGTTTTGGGCTTCAATGATACACTGTGTTAGACGGGGGTCCATGAACTCTAGAGGAAATTTCGTGTCGAACTTCTGGGCAAAACTGGCATTTTCCTACTTATGATTTACCAATCACCCAAAGAAATGCACGGATCAGCAATTTTGCATTTTATCGAATTACTTCGATCACTTATGAATCTATTCAGCAAATCTTGTAAACGAGCTGCTCGTTTTATCTCGTTTTAATCATCACGCATTCGGCTGGATTTCGCCATGAAATAACCACAGTATCGCAATATTTGCTACACTGCAGAAATGATGTGTGAACTGGGCCCCATCAGAAGCTTTCCTGTAGTTTTTAAAGTCGCTATAAATCAATCAATCAATTTTTATAACGCCGAATAATAGGAAAAATAGGCCTACAATAACAAATGCATATTTGATGAAATAAAACGATAGGCTAAAGAGCCTAAAGCTAGGCCTGTACAAAATTACATAAAAGGACAAAGTAAAAACCGCTAAGGCGTGTTAAAAATTTCGGACTATACGGCCAGCTGCTTGAATGGGAATTCCGGACCGCCGATTGGTATCCAGTCGGGCGGAAAGAAATCCTCGCGTTTGAACAAACCCCACAGGGCTGAGCGGGCACGCGGCCAGTTACTGTAGTAGATGGTTGTCTTGTTGGCGAGCCAGGCGCCCCACCAGCCGTATGTACCAGTAGACATAATCACTCCGTCGCATAGGGATATGAGCGCCAGGTCGAAACCGGCGTCATGACCTTCGGAGTGTGCCACATCAACGAAAACAACCGTATTGTTGTTTGTATTGTTTTTGTTGGTCGAAGTTTGGTTGAGTTGTTGAGCGATTAACGTAAAGTTGATGGCTGATCTGACCCACGACAAACTGTCGCTCGTCACGATGAACTGGACATGAAGTGTTTGTCCGTCTTGCTGCTGCTGCTGCTGCTGCTGATGATGATGATAGAGTTGACTCACGAAGCGAGACATAGCCTACAGTGTCGCAAAGCATGCAATTCCACGGACTTGTTTTGCTGGACCGACCGTTAAGCTGTAAGCTAAAAAGTCTGGCCTGGTTTATGCTACGATGTGTCTGTCTGTCACGAATATATTATGACTGAATGGTAAGTCGTACCGGAAATCTCTTTACAGAAATAACTAAAAAGCAATCATAGCTCGCAGGTACCTCCGCCAAGGCAATGTTATTCTCTAGGTGGCGTCACCATCTTCGTTTTGCCAGCGGTTTCCTTATGCTCCTTTTAACGCAATGGTAACGAAAATTTCAAAGTAATCCAGAATCCAAAATTCCTGTTGGATTGCTCCCAAAATTTAGTCACCTGTAGCCTATGCCACGCCCGACATAACCTCTAAATTTCAGAAAGATGCGTCTATAACTTTTTGAGTTATCTTGCTCACACACACACACAGACAAACAAAAACTGGCAAAAACATTACCTCTTTGGCGGAGGTAATTAGTCTGGTGTTGTGGTTTGGCGGCTGCACATTTTTAGAATCAGCAAAAAACATTTAAGATTAAACGAAAGGAAATTAAAAAATGAGAGTTTTTGAGGGAACACTGGCCATATCTCAGAAACGGTGAAAGATAGGGCCAAGGTTTCTATTAAACACTAATAGAAAGTCGCATAAGCCCTTTCACATGACACGATAATCATTTGCTGGCCTTTCAACACTCGCGCATACGGTCGGCCCTTCTTAGCAACAGCTGGGCTTCTTACACTTGTATGCATGCTTGTAGGCTATATTCCAGAGCTGCAGAAACTTGCGATAATTTCCGCAAGTAAGCTTAATCGTTATTCGTTAACAATTTTTACGACTAATAATAACATTTTTATACTTAAATTTTCGTTCAAGCTTTCCAAGTTAAGTTACGTCAACAGGCATCTGATAAGCGATAATTACCGTCTCGGAAAAACAAGATTAAAATAAAGCAAACACAATGTCCGGTTTTTTAATTATTGACAGTTAATGGCAAACTTAATTAAGCTCCGATTAACTGTACAATTAATCGGCGATTAATTCCGAACATCAAGTTTATCTGAGATTGGTAAATCAAAGAGTACATTTAATTTTTTTGGTTATTCAAAAACCGGACCTTAGCTTTTTGTAATGATAATCGCCCCTGACCAGACCTGTTCGAAGTAGGGCCGCTGTGGAACTGTGTACCCGTAGTTCCACTGCTGTTGTTTCTTAAGGTCTCCAACCCGTACATGGATGGCTATCCGACTGTAAGATCCCGCTTTCCAGGCGGATGGCCGAATTTGATCCAGATAGTGGCGGACAGCGTCAGACACATGCGGGAGCAGTCGCAGATGATGTCGCAATGCGGACTCAACCCCCACGGTGTATTTCCAGCTCTGAAACCAGCCGCGGACTCGTAGGCTTTTGCCGGTAATGTCGCTACGGTTTGAAAGACGTGTCATGTCCTTGTGGTAAGCTAGACCTGCCGACTCGCCAATTTCAACGCATGGACATAGTTCTGCTTCGATACTGTCCACTCGTGTTATCCTAACCTACCACAAATAAATTTATGTTATAGGCTGCTTTGTTTTATTTGTTTACGTTTACGCAGAGAAAGAAAAAATGGACCTACAATGCAAAGCGAAAGTTCGACGCGCAAACACGCCACTATCAGTTATAGTTGCATTAATTTTTTAATCGTTTTTTTCACGGAATATGGAAAGCAGAAAAACCATGCAAACACACACACATTATAAGTGAAAAATTGTTTTGAATGTGTTTGTTTGCTTTTTGATTTTTATTAGGCTCTATCCATGCGTTGCTGCTGAAGTGGCAAAATTAAGTCAACATAGTCATTCATAACATAATAACATAGTCATTCATTCATTCAAAGTTGTACTGTTCGTACAACCCAATATTATAATATGAATATTAAATAAGTAAATGATAATAAACACCTGGAACCAGCGGTCGAGCCAGCCGTGGGGATGCCGTCTTACCATGGCGACACGTCTGCCAGTCAGTCTGGCGACATGTAACATTGCCGCAAAGTTGAACAACTGATTGCCCAGACGTCGGTTGTCGAAGTTTCTCTTACCCAGGCTTACGTACCGGCCCGTTTTGTTCACTGTTCCGTTTTCTGGTGCCGCCGTGATGGGATCAAAACTAGAAGTATTGTTTCCAGAGAAGGAGATATTGTCACTGCCATCGTGGGTGTCGTTAAATTTTACGATTGCGGTACGGAATTTGTTTACATACAGCATCAACGGCGGCCACACGACGTAGAGGGTTGTTAGAGCAATAATCGGAAATGCTGCGAATGACGTCTTATAGCGGTTTACTCCCGACTTTGATAATCCGCGCAGCATTTCGTTATCTTCTTATCCCCTAGACGCGGACAGAAAGATAATAATATAAGTTTGTCACACACACATGCACATCATCAGCAAACAAACTACAGTACCTAGAACTTTTGATGTTGTTCGTTGACACTTTTTTCTTTTCTAACCAGTTTTGTCTAGCAACTGCTAAAAATTAACAAATACGACTCGCCGAATAATTTAAAAATAATGCAAGTAAGCATTGCGAGTTACATCAGCAATTCGTGCATGTAGCCTACTCGGAAAACTGCACACATTTGACGTGCGTTGACACACTGTCGTTGAACTCTTGATAAGTGTTGACGATAAGCCTGATTCCATTACATGATGCTGTGGTAGCATGCAAAACTAACAGAACTGCATGGTCATAGACTTTCTGCGTATTCCCCACCCAGACAGCGCTAACGCATGTGGGATAAAATGAAACAAAATAAAGATTAAAAGGTTATAGTTGTGTAGGCCTACAGCTCTTTATGGGAAACCCATTGCAGCGCTACGTAGCGCCACCTGCCGTATGAGATCACACACCACCCGACACAGGTGATTGTTGAACGCGTCCTGCCTCAACCCCAGCCAGACAGACCGGTAGGCCTACTTGATTAACTTACCCCTGAGGAATGAAAGGTTGAGTTGATGTTGGTGTTGGTTGGTTATCTCAATGACTTGCCTGTCCACAGACAGTCATCCGTTCTTATGGTACGCACCTGATGGCGACCCGACCGGTAATCAAACTCACGATCTCTCGATCGTATATCCGACACGACACCCGTTACGCCATCAAGCTACCATAAGCTAAAACATCAGTACTTGGGACTGTAAAACAAAATGCGAATCACCCTGCGATATAGCCAAATTTCTCTGCGAATTTGTAGCGCCACTTTTCGCTCTGGTGCAACGCGCAATAGGAATGCCTGCATCAACTCACTTGCATTTTAAAGCATTTAACGTGTCGTAAAGCTGGGATTAATCGATCCGAATCGGTTGGTGCGAACTGCGTGCGCGCATTCGCGATGCACCTGACTTTTTTAGTCTTACTTCACTATCAATTTGTCACGAGATTCCGAAAGCACAACCAGTGACCTGCAGTGATGTTAACCCTCTCTTCCCTGACGTGATTTCTCTAATTCCTTATGACACGCCTACTTCCACAATACACATTCACAATTAATACCACTATCCCTTACCAATGATACAAATCCAATTTAGAATTAAACTAGATATCCTACCGGTAGGCCTACTATAGGACCTATGGAGTATACAGTAATTATCTGGAATTATATGGTAATTATATATAATTATAATTATATAATTATATGTAATTATATGGTATTTATCTCATTATGCAATATGCGTTCTATATGGGACCCATGTGGTATGCATATGCACAGTTGATTTATACCATCCTGTTTTAAACTGTCTGCTCAATGCATTAATTTAATAGACGATGGAAACACCCGAACAGCAGTCTGCCACAGTCAACGGATTTCACTTTTTGCTCTTCCGCTGACCGCTTCCTTTGCCTTGCCCTTTGCCTTTACCAAAACCTTTCTCACTAAAAAGCTTCACTTTTTGCAGGCTAGCATTGTGCTCAGTTATGCTAGCCACATACAAAAAATTATTGATTTTTTTTTCAAAAGTGCAATTTGTCAATTAGTCGAATTGTATTTATTTATGACGGTCTACATACCCAGTAACTGCATGTGCTTTTTGTAGATAAAGTTGAGCTAAACTGGACTAATCTGCACATCTAATTTTGCACTAATTATCATTATCGTATTGTATAACATGGTGTCGTAATTTTACGCCACCTTGTGAATGATATAGACTTGTGTTGCAGCCCGAAATCGCCAAAAAATTCATAAAACCCCCTATTTCAGCGTTCAAGGTCATTCAGAGTCATTGAATTCGGCGCCAATCGAGAGCCAGTGTACGACTTCCTATTAGTGATTAATAGTAAACTAGGCGCTATCTCGCAC
>Ga0209367_1001171_pt1 | contig 31188 bp, 20 predicted proteins | sample WorMetLIZISLAND2_FD_187412 | JGI IMG/M metagenome (GOLD analysis project Ga0209367, IMG submission 187412) | Marine gutless worms symbiont microbial communities from Max Planck institute for Marine Microbiology, Germany - Olavius geniculatus... ...
CCCAGACCCCCCTTATATACTCGTGCTCCACGCGCTCACCATGGCCCTCCTTGATTGCGGCCCGCCAGCTGGTGGAAAATTGACTAATTGGCCCGCAGTGTCAAAAAGGTTGGACAGCACTGCATTAGAGTCTTGGTTGCTATCAAATTTACACAGAGTTTCCCAGTCTGTCTTCCTTCTTCCATCGCTCAGTGAGTACTAGTAGTAGTAGTAATTTTGGCACTGCCACGGTGAAAGTTCACCTAGTGCATTTGGCAAATGTAGCCTGAGTGCCATGTGCACCTGAACTGTCATCTGTAGCATTAGCACTCATTTGCCAGCACCTTTTATTATTGGTATTATTGTTACTGTCTGTGGAAGCAATGGCAGTATTGTTTTCAGCGTTGTTGCTCTGTTAACAAGATAATCAAACTCATGAACCACTGCACTTAGCTTGATGAAATTCTATGTCAACATATACAACCTTGACAACCCTCTTGAATTTCAAGGTTATAAGTCGAAGGTCAAAGTCAGGTAGGTTTTTCGTGTGTTTCTTTCATGCACCGCTTGAAGTAATTGGGCTGGATTCACGAAATGTCATTTGCTAGATGGCGCCGCTTCATTACTGTCCGTTGAATTGGCTGCAACTACCCATGCTAATTTGCTACTTAACCCGAAAGCTGATTCACTCATTTTTTGCCATCCCATGGAGGATAGAAGGCTGAGTCGATTTGTTGCCACGCAGGTGCTTACAGGCTAGTCTGTTTTAGCGGTAGCTTTGATGTTGTGTAGATACAAAAAAGTTCCAGAAAAAAGTTTAAAAACGTTAAAAATGTTTAAAAAACGTTGAATAAAAACGGTAGCCCGAATTTCTTCTATATCTTGTCTAATGTCTAATGGTCCTGTATGGCTGGAAGCCTGGAATTTGAGTGAGGGAGAACTTTGTACAGTTTCAGTTCATAAGACCAAGTATCACTAGACTTACTAAATAAACTACCACCACTATGGCCTGTTAATTGGCCACTGTGTTTTCAAGCGTACTTCAGGAAGTTTTTTATGGAATTTTGAATTAACGTTTTTCTTAAATAAAAGACATTTGAGAAAATGAAAAAATGTGAAGAATGTGGCAGGAATAAAAAAAACTGGAAAAACGTTTATTACACATATGGTATTATCTGCTCTCTCTGCAGGTTGTATATGGGCGCGTTATTCTACCGTCATTGTACCGAAGAACTGGAACCTGTTTGCGGTTAACTTTTTCCTCGCTCTAACGGGAATGTGGCAGCTGGCCAGAGTTTTCAAGTAAGCACACGACACTTGCATGTTTTAGCCGACTGTACTAATGGTCCTGCTTATGCTACAATGTTGTGTCAGTCTGTATGTCTGTTTGTCATCTGTAACTTATGTATTGTGGCTAAACAGTACGTGCTGCCAGAAAAGTGCTTTTTATGGGCGCTGGGAATGCAGTAAAAACCTGTGAAGCAGTTCCAGCTTAATCCTGATTAATTCTTGAAAAGCTAATAGACTGGTTTTATTACGTGCGAAAGCAGAATACTTTGCGCGTCTTTGCAATCGTCTGGGCGTCTCTCTGTCTGTACGTCTGTCACACTCGTGAGCTGTATCAAAACGTTGCAAGCTAGGATCACGAAATCTTCACTGTAGGCTGCCCCAAGGTCTCTAGTTTATCGTGACAAAATTTTGTGCCACTGGGTACAGGGGTTCCCCTCGAACGAGGGCGTCGAAGAGGGGTACCCCCTAAAAAAGACGTCATTTTGCTGTTATTCTCGAATAATGTGAAAATGGTTGCAGATAGGTACATACATGCTGCTTATCATAACAAGCACTGGTGACAGGCTTTTTGGATTTATCAACATCGATAACCTTGAATGACCTTGAACCCTAAAAATATTGATTTAACGTGATTTTTTGGCGATTTTTGGCTGCAAAAGAGTGAATTACGACGAAATGGATGGAGATAAACTACGATTACCTGCGAACAGGAACTGCTATAGGCTTTCGCGCGTCTCGTGAGCTTTGCTCAAATTACTTGTAGTTTAAAATGATGGTAATTGTAGAATGTAAATTAAGCACGACTGGTTTTCGTAGTGATATTCTATAGGCTACAGTTGGTGCGTTTGTGGATGCAAAAAGCCCAGCTGTTGCTAGGATGGCCAACCGTACTGCCTGACGTTTTGTGAGGCACTATTGCTGTTTGATGGGAGAGGAGAGAGTCCGGAATTGTGGGATTAGATAGGGCATTTATAGGCTACAGTTTGTTCCTTTGCAGACGAAATCAAATTCCACGTGAAATTCTGGCCTTTCAACATGATTTAGATTTTCTGTATATTCTTGGCAGTTTGTTAAGATGTGTTCATAGTGACAGAAATGAAAGTAACTGAACTAAAAAATCCATTGGTTGGTTCATATAATCTCAGTTCATTTCATATCTGTCACTTTGAACGCACCTTTAAGGTGCCAACAGTGCAACGTAACTGAACTCACATGGTTTAGTTTTTTGACAAACTGACCAATGGGCAAGCAGTAATGCATTACAGTAGGCACCATCTAACGGCCTCGGACTACGCTTACGTGACTACGCTTACGTACACATCAACCAGTGGTCGATGGGCTCTCCCTGCTTGCCCACTGGTCAGTTCGTCAAAAACTAAACCATATCAGTTCAGTTCAGTTCAGTTAGGTTGCTCCATATGCACCTTTAGGATCGTCGGTGCACTGTCAAAATGTCGACAATGAAAATGTCGACAGTCACAATGTCGAAGTCAAAATGTCGAAATGTCAAAATGTCGACAATGGAAATGGTGAAAGTCAGAATGGCGAACATTATGTGCAATATGTTGCAGCTGTCGCAACACCTGTAAAGAAAAAAAGAAAAAAAAGTTGTCAATGTGTATTTCAACATCGTGAGCAATCCCACGCAGAAAGTGGCCAATCTCAGTGTGCGCATAGTTGTCAATGAGGTTTCCGATTCGTGTATTTAGAGCTTCGTAACGTTTGCGTTTCCGTGGCCGAGAGCTGCCAGCAGTTGCCTGTATGAGTACTAATCGTTGAGTTGTGTAGGCAAATCTATCAAGCAGTAAAGTTCGTCTGCCTTTCTGATTTGTAACTACTTCCATGCGATTTTACAAAATTTTAAGCAATGAAATTAAAACACAAGTACAATAGACTAAAAACATCGGACTGGTAGCACTCATGACAGATGTTTCTCACACTTATTGGGCCCGGTGTTCTGAACCGCGTGTGTGTGACACTTTCGACATTCTGACTTTCGCCATTTCTATTGTCGACATTTTGACTTTTCGACATTATGACTTCGACATTGTGACTGTCGACATTTTTACTGTCGACATTGTGACCTGCCACCGGATCGTCGTGTTCAGTTTATTACCGTGGCAGCAATGCAGCGAATTTTGAAATGTTTTTTTGTTGTTGCAGATACCAGCGCAACACTGGACAGTTGTGAGCGATCCAGTCAGACGAAAGTAACTACGTGTTGGGCACAAAAGAAACAGAAAAGAGAACTACATGGTGGGCGCAAAATAAACCAAAACATTTTATCTGCATTCTTTACACTGTTGTGGCAAATGGGGCAGGGAGGACAAGTGCCCCACTGCTAAATTCTGGGCGGTCCGAAAATTTTCATTTTTGTTAGAAAATTTTTGTGCTTGGGACTGATGGAAAACTGTCATTTTCAGGAAATTGGGGACAAAATTTAAATCTAGCAACCACCGTCTTTTCCGTCGTAAAATTGCAACTTTCGGCCCCACCTGTTTTTTTGCTGCTGCATTAAATGATCACGGGGCATCGCACAGTTTTGCTACACCAGCATGCCTTTTCTCCTTGTTGCTTTAATGCCACTAGTCCAAGATATGATTTGATGATGTGATAGTGATTCGGTGCCAGTGTATAGTTTAGATCTTTACAGAATGTGACAGACTTGTGCTTTTTGTTGTCTGCAGTTATGAGTTAAGGTCCAATTGAAAAAAAAATTTCTGTTCTTCTGGCTGCCGTCAGCCTCGAGAAAAAAAACAGCATCCCTAAAATTTTCAGTGAACTCTCAAAAACATCAGTTATACTGCAGTATTTTCACACAAGTTCCTGTAAGTACTATTCAGTGTGTTTTTACAAGTTGTTGTGTAATATTAACGCGCATTCAAAAAATTAACGCAAATACGTAAATTAAATTAATAATGTGATGCAGGAGTTCCAGTATTCCATTAATCTATGTTTATTTGAGGATGAAATAATATTAATGTAATCAGAAATTGTTTCGTTGCCATTCCATCACTACTGTCACGGTCCTGCGACACAGACACGATTTCGTTGGTCATCATTCCAGTCACCCTCTCCACCCACAGCATCAGCAACGTTAATGATGCATTATTATCGTGTTAACGCATGCGCTAAAAAATTAATCAATGCATTAACGCATTAAAAAAATTAACGCCTCTGTTCCTCTGTCCCCACATTTTTGCTAGCTGCAGCCAGAAGCATGGGAATTTTTGTGGCTTGAATTAATGTTTGTAAGTTGATGTAAAGTGTAATCAACTTCACATACTGTACGGTATGTTTAATACAGTCAGCTTTTGTTTAATTAACCTTCTTCTGCTTGGTGCACAGTTAATTGACGTCATTTGCAGTTGGTTTCTGAGGAAGATTTTGGCTTTGCTGTTGCACATTTTTGCATTCAGATTCCCTTCCCTTGTCCAGTAACAATCCACACAAAATTTGTACTTCGAAAACAGTTGTCGTTTTTTTCTTGAATAACATTTGCAGGCTAGACTTCCCAGGTACAGAGCTGGATTTGAATATGGGCAAGGAACGGGATAAATAAGGGCTAGGTACTGGTAGCCTACTCCAACATAAAAAACGTAAAGTCTTTCCCAAGCCTTAGGCCTACAGGGCGGCACTGATCTTTGTTTCCTTAGCCATCAGTCAGACACCAGTTTACACTGCGGCTAGTGCATCGTGCACTGTGCCTACAGGGATGGCCAGGCTGAGTTTCCCTGAGTTGGCTACAACATAACGGAAATGTTATTTTCTTGCTGAACTTTGTGAATGTGAATGGTGGAAATGATGTCTGTTTCTGCTTTACTTGTCACGCATAATTTTGTTATTTGTTTGTTTTGCATGATTTTAGCTTTTTGTTTTGACGTTGATCGCTAGACATTTGTTGCTAGGCTGTTTGGTATTTTGCCGTTAAGTTTCAACGATTGTTTCATGATGCAGCAATACGAATCTGGGGCATAATTTACTAAACTCTCTGGAGTTTTCCTAACATACTTCCTAGGTTTTCCTAACTCACTTCAGGAGCTGTCCTAGGTTTTGTGAGCAAGTATTTCCTCACTAGAGGTATTTTCGTAAAGCACGTTTTCTTCCTAGTCTACTCCTAGGTCGGACTTTTTGCATACGGTAGGTTATGCCTAGGAACGACCTAGGAAGTTTAGTAAATTATGGCTGTTGGAGCATAATTGATAACTGAACTGTTTGAAACTGCCTACAGTAACAGTGCGAACACTCAGTCTATATAGCCTCTGCCATTATACATCTGATTGTGACACTTGAGCACTGTATAAATGAGTTTTCTCTGATTGAATGACTGATTCGTGGTTGCATCAATTGTTATTTCTTGTAACAACATGTGATATGCAGCATAGGATTTAGGCTTTGAAGCACCAGGTTCCAAGTGTGCTGTAACTTAACAGGCCTCAAACGAAATATTTGAGCTAATGCTCATGAGATGCGCGAAAGCCTATAGCAGTAACGGTTCAGTAGTTTAGCTGAAAATTTGGGTGTTCACGCTAAGCTAATATACAAATACCAAATTTTCTATCTGGATCGCATAACTATAGTTCCGTGGTTCCACCTTGTGAATCATATAGACTTGTGTCGCAGCACGAAATCGCCAAAAAAATCCACAGAACCTTCTATTTCGGCGTTCAAGGTCATTCAAGGTCATTGAGTTTGGCGCCAATTGAGAGCCAGTGTACAACTTTTTATTAGTGATTAATAGTAACCTAGGCCCTATCTCGCACCGCTACTGAGATACAGTGACTCGTTGGCCAAAAATCGCAAATTTTGCTCACCCCCCTCTTATTTAGCGCCCTCGTTCAGGGTGACCCCCTTCGAATTTATGGAAAAGCTTTACAGTTCCTGAAACTACAGCCTTCCAGGCAGCCGACGATAAAGATTTGGTGATCCTAGCTTGCACCATTTTTGACTGATCCACCCGTGTGACGGACTGACAGACGGACAGACAGAATTGCGATGGCTAAGACGCACTGAAAGCAGTAGCTGCTTTCACGCGTAAAAAGCGAAACTGTCATAAATATTACACACCAAATATACACAGTGTTTCATTCACTCAAATGATGGTGGACTTCATCTAGTTCACTGATAACAAACTGTTGGAAGTTTTACCATTGCAGCCACAAAAAACGCCCAAGACGATCAATTTCATGCGCTTGTGTGGGTAGCTTGAATTCTGATCTTCCAGCAAGACAGTGCACCAGAACACACCGCTTGCGAGATGGTTGAGTTTTTGGATCATGAGATGCTTGATTTTATGCCCCCATGTTGCTTAATTAGTGCTGATAGGATTAACATTTTTCATCAGCAAACCAGATTAAGTTCACCATTGAAGCAGGGTAGCAACAGACAGCACCAGTTGGGACAGGCAAGCTTGTACTTACGACACATTATGACGTCAGCATTACGTCACAACTAGCATAGAATATTTAACAGCCATATTTTGTTGACATGTTTTGAATTAGAATTTCATCAGCTACATCTGGTGAAAATGTCGTGCAAACTGATCATCATTTGAGTAAATTATGAAAAAAAGAAAAAGAGCACCTTTTTTATGAAACACCCGTGTATCAGGACAGAATGGCACAACATCGTATCTACAGTTCTCTATGGCAAAACGTCCTAACTGCACACTACAAAGTTCTTAAAAATGCTACTTAAATATCTGTTCCATTACATAGTGCAGTACAACAAGCAAATACGTATTATGTCATTTATTATCTAATTTTTTAAGAACATTAAAAACGCTGAGGAAAGTAAAAAAATACGTTGCATAGAAAGTTTTTTTAAAATTTTTGGCCAATGTCGTCGAACATTGAATCTTAATAAAACCTAGTAACTAGAGAACATTTATGTGTCGTATCTCAGGTACCAGTGGCTTACTCCAACACAGAAAAACGTAAAATTCTTTCTGAGGCATTCTGCCATTGATATACAAATTAAATCGCTACAGAATGCACACTGTCCATGTACCAGTTATGTAGTGGCAAATGTTTGTTTCGGGGACTGCCTCTCCTTTCTATGCTCCCCTTCCCTTAGAAGTAGGCCCCTTTAATTCAGCTAAGGGATCTGGGGAACACTGCAAGCTCCCCCAGCGCCGCAAACCTATTTTATTTTTGAGCATTTTTGCTTCCCAGAAACTGCAACCAGCAACACAACAACTGGCAATTCACTTTAATAAAAGAGCTGTTAACTTTTATCTAGACTTTTCGCTTATTTGCAGGCCTACTTGGGGGAATGCTACTGTATCACCGTTCTCCCTTGTGTTCTGATATTATTTTGGGGGAATGACATTCTGTCCCCAAAAATATTTGGGTGAGCAGTGTTTCCCCACATTCCCCCATGACCGCATGACTGCCATGCACTGAGATTCATTCAAGTGCAATCTCGTGTTCCTGTCAGCCATTTGGCAGGAGGCCATCTTACAAAGCTGGAATAGAAACAGTTGCACCATCGCATTCAGCAGGGACAGTTGCCCAGCCCTAAGTTCTGGGCAGTCAGAAAAGTGTCGGAAAATTACGTTTTTGTCGGAAAGTCCAAAAACCAAAACTTGGGGCAGAAAACCCCCATTTTGGTGAAATTTTGGAGCAAACAAAATTTTGAGCACCCATAATCTCTAGCTGTTGGAAATATGGAACTGTCTGTTGTAATTCTGTCCGAAATTTGCAGTTGTCTTTCAGAAAATTGCAAGTTCCTGGCGGCCTGCCTACTCGCTTAACCCACAAAGCCACTGAGACAAACAACAGACAAACGGACAGAAAAATGGATTCATTCAGAGTCTAAGTTGTGTGCAACAACAGACATAGGTTTGACATGACAAAGAGATGTTCTAACAGTTTTTGACACAGAATCATAACTCGTGCTTCTCACAACTGTAAACGCCATGGACCCTACACAATCCAAACACGTCCACCGCCAGTTACAACTATTCTTATTCATCATCCAATGTCGAGATCGTACATGCAGCGACAAAAACACACGAGAAATGAGCAGAGACAGGTTTAAAAATATAATAAAATTGCAAAAAATGCAATAATAATCATGTGATAACATGAAAAAACAGAACATGCTACAAAACTGTACATTTATTGTACCAAAAATCCATCGGTACATGAAAATACAATGGATTAGAAAACATCAGAAGGCGCTACTGCCAGTGAAAACTCTTCCCATTCACGTTATTATTCAGTTGAATAAAAGAACGAAACAAGAAAGGTCATTAGCTTGAAGATCTGATAATGGCAACCCACGTAGCTACATGACATAATGGTAGTGTGTCCGATCCAAGAAGTTGTGTGTTTGACCCCTGGTCGGATCGATGTCAGGTGTCAACACACAACTTCTCGGATGGGTGAATGTCTGCAGACAGATAAACCATCTCGTTATACAACCAACACCAAGGTCAACTCAGCCTTCCATCCCTTCAGGGTAGGTAAATCGACTATTGGTCAGGTTTAAGGTGGAGCACATTCACCTGTGTCAGGTAACACTGTGATTCCATATGGCAGGTGGTGCTCTGCAGCTCGGCGATGGGTTTTTCATAAAAAGCTATACACAACCTTTAAGCCTTAAGCATACCAGTAAATGTGAGTGCAGTGGCAAATATCTGCGTTTGATCCATCCGTTCATTGAAAACAACGAGACTTGTAAGCAATACGAGGCAGAACTTGATGTGTCCAATGATGTTATATCTACACCGCACCCAGTCAAGCAACATAACAATATACAATGTTTCAAACACTGCATAATGAACAAACAGTCTAAAACAGTATTTCTTAGAAATTTTGGCCATGCTTTGATGTTGAGACAGTTTAATTTTCTTGTTCCACTAACAGTGAAATATTTCGTTATGTTGGCTGAGTTTTTGAAACATCTGAACCTATAAATTTGTTGAAAATTTTTGTGCATTCTATGCTTTAGGAAGCACATAAAAACTCAGATAAATCAACCAACACACTTTGCAGCTAAGGTTTAAGTGGTGCCTTTTAAAAAACCGAAAAAAATGAAACTTAATAAAATCCACCGGCTTGGGCTTTAAAAACGTTTTTCAACCCTAAAATTTAGACTGGACAGATGATACACATAAATACAGGCTGATATTTTACACACACTCTAGCTACAGTTACATAAAACAGACAGCCCAACTGTTGCCAGGAAAGACACATTACAGCTTATACAGTTCCTGTTGCAGTACTGACCTTCAAGGTCATCCAAGGTTGATAATTTTCATCTCATCTGCAAGGGCTTATGCAATTTTCTATTACTGATCAATAGCAATTTAGGCCATATCTTGCACCGTTCAGCCACAACACATCCGTGACAGACAGACAACAGATGACAACCATGCCATAGGTACCTACAGCAGAGCATCAAAAAGTAAAGTCTTTCGCGAGCCACAAGGCACTTGGGGTGGCGCCTAGCTATATCACCTCAGTCAGTTACCAGTTGCTGGCAGTTAATACACTGCAAGACCATAGACACAGGGCCAGTGCATCGCACGGTGTGCCTTTTTACATCCCAGCTTCTGCAGACACTCGTTCGCCTACCCATGGAGGGATGGCCAGGCTGAGTTGCTCTGAGAGTTACAGATAACAGAATAAATAGCACTCAGCAAAAGGATACATAAGAGGTGACAGATGGCCAACTGAATAAAACGTCGATAAGTTGATGCCAACAGCTACGAAACCGGACAGCAAAACGATAACCTACAGTCCAATAAAAAAACAAACATCTTGACTTATACACACAAAATCAGCCTGCTGGAAAAATACTGATTCTGAACCATTTAATTAAACTACGTTCCTGAAATGCAGTAAAATGTGGTAGCTGTATTAAACATGCTAAAATATTGTTAGAATACGTCTAAAAATATTCACAAAATATCATGTAAATCAGCATGGCTACTTTCATATTGTGCACTTGCCAAGTACCAATTCAGCCCCCCTACCACTCCCTTCTCCCCAAATGAAAGTGCTATCCCTCCCCTAAATATTCGGCTTTCACACTGCAGCCGAACCGTTTCAGTAGGACACCTGTTCTCCCAAATTGGGGTCCCAACCCAACTCCTTTTACATGAAGAAAATGCATGTTGCCAAGCAGTACAGTCAGCTATACTAGCGACTGCTGGGCTTCTTAAATCAAACTGACTTTCTACTTTCTAGATGGTGTAATTTGTGCAAGAGACACAGAAAGAAAAAGTCATAACTGCAACCTACTAGCAAGTCACATGACCAGGCAGTAAGCAAGCCACTTTCACTGTGTTCAGTGGCAGGCAGGAGAGGTGTAAGAGATGTGACAGACGTAGCAGGAAGCAACGGAATGAGGAATGCGGCAGACAGAGGCGCTTGGTAGAACAGCAATTGCAACGAGTTGACTTGAAGCGCTTGATATTTCATACTGATCATCTGCAACAAATACATTAATCTTGAATATCATATGAAATCAGCCAAAATATTATAATTTTCCCAATCAAAGTTTTAGATTTTCCCGAATTTCCCCCTAACATTCTTTGTACACTTGTATGGAAAGACGCCTCATGCATGGTTCGCTAGATAAATGTACAGAATTGCATGAAATTGATAAGTTTGCATGTCAGCTTACCAGCGCAAATCATTTATCTTAAATATCAATATTATAGTGGACCAAAAGATTACTTAAGCCAGAGTCATTCCATTAAACGTGCAGAAAACATTTTGTTTCACAGCCACAAATATATTGAGCAAAACTGCCTTCACAATTCAGTATTAATATAAAAATTAGCATTTTCCAAAAAATCCTAAGAACTCTCATGGTAATTTTGTAAAGGCAGGCTAAAATCTGGGAAATTCCAGAAAATCAAAGGTTTCTTGGCAACAATTTCAAAATTAAACATCTTATGTCATCTCAACTGTTTTTCAGTTGCTGCCTGAGACCACACACAATGCAATAAAATATGGCAAAAATATTAAAGGCTACAAAAGTTAACTAACCACTTGATAGAGTGAAGTGAACAGCACAGCAGCGAGAGCAAAGATTGTGCCAGGCAAAGTAACCATATCGTCTGAACTAGAACTTGCAATGATTCCCAACACGATCGGAATCTACAAATAGCATTAAAATATTCCAGTACTCAGATAGGGAGAGAAGGGCAATTTAGGGGCAAAAACTGCAGTTGTAGTTGCAGGCAATTGTCAACCATAAAGTTTTGGCTATCGGGAAAAAATCTCTTTCATGTCTAAAAATTATAGTACAAAAATACAATATTTGGGGCTAAAAAGCCAATTTTGGGGGAAATTTTAGGCTAAAATTGAAATTTTGCATATCCATAATCTATTTTGTCGGTAATTTGCAAATGTCTGTCGAAATTCTGTCCGAAATTTGCAGTGTCTATCAGAAAATTAAAACTTCTTGTCCCACCTACTTCTTTCACCCATGACCCTGCTGCCAGTATTACACAGTAGAATGAAATACAAATATCTATACTGTATGCTAAAAAAGCTATGACCTCTAGGCTATGCCCAGTTCGCTGCTGTGTTGCAGCGGAGTAACTCGGTTTAGCAATAGCATTAACAAATTACTTACAAGTGTTAATAAGAGATCACTGGAAACCCTGCGGCCAATCCAGTACGCCTCCATTGCAACGACAGTCGGTATCATTGCCATCCTGAAAACTGTGTGACTTTTGATGGAGTTTGCCTGCAGAGAAATGTTCGTAAACACAACAAACGCACAGTATGCCAGTGACAATTGAAATATGTCCATCACAGGAAGAGACTTCCACTGAAATATGCTGATCTGTTGGCACACTAAAAACCCACATGGTAATGTTGCAGTTTAGTGGTGGTCTAAATTCCTAGCAAATCATAATACATTATAGACAGTTACGAGATCACACACGCAACAAATTCATGACACCTCACATGAGGCACTGTCTTTCCTACAGACATCGACCCTCTGTGATGCCTATCAATATTCATTTATTGCATGAACTGTTGTTGACTGGAATTGATTGCCAACAAAGTGGTCTATAGTTCTCAGGTTGAAAAAAGATTAAAGCTAGCTTGAACCCCTTACCTCAACCCTTTTCCTAATAGCTGTCCATAGTGTATATGGTCTGCTAGGAATTTAGACCGCTAAACTGCAAGATGCAATACCTAAAACGCATACGGTCATGACGACAAAATGTAAACACGTCAGCGACACGCCAGAAATGCCGTAATTAGCGTATATCTGTTTGTTTAAAACAACGATAAGTACCGACAGAAAAACGTTCGCGCACACAAGTAGAAAAACCACCACTGAACATTTGCCTGCCATTTGTTTGTTTACGTTAAAGTGGGCGTGTCGCCGTTATGCAAACATCGAGTATGTAAATACTGGCGTCGAATTCACCGAAGCCACCAGAATTATTGGTGGCTAGCACAGGCAGAAGCCATATGATATAACGCTTACTATCCTAATAACTAAATTTAACTATGTGTTTCCGGTTGCAGTTCCCGTTTCAAACAATTTTTAAATTGATTTATTGTATTACTGGTTACACACACGTCAGACGATGCATTCCAGTGATCAATAATATATTACTTTGTTGCTAAATACATACTTCGGTAACGAAGTGGTCCGGAAAAAAAACTAGTAAAAAATAGACTGCAGTGACAGCAATTCTGTCAGTGGCGTAACTACAGGAAGCAAACAGATGCACTGCTTCCGGGCGCCGACTAAAAAGGGCGCCAAGGGGGGAGGGACGCCAAAGGCGCGCTAGAGGGTCGCTAGAAAGGCGCCAGATTCCAAGACTTTATTTTTGAAACAGTATCATACTGTTCTCAATTTCTGACAAACCCCGACAAGTATAATGCAGTGAAGTTAGCGGATATGTTTTTACTTCATTCTGAGGTTCTGTCTGTCGTTTTGTGTGTGGACAGTGGAGTAGATTTGACGTGACGTCATAATGATAATTGTGACCTATAGATAGCTTCAAAACGGTTACAGCTACGAACACCAAATTTTGCACGCTTGTTCCCAGTGACAGTCAGAACGTGGCCGCTTAATTTTTTTTTCAAAAGGAGGGTGTGGCCAAAGTCACATAACATCTAACTTTTTGTAGGGGTGTCGCTAATTTTGGGACATGATGTATAAGACCAGTTTCATCACTTCTAGCTACAAAGAGTTAACGTGCACTGCATCAAAGATGAAATCCACAAAACCTGGGAATCTGGCCAAAAATTTTATTTTGCCAGAAATGATTGACCAGAAATCATACATGCTAGAACTGGGGATAGATTCTAAAAGACGAAAAGTGATGTCAAAGCAAAACAAAATTCTCATCTGACGGTAAATCTGGAGATACATGTTCTAAACTAACTTAGCTTATGTGATTAAAAAGTATAAAGTTACAAATCTTTATTTCGTCAACAAGCGACAGTACAAAAAGCAATACAAAAACAAACAAAACAGTGGGCAATAAACACAAAAACAGTCACAAAGACAATAAAATGGACCTGAGCAGATAGTTATACTAGAAATACTTAGGCCTAATAGCTGAATAAACTGGGAAATACTAACCAACAGTGGCGTATTTAGGATTTGGCAAAGGGGGGGACCATGGCGAGCGTGCAGAGTGCGAGCCTATAACAGGGGTCTGGAAGCAGAGCCCCTGGTCAGTGGGTCAGGGGGGCTTTGCCCCCCTGAAACTGAAACACTTTTTGCTTTTGAAGGTTCAATGGAAGCTGCAAATTCGCCAATTTTTTTCGGAAATTTGGAAACGCAGAAAATCACAGCATCATATCAGATGCAATCTCACATGGCGATTTTAATTGCATATTGTATTGGTATGAAAAAAGATCATCAAACATTCTTGCTGGAAAATGGCAAAAAAAAGCACCTTTTCGTATAAAGTCGCCTTAAAAAATTTTTATGGTCGGGCCAAAGGGGGGGCCATCGCACTGTGGCCCTCCTCCTAAATACACCACTTCTAACCAAAGTGCAAACCTATTATACACATTTATTTAACTGTTCACTATTTGTCCTATAACTATTAGCCGTTGCAACAATCAGTTCACTATGTGTGGATCTTGATTTACAGCAGTTTTCTGAACTAGTGCAACTACATGTGCATGAATCTGTGCTGCAGTCAAAGCCAGTAGCAAGGACAATGATTTTCAAGGCCAAGGCCAGACTTTTTCAAAGCCAAGGCCCTGTTTCTTTTGTGCTCGAGCTGTTCTCGAGGTCAAGGACTGTCCACGAGGACCCCATTTTTGATTGGCGGCTAGTCTGTCGTGGGTTTGAATGCATCCTTACGCGCTCGACATTCAGTCAGAACAAATGTTCTAAGCTGCCTGTGTGACTCGGCCCTACTGGTCCTGATCTGCAGCGCCGAATGCATCGCTTTGTCATCTGTTCGCAGAAATGGATTGTACAATTTCTCGGCACCGATCGTTGACGGACACTACAATGAGAAAAGAACGCCAGTAAATGTTCGCACAGTCGCAGCAGCAATAACGAAATCTCACTTCATAATTCAAATAAAAACAGCAACAAATAACTTACACCACATAACAGTAAAGTGTTGGACTTACAATCAAGTGGCTGTGGGTTCAACTCCCAGTTAGGTCACTATCAACTCGTTACTACTTGGATGGGTGACTGTCTGCAGATGGGTTAACCATCTCGGTGTATAACCAACACCAAGATCAACTCATTCTTACCTTCCGAACTCCATGCCTACGATTCAAACTTCTGTTTTGACACATGGCACGTTACAAATGCAGACTACTTCCAGGATAGGTAAATAGAATAGTGGAATGCCTGACTGGAGTTTAGGCAGAGCGCATTCACGCATGTCAAGCGGCAAGTAATAATGTGTGATCCTATATGGCAGGTAGTGCTTTGTAGCTATGAAATAAGTTTCCCATAAAGAGCTATACACAACCTTTTAACCTCTGTATGCAACCAGGTAAATAAGTAAGTGAATAAACACAAGGTCATAAAAATGCAAGGCGTAGTTGCTTACACGACACTGGCATGAGTCTAGCTACAAGTATTACTGATAGAGTGGTACTAATTTCAATGTTTGTTTGACAGGACAATTTATCGATAGTTAATCTAAGTTAGATCAATTCTGCCAAAAAATGAAATTGTGGTATTGTTATAGCAAAACTTCTTACACGCCAAATACCAAATCTTCCAATCTCCCAATGAACACCAACAACGCAGCCACCCAATGGTTCATACAATCACAGCGTTGTAAAGTCAAATAAAAGCAAAAACATTCAAGTTTGCAAAATGAATTCAATCTAAATTGTGCATGTGTAAAACAGTCAAACGTACAGTGCAGAGCTTCGCTGATCGTTGTTCAGTCACTTCTTTCAGCTTCTGCTGAACTCTTTCATTGGCTGGCTCCAGACTCGCAGCAAACCTCAGATTGGTCAATGAATATTCATGTCCTGCAATGCACATATCATCCATTTTGTATAGCTAGTGCATCACATATGTCAGACATTCTGACAACGTAAATAATTTATGTGCAGTCTAATGCGAAATTGAACTGTGCAGACACAAAAAAAAAATTAACTAGAAAAATATGCTGGCCTATAGCTGTAGGAAACGTTCATGCCAATTTTGATTTTCTAGATTTTTTTCTGGCCCGGGGCGGATGCGAGCCTGTAATCACTAAGTGCAGTAAACAATCAGCCTGTAGGTGGTGTAGTCATAAATACAATCATTAAAAATTCATCAGCATTTAGCAAAGATACAAACAAAAACTCGGCAGCAGGTTTTTGACTCGCAGTGTATATAATACTGCCAATATTATTACTCATACTGCTTTCCATTTTCATTGCAGTATCCATAAATTATTCAATTTTTTAAAAGTTACTCCATGTTAATCAACATTTTGGGTATTTGGAAATATTACAGCAGGCCTTTGTACAGGTTGGAATTGCATTTCTTTATGCAGCATTGGCAGTTGTGGTGTTGTTAAATTACTATCATCAATTATACTTACTAGTAAACAAGTCAGTGAAAGCACGTTCCAAGTTATATTAACTAAACAGCTATGAGCTCATAAATTAGCAGTAGTCACAAATGACAGAGAGACCTGGCCAGAGCAGTGTGTCAGCTGGAAGCTGACAAAGAATATCAAGTGAGTTAAGCAGAGTCTCAGGGCCACCTTCAAACATCTTGCCTGCACAGATGAACAACAGGCAAACAGATAGATAGCTAGCTAACACTAGTGACTGCAATCACTAAATTGGCTTCTCAATCCCGCGATCCGGGATTAAGAAATACGTAATCCCGGGATTATGTTTTGGGGATTATGCTTATAGATTGGTCATTATATGGTATCCCTATAATAGCACCGGTAGACTTATTCCACGCACAGGATGCATTGACAGAAAACATAAGTAAGCCATCAGGAAAAGTGATTGTGACTGTCAAAATGCAACTTACAGTTCACAGGAAGGTCGTGCTCATAAATATTTCAATCAATAAACAGTTAGAATTGTAATATTTTCATTTACTACAGTCGAAAAAGTGTTATCTAACAAATATTTGCAATCCCAGATCCCGAAATTGTGATATTGCCAATCCTGTGATTCAGGATCTGGTGACTAAGGACCTCAGGATTGTAATCTCTAGCTAAAACAAACACACCGACAAGGTGATGTAAACCTCATTACTCAACACAGCTGACTTGACAATGGCTGAATTTCACCAAATAATTTTAAGTGCTACAATGAAAGTCACGCAGTTTAACTAATTCAACAGAAGACTTGTATTTCTGAACCATCAACTGAATAGAAGACATTCCTGAAAATTCCCGGTGTTAGAATGATGGGAGTGGTATGTTCAGGTCATCAACAGACTTAACAGAATAATATTAAACAGTCTGCTCAATCTCGGGCAATTTCAAGCTGTGACCTACATTCCACTGGCAGTGGCAAGACATAAGATATGGCTCACTTGAGCCAAGTCAGAACCAAAATCTACTCATAACTGCAAAAAAATTTAAAAGACAACATTGATACCTGCACCACCAATGAACAGGAGATCTCCGGAGAAAAGAGAATTCTGGGATTGAAACGATGAACCATCAAGCACATAGACGACGTGTCCAGATGTGTGTGCGGGAGTGTGATGAACAGTGAAATGAAGTCTTTGACCAAACGACAACTCAGTGCCATCTGCTACTGCACTGTATACACATACAGTCACTCAATCAGTCGCTCAGTGTTAAAGCCAAAACAGTCAGTCAGTCAACTGATCCAAGGGTCAACTGGTCGACCAGTCCCAGAGTCAGCTGGTCAGTTGGTACTAGGGTCGGTCAGTCGATAAATTGGTGGATCGGTCCAAAGGTCAGTCGGTCAGTCGATTAATCAAAGGGTCGGTCTGAGAGCCGGTCGACTGCTCAGTCTGAGGGTCGGACGGTTGATTGATCGAAGGGTCAGTCGGTTGATTCAAAGGTCAGTTGCTCAGTCCAAGGGTTGCTCGGTCAATCAGTCCAAGGTTTGTCAATTGGTCAATTGGTTGGTCCAGAAGTCAATCAATTGGTTGGTCCACGGTTCACTCAGTCAGTCCAAGGGTTGGTTAATCAGTACAAGAATCAATCAATCGGTTGATCGAAGGGTCAACCGGTCAGACAGTCAAAGGGTTGATCTGAGGACCAGCCAGTCAGTCCAAGGGTCGATTGATAGGTCCAAGGGCCAATCAGTTGACTGGTCTAAGTGTCGATCAATCGATCCAAGGGTCAGTCAGTCAATCCAAGGGTCATATAGTCAGTCCAACATTCGGTCAAAGGATTGGGCGGTCTGTCCACAGGTCAAGTGGTTGGTCCAAGGGTCGATCAGTTCGTCCAAAGGTTGGTCAGTTAGGCAAGGGTCGGTCGTTTGGTATAAGGGTTGGTCATTCGATCCAAGGTTGGTCAAATGGTTAGTCAGTCCTAATCAGTTGATCAAAGGGTCAGTCGGTAAGTCAGTAAGATGTGTCCTGATGTGTGAGCGAGAGTGTGACGAACAGTGAAATGCAGTCTTTGATCAAACAACAACTCACTGCCATCCACTACTATGCTATACACAGCAAAACAGTCTTGATCAGTATGGCCACAGAGTAAAAAAAGCAATTTCCCTGATTTTTCCAAGTTTTTCCAGAGCCATAAGCTTATTTTTCCGAAAGTTATCACAACAAAAACTAATTGTCATATGTTAATTTGCCCGAGCACTGTGAGCTCCCCCAGTGGGGTTCAGGGCATATGCAAATGTATTTGGAGCATTGTTGCACCCCAGTAGCCGCATCTGGTGACACTATTTTGTTCGCTACAAGTTTTCCCTAAAGTTGCACAGAATTCCCTGATACTTCCCTGAGTTTTACGGGAACTTTTCAGGTTCGGAGAATTTCCTGAGTATTCCAGATTTGTTGCCACCGTGGCCAAGGGTCAACAATAAGTGGGTTGGTCAATCCAAGGATCAGTTGGTCAAATGTGTCTGACATGTGGGTGGGAGTGTATCATAAAACTTCATATAGAAACCCCCAGCTTCTATTGACATGTTGCCTTGACCCCAGGGCCTACCGGTGCTTTACCACATTTACAAAAGAATCAGAACATTGTTGTCTCCTGTGTATTGCATATACCAGTACCCTAGTCATACAGGCCTATATCTGAAACCTGGCTTGTGACTGGGACCCGGCTACTATTACTTACAAGTTACCTTGACCCCCGCCTGTATCTGGAACCCAGCATTTACTCTGGGTAGAGTACGACTTATATTCAAAGTATTACAGTATTCTACACTGTGTTCCAAAATTGGTGGCACAACTGCTTCAAACACACCTGATTCAGTTTGTAGTTCATGGATTTCAACGATATATCGTACACTGCACTATCTTAACATTATGATGTATGCACTTTACTGTGTATGCTCAATGTAACGTCATTATGAGGTCAGAGTTTGTTTACATTACGGTTACGTTCAATACATTGTTACTGACAAAGGGATCAAGCAGCAGTGTACCCGCCTTAGACTAAGAGCTTGAATCAAAGTCAAATGTGAACAGTTTTAAGCTCAAAATTTAAATGCTAGTTCAGAATGATTGTCTCTATGACTGTATCAAATTTTGCAAACACCTGTCAGATATTAACGATTTTACCCGCTAATTTTGGGACACAGTGTATTACAATGTACCAGTACTTACTCGGTGGCTGATGGAACACTGTCAAGTTCACCGCCAAATACTTTTACTTCCACAAACCTATGTCTCCACTCCGCATTTCCGGCACTATGATCCCTGTTATCAACAGTCAACAAAAACACATACGGTACTTATAAAACTTGACTAAAAAGTTATGTCAACTTCAGTGTTCTAACACCGATAGCTGGGCACCAGGAAAGCTTCGGAAAACTTCCTGACCGCCAACTAAAAAGCTTTTTTGCAGATATTTAAACACAACTGACTAATCCACGTATTTCTTTTAAAAAAACTGTCATCAAACAGCTTTAACTACGTGTTACGTTGTGTTGCCTGACAAACGTCAGCATCAAAAAGTAACCAATGCATGAATCCCAACCACATCTGTTTGCCACGATAACACGTAAAAAACAAAAAATCACTTTATGATCATTAAATCAAATGATATGAGCAAGCAAGAGCAAATTTATTGAAAGAGTTAATCATTTATTATCACCACTGTCAATCCACTTAGCTTTTTACATTTTCCACAATTAACACAAACTATTACATCTTCCTTGTTTGCTGCTACAGTATAAATACTTAATCAAAACTACAACATTACAAAATCCCCCAAGAAATTAAATAATAAGTATAGACACTAATGAATGGTATCAACACTGACCAATGCTTGTGAGTGGTTAGTACAGCAACAGGAACAACATTCCATTCATCAAGCCATGGCTGTAATAATCAACAGTAATGTATATGTACCAAATGATGATACTAAATTACATGATGTGCTTAAAATGGCTTACAGAACATACTGCCACAGTGTCACACATACAGAAATAAGGTTCTCAAAACACACTTTAACAAATGGTAAAAATTTCTTTAATCGAAGGTATTAGAAAAATTGTGGTTAGCAGAGCCACAGCCCACCAGAAGAAAAGTCTAGCAGATGACAAAAAGACAGGTGATGATTTGAACAACTGAAATTCAAAAACTTTCAAGACTCTTTGACATCAAATTCTAGAACTTTCAAAACTCAAATCATTTTTCGTGAATGTTCCTGGGCCAGAAAAAAAGAAATTCAAGAACTCTCAAGAACCGGTAGACACTGCGTATAAAATGTGCATGACCATCCATACTTTTGAACGACAAAGTCAAGAGCTCGGAGTAACATCAATAAATATATATATTGAAAATGGCACAGTGGTATACTTTCAGTAAAAAAACTTTAGCAGATAAACAAACGTAGCTCAGACAATCGCACACAAATACTTTACAAGTTTTGCAGACACATTTAGTTAGCATGTTGCTTTTATGCATTATTTGCAATTAGTAGCCTAAACACCAGCTGTTATCATCAAATTTTATATTCATACTGCATCACAACTGGTTTCAGCATCAGATAAACTTACCTGTACAGCTTCAGGATCAGCGGCATCAATTAGCACACCTGTACTGTCTAACTCATCTATGACCAGGTAACAGTAGTTATCACTGGACATGGGGATTGGTACAATAACCACACCTGTGACACAGATAGCAACAATTTACACATACAACTTCAAAGAACTGAAACCCAGCACTTAGATTAGCTTTAATTAGGGATGTTGGTTATATGTGAATATGCGATCGCATATTTTGCCAAAACCCGCATATTGCATATTTTTTCGCATATAATGGCATTTTCAGAATCGCATATGCGAAAATTATGCCGCATATGCAAAAATGTGCATATATTTGCATATATGCTGCATATTTCCGCATATGCGATTGCATTTTTCATCATTTTCCTTGTCCAACATTGTTTTAAGACTACTAAATATTTTGGCGACAAACGATTACCGGTATTTGCAATTAGACGATGAATGAATTGAAGTCAAAAATGTCAAAAATGTGCAGAAAAAGCCTATTAATGATCATGATTATGATTCTCCGTCACTCAAATTTGTATATGCCGGAAATATGCAGAAAAATATGCCGCATATATGCGGCATATGCAGCATATATGTCGCATATACGGGCCGCACATTTCGCCAAATTCCGCATATTTGGCCTCCAAAACTTCTGCATATTTTAAGAAAATTCTCCGCTAAAAACCAACATCCCTATTTAATATTGGTAACTGACAGTATCTAAAGTTATGGTAAATATAAATTTTCGCAAATATAAGTATAAAGAATTCAAATATGGCATTTAAATTAGATTTAATACCGAAGAGCTTTTAAAGTTACACTATTAATGTACGAAATACACTGTAACTTTCATATAATAAACGCATGCAGTTATAAATAAAATAATTGTTGTAAAAAAACTGTAAATGCTACTAACAAGATCTTGCACAACTTTGTATAAATACAGTTCACAGCAGTGATCATCCTACAAAGCAAACAAACTAGATATATTAAAGCAATGCACAAACCATTTTGTTGAAAGGATTCAGTCACTGAATGTGGTTGATTATTCAACTTCAGTTTGGCTTTTTTCAGCTCTCTTTTGTAGAACCATAATCCAAGCTTTGTATTTGCATACAAAAAATATCTGCAATAAATCAACAAAATTCAATTACGCCTAAATCTACTGAAAACTTTAAACTATGACAAATAAATTACTAACATCGTGTTCTGCACACATCTTTCTTGATCGATAGAGTCAGTTGGCCAGGTACAGTGGAGTCGCTGATTGCTGTGTCTTGAATGTCAGCAGCGCTGTCTTGTACAAGATCCTCTCCCTGACAGGCAGCCAATGGAGAGACAGCAGGAGAGGTCATCAATGAACTGACTTCACCAACAGACTACTTTGGCCAGATCATTCTGAGTCCTCTGGAGTTTGTCGAGCAATGACTCTGGGGCACTGTAGAGGATAGCATTACAGTAGTCAATTCTGGAGGACATAATGCTGCATGCAATCATCTGGACTGTTTCATCAGACAGCACTTTGCGCACATGGTGTAGAGCACGGATGTGAAGATTGCAAGACTTTTCGCAAAAGATAACTCTGTAATTAAGCTGTAATTTATAACAATAGCCATCTAGTAACACTATTGCTAAACATATTCCTAACACTAACTTTATCCCTAACCCAATCCTGCCAAGTCTCACGCATCTCGCACGAGTCTCACACATTTTCAGTTAACTCACGCTTCTACGCCAGCAAAAGTTTTATCTCACACATTTTGTTTTTTCTGTCTGTTACACACAATTTTGTATGACAGCAACGAAAAATTGTTTTCATTAGTCACAACTTCAGAGCTTAAAATGCAGAAAAATGCTTTGGCAGCTTTGCCCTAACCCAGATTGGAGAGCTTACTTGCAGAATTCCCCAGACCTCTAGATTTGTGGAAACCGACGAAAAGTGGCAAAAAGAGGAACAGAGGAGTGAAAAAGAAGAAAAAGACTAAGAAGAGAAGGAGGGGAAAGATAAAAAAGGAAGGAGGGTAATCACGCATTTTGACTGCAGGACATGCCAGCTATGCTAACACTAATCCTAATTCTATCCCTAATACTGTTGCGACATCCGCAGATTCGAACATCCAAACATCCGCTTTTTACCATCACCCTGATTGACTGAACAACACTACCACGCCCACTGGTGCAGACGAAAACACGACCACATGTATCAAATAAGCAAAATCACAAATATGCACACTAACCCAATCTTCATCGCTAGATTTTCATGAGGACCTTCTGCAAAGAGTTTCTTAAAAGCAAACGAAAGCATGTACAAAAATAGCACAAAACTACACACTTCTAGCACCACGCCCACTTCCATTGTAGCGAAGAATATCTATTTGTCAGAGGGTAGTAGTGATGGGCGATATTGAATACTGATGATACGATACCGACTATGCTCGCGATAACCAATGGGTCGTTAAAGCGAGACGGCCAATAAAAGAAAGAAAAAGAAACTTCTAGTGTCGGTATGCCGGACTAACCTGGCCACAACTGAAAGCACACATTTTATTAATGAAACAATCGAAAAAAATAAGAATTTTTTAAAAAAAACATAAGCCTAAATCAAGCTAGGCCACCGGGAATTCCCGTTCGGGAATTTCCGGGAATTTGGTTTTTCCCAAATTCCCGAGGGAATTCCAGGGAATTTTGGGAAAATACAATTTTTTTTGTATTTTTAGACATTTTTCATTTAAGAAACGGTTTAAATTATCGTTTTCATGTGCATCAGACATTAGCAAATCGAAATTTATCGATTACTTGTAATTTGGACGAATATCAAACACTGAATAACTGATACATCTCTATAGGTGATATATCTGTATTCTGTAAGTGGACCACCGCGTCCGTCGCCGCGGTAAGGATGTGCCAAATACTCGAATACTCGAATCCGAAATTAAACTCCAGTGATTTTTCAGATTTATAAATGCGAAAAATTGAGAAAAAAACTAAACATGCTGTGCCATGATGTGGTAGATCGAGTACCGGTATGTGTGTGTTTTCACTTTTTTAAAAAACTGTTTTTGCTACTGTAATAGATGCATAATTTTTAGATAACGAATTTTTTTTATTTTTTTAACGGGGACTTTTTCGCCTTTAAAATGGACAATTCCCGGTGGCCCTGTTTTGAACAAGTTCAATGTTTGCAAAACAATGTAAAAACTAATAATTTCAATAACGATGAAGTCTTCTATGGACATTTTTTCATGGATACGTTATATGTCTAGAAAGTGACATCGCTTATCTAATAGCACTGCTTCTACTAATGTAATAGGTGTGATAGTTGAGAGTTGTAGAAAAGAAGGATTTCGGGGATTTTTTTCACAAAACCGGGGGGGGGAATTTTTCACTTCCAAAACGGGAATTTCTGGCGGCCCTGGACCAGGTGGCGGCACTCGCACCACAGTATTTGATATCAATATTTGTATCGTATCGTATCGTCGAAAAAATATCGAATTTTTGGACATATTGCAATATTTATAACATATTGGATATATTATGTTTTTTTTAATTATTGTAAACATTTTCGTGATATTTGCTACGAATGCTTCACTACACTTAACTGCATGGGTAAAGCACACTGTTTTGCACAATGTTCGCTTTTTGTTTTGTGCTTGTATAAAATTTACATATCTATTTTTAAAATCAAAAATAACCGTATCGACATCGTATCGAAATTGAAATGCTGATATTAAGTCATCACTAATTCAAGTTTCTAATGGAAATCGCACTTGCACTATTTTGCCAGTGCGGAACCTGTTTTACTTTGTTTTACTTTATTAGTTGTTGCTGTTACCCTGTGAATTCATTCAGTATATCGTAGATACTGCTTACTGATGGCAGTAGGTAAGTCTGATGTACAGATAATTTTTTTCTTTTTTGTTTTTTTATACGACCAAAACGCGTCGAGTAACTTCCTGGTCGGTCACTGAGTAATTTTAAACAAAAAGCATAATTAATTGTAATTAGAGATGGCTCTAACACTTCTGACCATTTTCCCCATCATAGTTAGGTAAACAGGTACGAGTAACAACAGTAAAATGACTAATGTTATTCACGAACGACCCAAGGTCGTGCGTGAATTTCGATGAGATGAATGTGATACTCGAGCATACTATGAAGGCGGTACTTAGCCACACGGCCTATTTTCTGACACTGATTCTGCACCCTATCCATCAAAACGTCCAGTAATTCATTCAACTCCAGTAAGTCATGTGAAGTGCGTACTTGAACGAATTTTAAGTAAGGAATTTACGCTAACGCAGCAGACTCGGACAATGTTTATATAAAGTCTGTAGTGAGATACTCTTCGTTGTAGCTGTAGCCTAGTACGTAAGCTATCGACCTCGTGTTTTGTAGGTTGCAGGTTCGAATCCTAGCTCTAACAATTTTATACTTTTTTTCTTTTTTTAGTTAATACTGTAAATTATTATTGTGCTATTTTATCGCTTATTCAGCATGATTTCATCATTTAAAACTGGTTTTTGTAGTCGATATTAGTGATTTCGTATGAAATGTAAATGTAAATCATACACAGAAATTTGCAAGAGGGCGCTAGTGTTTTGGGTAAAGGAATAAAATTTATTATAAATATTATGACTATGGCTAGGAATAAAGTTAGACTTAGGGTTAGTGTTTAGGGTTAGTAGTAGTGTTAGAGTAGAGTTGGGGTTGCGGCTAGCTTATTTTAGAGAATTTTGGGACGACATGTAAACACCCAAACTAGGTGTGTAACGTTGATGATGTAATCAAGACGAAGCCGGAGACCATTTGATACTTTGCCTACTGGCGAGCCTGTGATGTGCCGTCTGGTGCTGAGGTCGCTATAGTTGGCTGCCATCTGCCAGGGCATCTGTGCGGCAGTGCAAACACTGCCGCACAGACGCATTGGCGTTGACAGTAAGTAAGCAAGGTCGCCGTGTGGCTAATTTCTGTGATAGCCACACGGTCGCCTTGTGGCTAAGTACCGCTACTATGAACATTGCTAGGGCATGTCAATCATGTGTTTTCGTGTGAAAATTGTGTTGGGATGCGCACATGTATTGATCACCAGCTTGACATTGGTATATATATCAGTGAGCTTGTTCACATTTTAAAAACTGCCTTTAATGCATGTATTCCTTCCATATTACGCTCAGCTCTTACTGGTCTGTAGAACTAGACGAATTAAAGGAACAAAGCAAAAACTCTTATGATATGTGGATATATTTTGGAAGACCTCCAGCAGTCAAAACTTAGGTATAAGCAGCCAATTCGCTAGGTTGTCAAGACCTTTGAAAATAGCTTTCCTGATCAACTCATCGACAGCTTTTCTAAGAAGAATATGAGTTCGTTCCGGAAAACCTGGCAGTCCAAGAACCGCAGGAATCCTGTCAGTATACCACATGTAGATGGGCTTGTGGATAGCTGTGATATGGCTGAGCATTTCAAGGATAAGTTTAGTAGCCTTGGTGCATCACAAAGCAATGAAGATAACAATGATGCTGCTAATGTTAGGAGTGATATCTACGCTCGTATGCACTATGGTATCCCCATTCAAGGCCACTTGTTAAGTGTAAAAGATGTTGATATGGCTGTCTTCAAACACCTAAAAAGGGGCAAAGCTTCTGGAGTGGACTCCCTCTCATAAGAGCATTTTATCCATGCTCATCCACTGATTATAACCCACCTTACAAAACTTTTCAGTCTTGCGGCATAGATATGTTCCCAATCTGTTTGACGAAGGAGTTATCGTCCTATTGTTGAAAGATAAAAATGGTGATTTGAGTTATTCTGAAAACTATAGAGGAATAACTATCAATTCTGTAATAGCTATAATTTTTGAGACGTGTATGTTATACAAATTTAACGAGTACTTTTACAGTCATGATTTTCAGTCTGGTTTCAAACGTAAGCTTGGTTGTAATGAGCACTGCATTATTTGGCGCGCAACAAGTTGTTAGGTATTTTACATCACGCGGAAGTTGTGTGCATATTGCATGTCTTGATGCCACCAAGGCTTTCGATAAAGTCCTTCGTGATCGGCTGTTAAGTATAATTTTTTCCATTGTCAATGTGTTTCACCATATGTCACGGAAAACGTCTCGGCGAGACCTTGAAGCTCCTGAGACTCTCGAGAATCTTGGGAGCTTCTAGGTCTCGGCCAGCATCTCGGAAACTGCAACGTTTTGTCTTGGTCTCGTCTCGGATGAAATTTTGAACGTCTCAGTCTTGGAGACATGGGTCTCGAGTCTCATCTTGGTCTCGTGCATATTCCTGATGATGTTTATTCATTATTTTATTTATTATTATTTTCATGAAATTTTGAACGTCTCGGTCTTGGAGACATGGGTCTCGGGTCTCGTCTTGGTCTCGTGCATATTCCTGATGATGTTTATTCATTTTACAGTATTTTGTACTGAAGTGGGGCTCTGGTAAAAAGCAGATGTTCAGATCTGCGAATGTTATGTCAGGGTTAGGGATAGGGTTAGGGGATGGTTAAACTAATGAGTTACAGCTTAATTACTGGGTTACCTGTTGCAAATGCGCAGATCCGCACATCCACTTTTTACCTGTAGCTACTGATGAGTACCAGATTAATACGTTGGGACTGTGACATGCATGTGAAGTCATAACTAATGACACACATCTGCATTGTCGAAAGTATTGGAAATGCATACATACTTGCAGTGAATCAGTCAGTCATTGGGGTTGTGTCAGTAATCTTTGGGGGTCTCTGTCCATGTAACATATTGTTCTTGCAGCAAGCAATAACACTGTTTCAAAGGTATGGTTTGCATGGAAACAAGAAATCTGAGCTAATGCTCATGAGATGCACGAGAGCATGTAGCATTTTTTGTTCGCAGGTTGTCTCTGTCTATATCCATTTTGTCGCAATTCACGCATCTGCAGCGAAAAGTCGCCAAAAATCACTAAAACCCCCTATTTTTAGGGTTCAAGGTCATTCATGGTCATCGATGTTGACATTCCTAAGAAGCTTGTCACCAGTGCTTGTTATGATAAGCAGCATGAATGTGCCTATCTGCAACCATTTTTATGCTAGATAAGCCAACAGCGGATAAATAACCACTTTTTAGAGGGGTACCCTACTTTAACACCCACATGCACAGGCCTCCTCGAACCTAGAGGGTTCGGACTTTGACTGCTAAGATCTACATTCAATACTGAAAATTTCATATGCAGGTTGTCTTGTCAGTGCAGTTCACTCTTGAAAAGCGTGTCACAGCCAGAAATAGCAAAAAATTCATTAAAATCATTTATTTTAGGGGTTCAAGGTCATTGATGTTGACATGCCTAAGAAGCTTGTCACCAGTGCTTGCTATGATAAACAGCACGTTTGTGCTTATCTGCAACCATTTTTATGTTAGACGAGCCAATAACGGTAGAATAATGACTTTTTAAAGGGGGTGCCCCTCTTTTACCCCCTCGTTTGTAGGGAACCCAGCGGCATGAAATTCTGTCACAAATTACTAGAGACTCTAAGCTATCATATGGTAGAAACCCTAAATCTCTATCTCACATTGGCGTGAAACGGTACCGGGTTGTGACAGACAGACAGACAGAATTACCATAGCCAATACGCACTACAGCTGGTTATGGCACCGCTCGCGCATAAAAATTAAAATAATAAATCCCTGGGGAGTCCATTGACCTCTCCAGCCCCCCCAAATGATGCTTCTGTGTACTTGAAGTATGATTGTCACTGACAGCTGGACAGTTCGAGAAGTGAATGAGGATTTGATGTTGTCTGTTTAGATGTTGTTTGGTTCATCACGATTCCTCTCCTCTTCTTCGTTTTCTTTGTCGTATTTATTATCATTTGCGTCTGTGTTCGACAAGCCCAGATCAGGAACTTGCAAGCGGCGCGACCATACGGGACTGCCAATCTACAGCCATTGCCTGTAACTGGTGAATGTCATGATTATAATTAACATTTGGCAATGTTTGGTGTTCAGATGATGTCACGTGGTTCCTTGCAGTTCCACTGGTGCTTTTCTTCTTTTTCGTCCTAATGATTATCATTTGTTTCCGTGTTTGTCGACAACGTATGCGCCAAGCGGTGCCAGAGCAGCCGATATACCACCCAGTCAATCTGCAGCCATTGCCTGTTGCTGGTGAGGCGATGGGCCACTAGTCCGAATGGGCACTAGTCCAAAATTGGCCATAACTTGGTCCACCATAGCCAAGGATCACTATATCCAAGGGCTGGTATAGCCAAGGTTCTCGAGAGCCAGATGCAGTTTATCTCTCTTCCCGTCTTTATCACTAAGCTAACTTTATTCTTAACCCTTACGCTGTTCGGACCATTTCCCCTTCAAACTAGTGAACAGTGTCCCTGCTAGTAAATGTGATGATAAGCTGTGGAAATTAGTGATTAGTCTCGCGATTAATTGTTTAGTTACTCAAATGATTAGAACATTTTTGTTATTGTGATATTTTTGATTAAGTCACATAACTGAGAAAAGCATGGGAAAGTAGATACAATGTCTCCTTGCAACATCTGTTCCACTTGAACAACTCTAGCTTCACTGGATACGTTGTCAGCAAAAAATGATTTTTTAACAGAAGGTGTGAACATTTTAGTTTGCGTATATAAATGGACGAAAAAACACAGTTCACTGATTTTGACTTGTTGTGTTTGTGATAGATGTCAGCTGACTAAGTTATAATGATTCTAAGTGAAAATACATGAATGTACAAAGTCATGGCCAGGATTAGCGAAGAACAGAATTTTTTAAATTTTAACTCAGTAGGCTTATACTAATTTTTGCAGTATGATTCTGGGGATCTGAAAACTATAAGATGGTTTTCTGGTTTATTTCTTATGCATGCAATTTATAGATAACTGCAATAGAAACTTGTGTTAAGCATCGTGGCTTAGGTTTTGTGCTTAAAGCCATGGTGATGAAGCCCATTTCAAAGTATTGAACTTCAAGGCCATTTGAAGGCAAAAAATTTAGCTATGTGGCCAGGACTTATTTTTCATAATGTGATTCACCCCATTAATAATCAATCATGATATGACAATAATTTATGTAAGTTATGAGGATAGGGTAAATTTTATACATACTGTGTGTTTTTAATGATTAGTGTGCTTCACACTATTTGTTGCTTTTTGTATTTAAATGCAGGATATCCACAAACGCAGCAGTGGCCTGGCCACCAGCAAGGCTACGTTCAGCCTGCCATCTATCCAGGTTTGTATCTGTTAAAGGTTAAAGGTTTTTGTAGTTTTTCATGGGAAACTCATCCCAGAGCTACGGAGCATTGCCTGTCATATGCGATCACTCAGCAGGGTTGATAAAAATTACGATTTTTAAATAAAAATCGAAAGCATCGATTTCTTTAATTTAAATCAGATTTTTTGTATTTAAATCATTTTTTTAATACTTTTTTTATTTTTATTAGATTTTTACACCATTCTATGCACACGGTGCGCTAAGTTGACGGGCTTGGCGGAATCAGCGGGGAAAGACGACCTGACAACTCAACCCCCGCCCCCTCAGGCTGCCTGTGGGGGAAAGTGGGGGTCAAGGTGGGGGGGCACGTACCTAAGGCCTAAGGACTCAAACACCGCGGTCGGTGTCCGCGACCGCTGACCGTGCAACAGGAAAGACGCTAGATGGGGCTGACAAACAGACAGACAGACAAACAGACTTTCCATGCATTATAGTAAGATCATGTCATGTGTATACAGGGAATTTGGGATTTGGATGTGCAGTTAAAACGCTTTTGTGTAAAACTTGTGTCCACCAACATCAGTATCTGTGGTTCAATGGCATAAGAATAAGCTGACCAATATGACACATCACTGAAAATAAGTTAATGCTGTTTCCAGAATATAGTACTTTGTGCACAGTTAAACAGTTTATCTTGCACATTTTTTTGCATTTGTTGATTTGTTCTTAGTGTACAGTACTTCTGTAATTTGGTTAGGCTTTATACTGTTTGACTTTTCCAGTTAATTCAACGTGAGAACTTTTTTTTTCACGTAAACATTTTTCAGGCTGTCTGTATGTACAGCTGTAGTAACAGGAGGCCTTATATATATTTATTTCAATTCACACAGTACAGTGTAACATAAAACAGAGAAGACAGAATAATATATGTACAAAGAGAAACTAAAGCTAGGTAGCTAAAAACATGATAAAAAAGCATTTCAGACACATTTGCGAAACTGTCCGTTGGTAACAGAATATCTTGTACATAAGATATCATATTCTCTAAAACCAAAAATGTAAAATACAGCATTAACAATAGTCATGACGTGCACACTTTGCTTATG
>Ga0209367_1001172_pt1 | contig 31177 bp, 23 predicted proteins | sample WorMetLIZISLAND2_FD_187412 | JGI IMG/M metagenome (GOLD analysis project Ga0209367, IMG submission 187412) | Marine gutless worms symbiont microbial communities from Max Planck institute for Marine Microbiology, Germany - Olavius geniculatus... ...
GCGTTGAAGCCAGAACATTTTTTGAATGCTGAAAAATCGGTAGGCGGTCATGTTAAAAAGTCTATAACTTTGTCATTTTTTAACAGAATCAAATTTTGTTTGGCAGTTAGATGTAGCAGGTTTCAGCAAATAAATCTGTAAAATTTCAAATTAAAATTTTAAGCGGTTGCTGAGAAAACAGCGAAAAACTTTAGGGGGCTACTTTTTTTGCCGGACCCTGTACAAAATAATACTCATGCATGTTATAAGGTAGCATCATCACTGAAAGCATAACGTGATTATGTTTTGTTCCAACAGTAAGTTACTGTCATGCTCGAGCATTTTGCTAAAGCCATAGTGTGGAATAAAATGCTATTTGGCCAGAACACTAGTGTGACCTACACACAACATGAGTCCTTAACTGCCCATGATTTGGGGGAATTTTGGGGGTCAGAACCAGCAGTCCATATCTTTCTCGTATTTTTCGAGCTAACCATAGCACACAGTGGAATGGTTGCCATGGGCGTTGGTCAGCATTAAAATATAGTTCTTCTGATAGTCTTGTCATTGCCCTATTTAACAGTAATATATGACTTGTTTTCCCCCTGTAATAACATAGCTTTACAGCAATGCCATCTTGTCCCATTGATTTCGCTCTTGCTTTACTACTGGCTTTGTTATTGTTGGCACAGACAAAAGACACAAAGGTGAAGTGATAGGTTCAGCATCGTTACGGCCGTCAGTGAGAGAATCTGTGGACGAGTCTCCTTCTGTTGATCATTTCTCGATATCTGAGGATGACAACTGGTCTATGCAGTCATCTTTACCATCTAACAGTGTTGATGTTGACCCAGTCTGTAGCTGTGCACGAACAAATTATGTGCTTCCTGTTAAGCGATGGTCGGGCAAACGTAAACGGACTGATGACATGGCGGGATCAAAGAACGTAAAGACATCGTCAAAACCGAGATGGATTGATGGCCTCGGTCGCGATGACGATCAGTCAACATCTCAGACTCCATCTGGTAGTGGTGGTCCTGCATCGCTCACAGGACGAGTGGGTACTCCGTCTCCCACAAAGTCTACTGCTTCGTCTTCGGCTGCATCATCGCCCGTGAAGCTGGCCGACAAATGTGTCGTTCCCGCCACCAAAGCCCAACCGCCGCCGTTACAGTTCTTACCCTCTTCACGAAAGCATTCGTTGCTTGAGGCAGAGCATTCTGTGAACACTGGACCATCGGAAGGTGATGGCATCGGCAATAAAAGAATGCGTCTTTCGGTGACCCTGACTGACATTGGTTCAAAACATTCTTCAGTGGGTTTAGCAAAACCGCTCTCTTCGTCAGCCGAGAGCAGCGTGAAAGCACGCACGTCCACTGCAGCAGCGACGACCAAAGCCACACCAATATCAGCATCGTCAGCAATGTCACCGACGTCTGCGGCTGTCAGTTCTATCGTTGGTATGTCGCCGCCAGCTACACCAGTCATGCCCGAGACACAGCTGACACCACGCAGCCGACAGTCCAAACAGAAAACCCGCAGCCAACGAGATCCCAGCTCACTGCCATGTAAAGGTACTCTAAATATTTCTTGAGCACATTTTGAATTTTCAGTTTGCTACATGGTGCAGTAACAAGTTCGAGGTGAGTTTATATGGTAGCTTCTTCTGTGCACTAGTTCTTAAAATTGGTCTATAGTTGCAAAAAATTTTACATAGATAATACTGCATTAGTGTGTTTTGTCTCATGGCATCAATAGACGTGTGACTTAACATGAGACTTTGTGCCTGTAATAAGTGAACTAGTTTTTATTAATTTGTTTGGCTTATTTCTTTGTATTAACATCACGTAGCGGTTGATGAAGGTGTATGTGTTGACTGTGGCCGGATCATTGACGAGTTGACTGGTGGATTGTGTTGATAGATCGCGAGTTTGATGCGGATCGTCACTGTGGTGTGTGGGCTGAAGACACCGGTCGACAATGCACGCACTCACTAACCTGCAAGGTGCACTGCTCAGTAGTTGTTGTTACTTTCTGCTAATAATCATAATAAATTGGACATTTTTATGACACCGTAATATGGGGGAAGTCACAGCAAGGGCTAGTGCACTACTGTTAATATTAAGATTGCCTGTGTCATCTCAAAACCATATCTGCCATCCAGTTCGATACATGCACTCACAGTTGAAGCATTACATATCTCGTACTCTGCATTCATCAGACTCTAATCTACTGTCTGTCCATTGTGTTCGTATTTTTGATTCTCATAGCTTTGCTGTAGCTACCCCCACCATTTGAAAGACCCTTCATTGAACATTCGCAGTTCCCTTTTATATCCTGTTTTCATCACAAACTCGAGACTTATCTTCTCCAGCTTAGCCTTTGGGCCATTTTAGTCTCCTGTGTCACTCATTGCACCTGAGGTTAGAAAGGTATTTCTTGCCATTGTGTGATATACTAATTTACTTACTTGACGTAGAAGTTTAGTCAAAACATTTGCAGTGTGTGCCATGGACCAGTGTCATTTGTCCTGGCATGTTTACTTTTCAACACAATGCAGTATGCAGTCCATGACTCGATGTTTCATGACCTGTCACATTGGTTTTTCAGCCCACTACTGAAATTTCCATCCACATTGATTAAAATTATGTTTATTTGTATCTGCGAATAATGATTGTAGATTCATTCTCTGTCATTACGGAGGGCGGTGCTTGGTCGCAGCCGTCCGTTTGACAAGCTGTTAGCCGACCATCGAGCGGCAAAGGAAGCGTCGCTACGTCGCAAGATGTCAGTCAAGCTTGGCCTGGGTTCCCCGGCTGCAGTGCCTACGCCAGACTCACACAGCTCTGCGGTCATTACCACCACTGCTGATTACAAATCTTTACTATCGCCGGCGGTGACGTCGCCATCTAATTCCAGTCCCGACGTGGAGCCAACCATTGCGACGTCAACGTCGCCGAGGGTGGTTACAATGGAACGTTCTCCGTCGCCACCAGTGCCAGCGCAGACAGCAACATCGTCCTGGCGGTCAGCATGGAAAGCACGATGTTCTTTACTACGTTCTGCTCGACTCTTCAGAGTTCTTGCCCCATCACACTTTGCACCTGCAACTGATGATCGGCCGGCCAGAAGGTCTGTAAATTGTAACTCAGTTGCTGGTTTTTGCATTGTGCTTGTTATGCATCAGATGAAGTTTTTTTAGGGTTTTGCTGTCATGTTATACATGTGGTGTGGTTTAATTTTTATGCACCAGAGTCTCTAGTATTTCGTGACAAAATTTCATGCAGCTGGGTGAAGGTGGTCTCCTCGAACAAAAGGGAGAAAGAGGGGCACCCCCTCCAGAAAAAGTTATTTTACCGCTATTGGCTTGTCTAGCGTGAATATGGTTGCAGATAGGCACAGACATGCTGCTCATCATAACAAGCACTGATGATGAGCTTTTTAAGAATGTCAACATCACTGAACTTGAACTCTCAAAATAAGGGGTTTTAGTGAATTTTTTCACGATTTCTGGCTGCGACACATATTTCAAGAGTGAATTGAACTTAAATGGCTGGAGATAGACCAAGACAATCTGCATATGAAATTTTTATCATTGAATGTGGATTTTAGCAGTCTAAGTTTGGACCCTCTTGGTTCAAGGAGGCCTACTCACTCGTGTGTCAAAAAAGGGTACCCCTCTAAAAAGTGGTTATTTATCCGCTATTGGCTTGTCTAGCATGAAAATGGTTGCATACTGAGATAGGCACAGACATGCTGCTTATCATAACGAGCTCTGGCAAAGAACTTCTTAGGAATGTCAACATCGATGACCTTGAACCCCCAAAATATGGTTTTTCTTGATTTTTTCCGATTTTCAGCTGCAGAAGAGTGAATTGCAACAAAGTGGATGAGATAGACCAAGATTACCTGCAAACAAGCACTGCCATAGGCTCTCGCGCATTTCATGAGCATTAGCTCAGATTTTTTGTATTATTGTGTGCTGTACATAGTGAAAAGCATGGTATGGCCATAACTGTAGTTTGCCAGTCTCATTCCATCATCGAGGTGTCGTGGTGATTTATGTTGAGCTTCTTGGAAAATAACTACTCACCTATTACTTTTGAGTTGTTAAGCTCCTCACTTTTAGGAGGCCATGCATTAGCAAACTAATCCTACTGGAACATCGTAAGTTTTTGGTTACTATCGCAGTGAACTGTTCACAACCTGGCGGTTAAGAGTCTGATATTAAGTAAGTAAGTTGATCTGTAGAGCATACAATGTTGGCAAGAAGCTTGTCAAATCTAAGGCCCTTTAGACTGTTGTGTATAGTCTATAGATGATTGATTGTTTGTGACATGCTGTGCAGGTCGAGTCAATTGAGTGTCATTCCACCACTGACGACGTCGTTGGTTCCAATACCAGACGACGTCGTAGAGACGAGTGATGATGAGGATGACAATTATGCTGCTGATCATACTGCTGCTGCTCTACCTCTCATCTGCCACCAGCCACGACCTTTCGCTGTAAGATGTCACACTGCATCAATTGTAAGCTAGTGTCCTTACGACTTCGTCAAACTAAAGATGGCTGTGCCTCGGATTTCTTTGCAGCATAGAGCACTATATAAATTTGTTTTGATTGATTGGCAGATCCGTTTATTCTTTTGCTCGTGAACATTAACCTAGAGTTTGTTAGCAGTGAAACATTGATTGTTACAGTAGTGCATAGAACCAGAACTTAACAGCATAGATAAATATCATCTGTGATTTAGCAAAAGTTCAGTTTTTGGAGTTTTGTTTTGAGGGAGGGATATTTCTGCTGGTTTCCGATGCACTTTGTTCATACTTCTGACAATGTTGGAAGACAGTGGGATAACCAAATTCTAGCGTCATTTGTTTGAGCTGCATTAAAGATTTTTTGAGGAATTAATACACTGACACATTGTTTGTTAGAGTTTTGATGGTGAAATTGCAGGTGAATGGCTTCAACACGTGGCAAGTAAGTAATGCATGCAGCACACTGAATCGTCGTGAACTAACATCACGTCTGGCATTTGCTGCCACCATCAAGCATTTCAAGCGACCACGGTGACTTAATAATCTCATTCTACACTGTGTCCCAAAAAAGCATCCCCAACATTTTCGATTGTAACTTGAAAACCAGTTATCAAATTTTGATAATTTTTGGCTTGAATATTCCTGACACAGCTTGCCATCAAATGTTTGTGTAGCTTTCCACCTCACCCAATGTATGCTTTTGCACTACCTAGAGAAAGCAGATCAAGCGAAATATGTGTTGAAATAAACAGAAAAACCTGAAAAAACATCTCCGACATTATTGATCGTAACTTGAAGAAAGATCAGCAGATTTTAATAATTTTTGGCAGAAATAGTTCTGATACAACTGGCTATTAAATAAGTGTTTTAGTTTCCATCTCACCCAACGTCTGCTTTTGCACTACCTGGGGAAAGCAGACCAAGCATAATACGTGTTAAAATGAATGAAACAACGTCAATAAATTCCATCTATCCTAATCTGTCGGCCCCAACAGCTGGTCTGTTACAAGGTTTGACTGTCATGCAGCAGCATGTCTGCCAGATGAAGTTTAGGAACGTTTGCAAAGTCAAGAAGCGACTGCTAAAGCCTGGATAGGTCTGGAGTAAAACATTATCAATACTGCTGTCAATAAATGGGGAAAATGTCTCCTTGCCTGTGTTTGCATAGTGGGCCAACACTTCAAGCAATTTTACTGCAGGCAGTTGAAAAATAGCTAACTGGATGAAATGTCAGTCAAAGTGTCAGAAATGTAAGCATAATGTGTTTTTGCGTGTTATGTTAATTAAGCAATCGTATCGCATTTGCATTGGATAAAAAAGTGATACTTCGCTGGTTGTGTTTTCCCTGGGTAGTGTGGAAACAAACATTGGGTGAGGTGGGAAAATTAATGGTCATTTGAGGACAAGTTGTATCAGGATTGTTCCCCAAAAATTATCAAAATCTGATAATTAGTTTTTAAGTTACAGTCGAAACTGTTGGGGATGCTTTTTTGGGACACAGCGTAGATAGTAGTTCTGTCTAGCCTCTCATTTTGTGGTTCATCTGTAATAATGTGTGTATATTGCTTAGATTCTAATTTGCACAGCTACTGATTCGTGGTTATGTTTGAAGCTCTAAAATAGCTTTCCAGTTTATTGGAAGCAAACGGATATGGTTTTTTTCCATTAGTTTAGCACTTGCCTTAATGTCAAGTTGCACGAAAAACAATACTGGATAAATAAGTGTAGAGTGTAATACTTGTTAATAATATGCTGATCCAATGAAATAAAGACATTGCTTTTAATTAATTTACAGAAATATGTCATGCAAACCGAATGCACTGGAATGATTACGTCACGTACAGAACGCTTTGTTGACAGCGTGCGTAAAAGTTTCACGCTAGTAGCGTGGGCGTAGCGTCATGGCAGCACTTGGACAGTGCTTGCTCAGCGCGGTGAACTCGCTTGCATTCTGGAACCAGAAGTCGGATGCTGTCGACAATTGATGCAACAGAAAGGGCATACAGTCAACCTATTTTCAGTATGACAGAGACTTCTGGAAATGCAAGCAAAGTCTCTTTACTGAGTACCATGCTCCACTGTTGTACGTTTATGCTGCTAGCGTCAAATTCTCTCGGACGCTGCATTGACACTAATGGAACATACGTTATTCTGTAAGAGATGTCACAGTTACGGAAATTGTCTAATGTTTTCGAGGCCATAAACTGTGAAAATTGTGGACTTGGAACCTTATTTTTACAGTATAAAGATATACTGGCAACAGGAAGGTTAATAAATATTGACAAAGCCGATTAGCATTTTTTAACAGTTACGTAAAATGGTGCGACTTGGCCTTTAGACTCATTGTTCATACATGAAAATAAGATTATGGTGCATTAACTTGTAACATTTTACCTGACTGAATTTCTTTCTTTCATTACATCATTAGATGTAAAGTAATTGTATGACTGCTGTACTTAATTTTTGGCGATGTTTTGTTTTTTTGGAAAGAATATTTTTTGTCGCCTCCTGAACCCCTATTAATTGCTGATGAACTGTTTCTGCTAATATGCACTAATGGGGTCTTGTCTGAGACTGAGAGAAGTAATATGAAGAAATCTAGTTTGCCTTGGGCTCACATTGATTCAGATTTAGTGTGTTTTTCTAAAAGATTTCACATATTTTGTAAGCACTGAGTGGTTGCTGAATTCTCCAGCGGTGGCCTAGGTGTGGTATAGTGTTATCTGTCTTGCCCCACACTCGTTCTGTCAGTGCATGAATGGCGTCGTCATCTGTTCGGTGACAAAATTTAACACCAGCATGGTAAAAACATAGAAAAACAAATAAATAGCTGCTCTGGTAAATGGGTGTTTGTGTGCAAATTGTTTTCATTTAGAATTCATCTTGGCAAGTCCGGACTGGACAAAATGGCTGAGATATCGTCAACAGAAACACAAAGTCATGACAGGATGTTGTTTGACACAAACGTTGCAAATAAGTCTCAGATATCCTTATCTCCATTCACAGAAAAGACTGTGTCGCCATTTACCCTAGCTGCAAAACCTAATGTGTCAACACTGTCGCCAAAGAAGTCCCCAGCTGCACTGGGTATTTCCCGGACGTCTTCAGGTATTTCTGATGCTCGGAATTTCTCAGTGGATCGGCACATTGGTGCCGGTTCCAGTTTTATGAAGTCGGGGCATATTTCACAGCTGAATTTCAACTCAGTTTCAACAACATCGGTGTCCGATAGTAATACAGAATTGAGCAGTCGGTGGCGGAACAGTTTTACGGAGGCCCGGACCACCGGGGTAGGCGCCACCCTTCCACCTGCACCCTCTGCTAGCTTCACATCTTCAGCTAACAGCATACAGGAGGAGATGAGCCCTCCGATATTGAAACCTAAGGTTCGTCGGACTTCCAGTCATACACCCGAAAAATCCCCGTTGGTTACCAGTTCATCCGGGGAGGCTCTGGAACTGGGCAAACCTTCCGACGGATTGGGACAGCCTCCTGGCTTCACCAGTTCTGATGCTGTAGATTTTGAAACAAGATTGAGCCACAACCTGGCGATGTCGTCTCCCAGGCTGAACTTAACACCGCGGCAATTTTCTACCTCTAGCACTGACAACGACTTGGATGAGCAGTCGCTGTATAATCAGGTCCCCATTTCCTCTGCAGCAAAAACCAAACAGTCGTCCTCATTGGCAAGAAGTGACAGCTATTCGTCAATTGGATCCGACCATCGAAACAGTCACGCTGTTTCCAAACCATTTGGCAAAGAGAAATCGATGCCAAAGTCACGTTCTCGGCCTGCTAAGCAGAAGATGAAGTCGCCATTGACTGACGAGGATTATGAAAGACAGCGTTCTGAAATGGACAATGCCTTTGAAGCAGCGTGTCGTCTTCCATCTACTGTGAGAGGTCAGCCGTCAAACAGCATGAACCGGTGGTCGACATTCGGCAGTCAGAAGGTAAGTTGTGCATCATTTGGGTTTTGTTGTGACAGACTTAATTGGAGATTTAGCAGCCTAGCCCATTGAGTTCGATTGAGTTTTTGTAGTTTTTGGGCAAGCAGTATTAGATGCTGTTTGGGAAATATGGAAAAAGACATCATTAACAGTAACTTTTATTATTAATTTTTTGCACTTTTGTAAGCACTTTTTTAGTGCTGTGATTGTTATTTGGTACATTAATTGAACTTCAGTATGCTCTGGGCTTTAATGCTGTAGTGTGGGTGCAGTGAAATACCTGGTATTTGTTATTATTGGTGCTATATACTAAAATTGGATTTAAATTAAGTGCAGGTTTTTGGTGAGTATTTTTGGTGGGATTATCCCCCAAAGAAATTGGTTGGTTTTGTGGGAAGTGTATTAGATTTTTTTAACCAAATGTGGGGTTGTTATCATGGCGTATGTAAACTTGAGAGCTTTTATGACACCATACTGATGTGCTTTTGACTAAGTTGTTTATTTAAGGTCATTTAGTCTAAGTTGCGAGCCATTCTCTGGTTTGTGATGATCTGCTGCTATGGCTGCTGTATAGGAGAGATCGAGATCAGGCAGCATCGAGAGCAGCATGCTGACAAATGGTGTCGAAAAGTTTCCGCAGAAATCACACTACAGTTCCACCAGCAACCATGTCATCTCCCCCCACTCCAACTCCAACTCTTATCAACAACGTAAAGGCCGCGCTGGCAGCAGCAGCAGTCGAACCCAGCGCCAGTCTAAGTCTTAACAGCCAATCAGTTTCAATGATGCTGATGAGTTATTTTTAGCCTGCTGGTGATTTGCGCACGTCGCTGCCATTTCTGTCAGGGTGGCCAATTTTTCAGAAAATGTGAAATATATGGAAGTTGGAGAACTGTGCATGAAATTGGCAAAACATCAGGGAATTTTGTCGAGGGAAAATTGTTGGAGAAAACTGTTTGTTGTTTACTGCACATTTACAGCAGTACTAATGTTCAGTAGCATCTTGCTGACATTAATTCAGATTGCCCATTTTTACTCCTTTCGCGCTACGTTTCTAACATAGTGAAGAGGAGTGTATGAGATCAGTGTAATATTGACGACCGACTGCGTCATTCGACACGACCGACTGACCTCAGTTCCTCTCAGAGCCTTACTGGAAGAACTTCGAACGGCTATATCTCCATAATGATGCCAGATAGATGCATGGTCACAATGGACCACCCACATGAAGTCAACCACTGGGAGTCGAATGGTGACGTGACCAATGACGTCACATGATCCCAAAAGGTCAAGGTCATGACTCTATTATCTTTGAGGTGCCATATCTCCATAACGGCGAGAGATAGATGCCTGCGTTGAGGTATAACAAGACAAATGGCAACTAGCGTCATCGACCATTATTGGAAATTTTCTCCCGTTTGTTTTTTAAAATTGGGCAATATTTTACGAACTTCGGAGAGACAGTTTCTGATAATGACTTCGATACCAGTTGCTATTGTTGTAATATTAAACGGGTCTCTAATACATGCCGTAAGGAACAAAAATGCACTTAGAAGAATACAGGAGAAAAAATCCGCACGAGGAGTACATTAGATTGATTACAATCTAATAATATTTTTGTTGGTACATTGGATTGCATTATTATACTGCTAGACTGAAATTCATTTTATACTGCAGCATAAGGAAGGGAAATGTGTGAGAATTTTGCATCGCTAAAGAGTAGTAGTCAGCCTGTTTTGTTTGTTTATTTGGATCATATTGAGGCATTTGTTGCAGCTAAAGGTCTCCTGTTCTAAAGGGCTTATATAAACTGAGCTGTAGCATTATTATTCTGTTAACAAATGTCTAGAACTGGCACATTTTAATATATTAAGAGTTATAATGGTGCAACGCTCTGTTTTTACCGTGTTAGGCATCGCGGTGGCTTTGTGATCTCTTGTGGCTGATGGTGTGGTATGTCTGTGTGCTGCACCATGGTCCAATTCTGTGTTTGCATGGGCCATGCATAGTTGCTGTGTTAAACTGCCAACCAACCACCTTGTGTAAGCAGTACTATAGCAAGTACCCGGACCTTTGCCTTTGTTCTTGTTATTTGGTTTGTTGTATGCTACTGCATAGTTGAATTGCAGTATTGATGCTGTTGATGATGATGGACAGTGGCGGTTTTAGGCTCGGGTTGGGGAGAGTCCTGACCCCCCCAGTCTTGCTCTAGCCTCCTTCCCCAGTTTCATGGCCACTCATGACTTTTTTCAGGCCCGGTTAGTACTGAGATGGGTTACTGTCTACGGGCAGGTAAACCATAAAGCCAACCAGTTAAGTCGACTCAGCCTTTTATCCTCCATGGGATGGTAAAATGAGTATCAGCTTTTGGGCTGAGTAATAATAAATGGCGATGGTTAGTGTAATAACTGCCTACAGGCAGATTTGAGGTTTAGATGGATCGATCTGGTCTAAAGGTCGGCAGTCGCCTGGTGCTTGTGCTGCTCTGACCAAATGAACTGGGTGAACTCTCACAGTGACAGTTCATTGCTACAATAACAGCACCCCATAAACATTGTCGCAGGTAATACTATTATTATTTACTATTAGGGGCTCTGCCCCAGACCTTTGTTATAGGTTCACTCTACCACTGCTCGCCATGGGACCATGCCCCCCAGATGTTGTGGGCTAGAACCGCCACTGATGATGGAATGTCATGACTTCAGCAGCTGCTGCAGTTGAATAGATACTGGTGACTGTTTACCTTCCACAGTGCAGGCAGTGCTCAGTAATTGCCAAATGTTTGAGTCTAGTTTTTGTTACAGTAATATTCCATCTTTGTATGTCCATCTCTTTAACTGGTTCTGTTTGGCCAATTTATGTGTGTGTCTCCAGCAGTGTTCAAAAAGGTTCGGTTATGTTGTGGGACCCGGTCTGTCCTAATGCACGCAGCAAGAATTGGTTGATTAAGTAAGTGATCAGTTGAGCACATACATTGTGAATAATGGGTTACTTCAGATATGTGGTTTCCTGGAAGTAAACTCCAATGTTTCTGGCGAAAAATATACACAAAATAAACATAGAGAAATACGCAAACATTTGACCATAGAACTTGTGTCTTGATTTGGCATTTTGTTCTTGTGCATTATGATGTTTATCGCAGTGCAGTACTGACAGTAATAACATGGCGAGGTAACTTTATGTATGATAATTTACGGTATCCTGAACTTTGTCAAAAAAGTGTCATCTGGTCTTTAAAGCAGATCAACCAGGCAATACAGCAGTCATGCCAAGAAGCAAATAATTTGAACATGCCTGCAAAAGAAAACATAGACTTAAAGGCATATTTTTACATGGGCTGAGTCCATCATTACTGGTTGTTATTTGGTCGCAATTTAGCTGATGTTTGATTTGTTTTATGGCAGTCATTTGCAAAATAAGCGAGTAATTAATTAAGTACAGAGCGCATACGCTCGTCAACGTTAAACGTTCGTGTATTATTGTCTCGGACAGCTGTTATTTATATTGTGTATATATATTGGCATTAGTTGTATATGTCTGTGTATATTAAGCAGTATGCATGTGGCTGTTAGATGAAAGAATGAATGTCTTAGGTTATTTATGATATTGCCAGTGATGTGTCATCGAGGACTTGTCCTCGTCCTCGCGGCGCCTTGAGGACATGAGCAATGTCCTCATCCTCGGCCTCAGGTTCCAAGTCCTCGTCTTCAGGTCCCAAGTCCTTGGCCTTGAGGTAAAGTCCTCGGCCATAATACCAAGGACTTTAATGAATTCTGTTCGTTATCAATTTATTACCAGCAGTTGAAACACAAAACTGAAAAATGTTGAACATTAGCTATTGACATATCGAAACTTGTGGTGGTAGTAATTGGAGCCCACTCAGTTATGTCACATTGGTCTGATGTTTGTAGTGGCATCACTCGGGGTTCAATACTTATGTAATTTAAGGACACGATTATCCTCGACAACTGGCGAAACCAACAGCATCGTTGTCCACAATATCACTGGATCAAGTTGGACACAAGGCCTACAACTTTAAAGTTGCACATAAATACAACATAATGAAAAGTTTGTCGCAAAAATTAAACCTACTGAGTCTGGAATTCCAAGAATCACAAGATGTTAGTTTTTATGTTTATCCGATATTTATTTGCATTGTTGGACTTTTCCAGTAGTATGATTCTAATAATGATGTTCAAAATGTGCAAAATTTTACTAAAGTCACTCCAGTTGACGGTAATGTGTCATTGTGGTAGCGGCTTTTGGATGTAATTGGTTTTGACCTCGAGTTTTTTGGCCTTGCTCTTAAACTTGGTCTCAAGTCCTCGGCCTTGTCCTCGGGTCTTTGGCCTTGTTCTTGTCTTGTCTCAAAGTCCTTGATAACATCACTGGATATTGGCCCAGTTTGACGGTGGGCGTGGTTTCAAGGCGGCATATACTGCAGCTTGAACCACAATATTATTATGTTTGGATCCCTGTCAAAACCATGCAGAGGATTCTGAAGAAACCTAACTCGAAGGTTATCCTAATCTCACCCTGAGTATAGCTCTACACTGGGATGTGGTAACTGATATGGCCATTTTAATTTAGAGGTCTGTTGAGTCGGCAGTTTTGTTCAAATGAGTACCGGTATCGAGCTGCATTTAAGATGTCACTATCACGAAAGCACTACCCAAAAAACTTTGGTCTTTGTTGACAGTGTTATGCTTCCTTTATGCGTTGATTGATATATTTAGATGAGCATGTTGCTGGATATTTTGAATTGAGATTTTTTAGTGCGCTCATATACTACAAATGAAATCAGGCCGTCACACATGGGTGTGCCGCAGTGGTTGAAACATGAACCGGATTATCTCTTTCCCCATTGAATCCATGGATTATTGTGGTTACACAGTACTGTGGCAGTAGGTAATGGTGAGTGATGATGACTATCATCATGATATGGTGCCAGCTACAGCCATTGTTTGAAATGTGAACTGATAATGGAGTGTATTTTGAATATTTCAGTTTGAAAGTTGCATCAACCAGTTCTCAGCGAATGACAGTTGCTTATATTTCAGTGTTCAGAGATGCTAAGCTGTGTGCTGTACCTCCCTCTGCTGTGCTGTGCTACACTGTATTGTTTTTTCTACCAGTGGCGTCGTATGGGGAGGGGAAGCATTAACTGCCCCTCCCCTAAATTTTAGCTTGTCGGAAAACTTTCTTCTTGTCCGAAAATTTTCGTCCAGAAATACCAGTATAGAATTGAAAATTTGGATCTTGAAATCCCTCCATTTTCGGTTTATTTTGGGGCAAAATTGAATTAAATTGAACATTTGAGCATCTATATTTTCTTTGTTGAAAAGTTGCGTTTTCCTGCTCCAACTTTTTAAGCCATGCGCGACGCTGCTCTCAGCTACCATCAACTTATGCAATTCAGTATTTTTTGTTTGACGAGTTGCCGTTTGAAAAATGCTTTTTGTTTCGTGTTTGAATGTGATGAAATGACAAAGTTTCAGTTTTATGCATTTCAAATGAAAAGAGTGCAATAACTCCAGTTTGAAGGCTTGAAACAATGTGTATGTAATCAAGCAATCAGAAACTAGTAAATAGAAGTTTGATATTTACTACACCTGTATTTAAAAACAACATATTCGTACACAGTTTACCAAAAGGTTGCATTTCTTGGAGGTTGACGTTAACAACACATTGACCGTTAACAACCAGTTAATAACACATGGCAAAATAATGATAACAGCTAGAAACACTCGAAGGCACAAATCTCCGCCGATTTTGGTCTAGATCCAGGAACCTGAAACTGGAAACTGGTTCTTCATCCAGTCCAGGAACCCTGGTGGTTCCCTGGTATAGCAGTAACTCGTTTCATTCAATCAACGAAGTTACTGTACGCCAGGCTGGGTTAGTACTGTTATGGGTGACTGCCTGCGGGCAGCTAAACCATCTCGGTATGTAACCACCTGCCTAGGTCAACTCAGCTTTCCACCCTTCGGGGTAAGTAAATCAAGTACCAGCCTATCTTGCTAGGGTTAAGGTGAGGCGCGTTTACCTGTGTTTGAGTGGCAGGCAACACTGTGTGATCCCATATGGCAGGTGACGCTCCGTAGCTCTGTGACTGGTTCAATCATCTAAGGAGCTATATTCCGACCTTCACGTTTTTACCTGAAGCCCGAGAATGCTCGATGCTCATAGCTCATGATCTGGATCATCACCAAAATCTATTCGGCTATTGCTTGAGGTGTCGGAAAAATTCATTATTAACTAATCTAGCGAACAGAAGTTAATTATAATTTCCATCTTTCGACGGAAGTAAAAACGCCAACAACGATGACAACAGTAAACTACACTGTATACGAGCGTATATTGCATTGTTTGGCAATAAAGTCGTATGTTGAACAGCTTTTTAGTCTAATTTATATAAACTGACGGACAACGAGATTATATACATGCAATAGTCATCCTCATTCATTCCCGTTTTAATAAAGTCCGAAAGATATATTCGTAGTAGATTGGCAGTGTTGCTGGATTATGTCATTAATTTATATGAATTTATTTACCTTTGTTCAAAATGAGTTGAGTTGGCGGAAAGCATGGCAGAAGCAGACTAAGAAACTAACAGAAAAGCAAGAGAACAACAGGATAAAAGCTAGGGAAAATATCGACGCCATTGGTGGCTGACTAGCCGTATCAAATGCCACGTGGTTACTAACAACTTTAGTTAATTTACAGGACTAGCTGACGATGCGTTTATGATACGCTGCTGAGCTGCAGCAGTAATCACTGGAGCCTGATAGGGCGCTCGCAGATGTGATGCAACAAAATAAAGTGCAAGAAATTTGAGCTAATGCTCACGAGACGCACGAAAGCCTATTGCAGTTCCGGTTCAGTAGTTTAGCTAAAAATTGGGGTGTTCACGCTAAGTTAATATACAAATACCAAATTCTCTATTTGGATCGCATAACGATAGTTCCGTGGCGCTACCTTGTGAATGATATAGACTTGTGTCGCAGCCCGAAATTTCAAAAAAAATCAAAACCACCTATTTTGGCGTTCAAGGTCATTGAATTCGTCGCCAATCGAGAGCCAGTGTACGACTTCCTATTAGTGATTAATAGTAACCTAGGCCCTATCTCGCACGTTACTGAGATACAGCGACTTATTGGCCCAAAATCGCAAATTTTGCCCACCCCTCTCATTTAGCGCCCTCGTTCGTGATGACTCCCTTCGAATTTATGGAAAAGCTCTACGGTTCCTAAAACTAGAGTCTTCCGGGCAGCCGACGGTGTAGATTTGGTGATTCTAGCTTGCACCGTTTTTGACTAATCCATCCGTGTGGCAGACGGACAGGCAGACAAAATTGCGATGGCTAAGACGCGCTGAAAGCAGTAGCTGCTTTCGCGCGTAAAAACAGTTGGGAGTCTGGAGATGGTCGATTGGTCGCTGTCGATTACGTTTACTGTTTATCACTGAGCGACACGTGGCGCCACAAGATTGCAGAGACGAACTTATATTTTATCGCAATAAAGCAAGTTTTTACATCGGTTTTAGCTTGCAAGTGTGTGAACAGTGAACACCCTTAAACGACTGTCTGGAGTGGGACACAAGTGAACTTGTACTATTTAGACACTGTGTTAACTCTTTTCCATAGTCGACGACGGTTGGTCATGTATCTACAGTGATACACTACCGTTCATTTTGTCACGTACGCTTGCATGCATCAATGGAGTTGTTAACCCGTTATACCACTGCATACATAGTGCTAGAGATAATCAGTACAAGTGTGACCGTGGAAGAAGGAAAAACGACAAAAGCACAGCAGGAGCGTATTTAGAAAAAGAAAAGGACGGCCCAGGTGAACTAAAGTATAATTTATATTTTACCGATGGGTTAGGCTTAGCAACATATCCCTTCCTTGTGTGGCTGTTTTTTCTATTTTTATTTTTAAAACATTACTTTCAAAAAGGGGCTGGAAAACGCAAGTGCGGGTGAACGCTCCCCTATCCTTAAATTTGCCCCCGAAGCACCGGTGAAATGACACGAAATAATTGCTAGAGTCAGTTGCACCAAATAATGTATTTGGAAGCACGATTGATGGCGGTGGTGGACAGCCGGACATGGTGATCAGAGTTGAGTGGAGTTGAGCCAGACGTGTTGTCTGATGTCACTGAGACTCGGCCGATCAGTTGCCTTGTGCGACAGACAGCGAACGATCAGATCTCGACATTCTGTCAAATAGCACAGTGTGCATGCATAACATCTTAAATATTTATTATTATTTGCCGTAGCACGGTAGGCAGTCAAAAGAAACAGAACAAATTGAGAACAAGAAATATCCAAAAACGACCAATCTACGTATAATGTACGTCTCATATGTTATCCGCTGATGACGAAATCGCCAATAAGAACTAAACACGGACGGCAGGTTGCGAAAAGTCAGACGCAATGTGAACGCCAAAATACGGGTATAAGTGACCAAAACTTTTTACCCAATAACTTACAGTCTGTCGTTTCAGTTCAGTTTATTTCACTTTTGTCGCTCTGTAGGCTACACATCCTGTAAATAGCTCACCACGCGTCTGTCCGTCTGTCACACTCGCGTGCATCGTGCTACATCTGTTGAATGAGATGGGATGCGTGACCCCCAACAAAGACTGTATTAGGCAGGGTCCTTAGTCTGCGCCTCACAAAAAGGCAAGGATTTAGGCGCCAGATTTTTCGATGCAATTTGCGTTCAAACCAACACCGAGTCTCGAGCAATGACGTCGAACTAATGATTGGTGGCCCTGCTGAAGTAAAGTGCACATTGACCAAATATGTGGCCAAAAACAGCGTGCTTGTGTTTTATTCGGCGAAGGAGAACAGTATACATGCACACAAGTACAAAACGCACAAACTAAGAGTGTATATAACGCGTACCGGGAGAGATGTGGTCGCTGAAGATAGGCGAAGCATGGATGATCTGATGTCGGTTGTGAAAAGGCACGTCACCAGTGACCATGTCATAAAGTAGAATGCCGAGTGACCAGACCGTAGCGGGCTCGGCGTGGTACTGACCATGTACCAGCCACTCCGGACAACAGTAGACCAACGTACCTGCACATTTCATAACAGTATCTTATTTAGCAATGTTAACACTTGAACAACAGCAAAAAAACGATAATAGTAATGATGATAATTAATGCTAAAAGCGATCAGAGATTTCAAATCTCCGCTGAGAATGTCGCTGCCACCTGCTGTATTGTACTGTATTGTATTGTACAGCTGATGTATTGTACGGTAATTGAAAGCCTAAAGAATCCTGGATTGTGCTCAACAAAATCCAACAAAAAAGAACATCAGATCGACGCCAAAATTTAACCACTTTCTCGTTTGGTCAAGCTCAACCTTTCCACGATATTTCATCAAAATCCGTTCATAATTTTTAGCAATACAGCTGGCGAAAGTCGACTAACCCAGAAGAACATAACCTTCTTAGTCACTTTGCTTCAGCGTGATAAGACTAGTAATCGTGTGAAAGCTAGTAATCTTAACTGTGATAAGCCTGTCTCAAATGCTCTAGCATTGGTACAGCTCTGCAGCCTCAATTAAATACTGTTTCACTACACGGCAATTTGTCTGAAAGATATTCGGCCATTAAACACAAGCAGCAATCCCAGTTGCGATCAGCTAAACATCGGGCTCGGTTAGTAGTGGCATGCACCGTTGTACTCGGTGTAGGCGGACCGCTGGACGAAGCTGCCGGCGCCGAAGTCGATGAGGTAGAGGCGCTGTGTGTCGAGGTCGACGATGAAGTTCTCGTCCTTGACGTCTCTGTGTACGACCCCTACCTCGTGCACGGCGATGAGCGTGTCGACAATGTCGCTAAACCACTGACGGCATGTTAGTGACTCGTGCAAAGCACCGTGTGTAGTTATGTAGTCAAACAGATCCTAGAACACACGTCCACAAACTCGACTGTCACACTCAGGCTTAATTCTAGTTTTAACTTCTAAGGCTGCCGTAAGTGCTCCAATGAGCTTGGCACATCATGCTTAGGCCCTATGTAAATTATATCGCTACAAATTTTATTAGCTGCAAATTGTTATACCCCGTTTACACGATCAAACAAACATCAAGCAAGCATCGAGCAAACATCGAGCAAACGTCGACCAAACGTCAAGCAAATATCAAGCAATTAGAGCATACGTCGTGCACGTGTATTTTAAATACATTTGCAGTTGCTTGATGGTTGTTTGATGTTTGCTTGATCGTGTAAACGGGGTATCAAGTTTTATGCTATAGCTACACGCACCGATCGACTTTCTTGCCCGAGGTATTGTCCGAGCTCGCCGAGATCTCCGAGTTTTTAAAATCGAATGCTCGTTTTGTCCGATTTCCTCGGACGAGGTTTTATGCCGGTCAGCCAAAAGACGTTCATCAGAACCACATCCGAGGAAATCGTTCGAGACAGGGTATATAAATAGAAAATAATTTATATACCCTGGTTTTTCTATTTATATACCCTGGTTCAAGAAGCTCAGCATGAACGTGTAAAACAAAACGCAAAACGTTATAGCACTTCAAAACATTTTCACAACCGTGTTTCGTTTTACACGTGTAACCACTAACGGCCTAAAGAAGAGGCGGATACCTGGCAATGCGGTGGTCGCTCTAGTACAAGCGCAAAGAAGCCGTCGAACTGATAATAGTCGAGTAGATGGCAGACGCCTTTGACACGTGACACGACTTGTAGAAGACACAGCTCCACAGGCAAGAATAGATCTTCGTCCTACACATGCGGTCATCAACATACGTGCAAATAACTTGATGCAAAAAATATATAATGACGGCGTTTGGCTTCAAAATTCATTTAAATGCATTTGGCCCGGACCCAGACTAAATGTGTTTACGACTGACTGCATAGCTGGAATAAATTGGAGAGAAATGGAAAAGGCAAGTTCGTAGCCAGAATTTTTGCTCAAGGGTTTAACCTTGGCGCACTATAAAGTCGCATGTGAATGCGCTACAGAAATGTATATTTTATTTGACCTCCTCTACCTCTTCCTCTCTTCGCCTACTTTCCATTTCTGTTTTCCCTTTATTTCCTCTGTCATTGTGTTAATGATGATGCTGACAAATAATAATAACAATCACTACCGTAGCCTGTCAACATAACGATTTACCTCTTTGTAGCACCAGTTCACCTTGTTAACGATTTTGATGGCAACCTGTCAATACAACAAAATAAACTTCAATAAATAAAATAAAAAGCACGTAGTTGCATGAAATGTAGCAACACAATTTTGACCACTCAGATCAAACCGTCGAAGCAAGTATTTTTGCAAAATGTCTTTTTAAAACATTTTGAACATCGCTTAATATTTGCGAAAATACGGACAAGAGTTTGATGCGTACTGTTGTGGCTAACTCTGTAAAGTTAAGCCCTGGGAAATAATTCTGGCCTGGCGCTCCGTCGCTCCCTCCCTGTGATGCATGCACACATGAGGAAGCAGATCTATATTTGAAGAATCCCATGCGTGGGTGAAGCAGGAAAGCACGTCAAAAGTCAGCTGGCAATCCTATCAGAGCTCAACGAACAAGCTCATTGGCTGTCAACGCTTCCTGTTTTACGCCTAGACCTAGATATGCCTGAGATAGTCAGTGACCCACGCTAGCAATGAACAATAAAAACCCGTCCAGCAGTCGCTAGGCCTACTCACTCTTGCCCGAGCAGTAGAGCGCGTGCACAGCGGTTTTTGAAAATTCGAAAGCGGATGGGCGCTATAGCAACGCACACGCTATCTAGGCCCTACGTTTCCCGATTTCTGTTGTTCAGTTCGCAGAAATTGCTATTCCTTTTGTTAATATTTACGAAAATTCACGGCTTCATTATCCATATCTTATCTCGAATAAATTGTGTTGGTGAGAGCTCATTTAGGTCTGCCAGGCTACTGCGTCTCGAAACGGCCCGCTTTTTGTTAGGCCTATTATCAACCAACTTTCACAAGACAACATTAAAGAACGCAAAGGCTACGAGTATTGTATGATGAAGAAAATGAACAAAAACCAAAATAATTTTGCAATAGGCAGAATCGCTCATTTGTATTCGCCAGGTGGCAACATAACTGGGCGTTTGGCAGCAGCAAATTTGCGATTGCATGCTTTGGCTGCGGAGTTCGACCCCAAATTTTCCTCTCCTTGGGATAAGAGACCCCATATCTAACACAGATGACCCCACAAGTGTACTTGCCAAATGGCATACAGTATGGAATGTGACAAACGGCCAGACGACAGACAGACAGACCACGCTGCGGAGAAATGTGTAGAAATAGGCGGAATCAATTGCGCTGCAAGAAGCGATTAATTCTGCCTCATAATAATCAGTAGATTAGTAGTCTAGTAGTATATAAAATGCACGAATGGAATATTTACCGTGCGCCGGTCGGACTTTCTGGTGGCACTGTAGACGGTGCCGAAGCCGCCTGAACCAATGACGCCCTCGACACTGTACGTCGCCATCAGCTGCGACTGCGCGCTGCCTGCAGCCAAATTATAATCAGCATCCTCATTGTCAGCGTCATAATGGCATTCGCCGCTGCTCATAATATCACAGTCGCAACTCATCGTGACCTTGATACAGCTACTGCTGATGATGATGATGATGATGATGACGATGATGACGACGATGACGGTCGCCTATAGTTGCTCGATCACACGTCAGAGAACTGCTTCACGGCGGCAGCATTTCGACGTTTCAAACTCGACAGTTTCTTGTGGTCCACCGGTTTACGTACCGATTGGCGTGTGGTCGTCGTGTGGGTATACTGTGGTCGCTTGCTGCGAGACCTCCCGGTCGACACTAGTTGTTAGTCACATGGTCACGCGCATGGCCTTGCCGCCTACCTACCGTGGGCCAAGGCACATACTCCACTAACTTCGGTTTGTCGTACATCATGCTGACAACAAATCGACAGCCGACAGCAAATTCGCAGCAAGCACGTCCGTGGAAAACCGAAGGTCTACGACGAATCCGCAACATCCAGACATGCCATGACGTAGCCTATACAACGGCTTGTTGTACGACTGATCTTGTTGTCCAGCGAGTCTACGATCGACAAATCGCAAGTAGTGGAGCTGCGGCTAATGGCAGCGAGTCATATACAGCAAATCCACAAAAAAACAGCCAGAACAAGTTGCAGGGTTTGGTTCCGCCACCATGGCCAAGGGCTGCTGTAGTCAACTTGCTGTAGGCGCCTAAAATAAATTCGCAGCAAATCTAAATACTGGAGTTCGCGCCTATCTGTTCTACGTTTGGCTAAGCATTGGCGTCGCGATGGTCATAAGTCACGGATCTGCATGGACACGTACGATCCCTCAAAAATATGAGGGTAAGCAAAACGGCATTGCGCCGCCATAGAATTTGGACTAGTCTTATACCGATTATCTTCAGTGTGAACCCGAAGGTATAATCGCATCTTTAAAAATAGTGATAGATTTTAGTTTTTGTTCGAAATAAATGCACCCGAGAACTAGCGGACTGCTGCCGATTCAGTCTAGCACCGTACCAGAGTTTCTTCGAACCAACGGAAGAATAAAAAACTATTTCATGTGGCAGCGGGCACGACGCACGTACACCAGCAAAAAAGTGACTGCATCATTACAAAAACGTAACAAAGCCATCTTTCACTTTATTTCTGTCAAAAAAATCATTATTAGCAAATTGAAACTGCGCAGTAGCATGTAGCTGAAAGGATGTGGTATAGCAATGTAAAAAAACTTAGGTTTTGTGTCTGAAATTCGTCAATAACTAAGCCTATGTCGATCAGTGTTTTAAATGCGCTGAAGCTGGACACGCGTAGTGGTGCACGGAGACGACATACAGTGTTGAGTTCAACCGAACGATATTATCAGCGCTTGACAAGCGTCACAGTAATCCGTGTCACATCACATGTACGACATGACATGATATGATGAATGATTTGCACCAGGTAAACTAACCAGCAAACTTCCATTTTCATCTAGCACATAAACTAAAAGATCTAGGCTAAAACTGTTCTTAAGAGAATTCAGTTGAGTTGCTAGTGGATTTTCTACATAAGGTAAAAAAATCTAGAAACAGAAGGTTGTGGGAAAGGTAAAAGCCTGAGATCAGAGAACAAAAACTAGGATTAAGGAAATAACGCGAACCGGAACGAAAACCGCATGCAAGCAAAGAAAATTGTACATATCAATACCGCGGGAAATAATAAGAGCCTATTACGACATCGCGCTTAGTACTCGATCGTTCGCAGTAGGCCCAGGGCGTGCACATGTAGGTCTACCGACGCTGTTGCGTAGGCCTATACATGTAGCTTGCTTCCGTTTCATTCACGTGTGCGTTTTATCATTGATTATCAATGCATATTGAGCTCCTAACCAGCCGGACGTTTTAGTTTCAAACTGCTCCAAAATTCGACAAAAAATTCTCCGTGCTGTTTGTTTTACACTCCCTATATCGTGAACACTAGCAGCACTCGCAATATTGCGGAAAACGAATAACTTGCATAATTTATTCTTGCAAACTTTCATCAAATGCTTGCAATATCTGAGCTCTCATGAAACAGTTTAGCGGAGATATCAATCATTAGGCCTACCAAAATATGTTGCCCCATTGGCCATTACGCTAATCATATTCGAAAGCATGATTCAGCAACGATAGTTCTCACATGTTAATTGATGCTGTTCTTCAAATAGGCATAGGCCTATATAAGGTGGCACAAATAAAAGTAGAACATTTTATTTTCATTTGCGTGCACATCACACACATGCAGATTGCAGAAGCTAATGTAACGTGCTGACGGTACCTGATTGCACTTTATTTCAATATAATCGAGGCTAGTCATATTCGAGACCATCATATTCAAGACCACAGATTGAACGAAAAGTGAAATGAAGCTTGCATAAAATGTTCTACTTTTTAGACACTTACTGGCCCGATGCATTTCCTGTGATCCCGCCCAACGGTATCCATAGAGATTTTGACCGTGACCACAATTATGTAAGGCAAAGATCCTCTACTTTAGACGCCCATATAATTACATTTAAAATACATCAAATGGCAAGGACAAAGGCAAAAGTCGCATGACGATAGCACCAGTTGCACCCGTGATCATAGGCATGCACCTGATATAGCCTAATTATCAATTTAGTCACTTATGATACGGCCAGTAAATATGACAGTGAGTCATGTGTAGTGTACTAATGTCAATACAGCACGTGACTTTGACTGCATGATGTAGCCTACTCCTATTAACTATAACGTACGTGTGATGGATCTAATGACCGACCGCAGCTTAACCATTAAACGCAGCGTCATCATATCATCATTTTCAGGGTTTTTAAAAGTTGTCTTTATTGGTTCTGCAATGTGCAATGTATGACAATTTAATTTCATAGGCTACTTAAATTAAAATTTTGGGTTTTGACGCCATGTCATTCACTCAACAAAAACCATGTGATATAGAGAATAGTGCATAAAACGTTTACACTAGGGAAGTCTTAAAATTTCGGTCGCTTTTTCTTTGTACGTCAAAACCTTAAAAACCTTTTAAAATCTTTAGACACATTAATATTCAAAACTTTTTAAAAAGCAAAGTTTTTTAGTTGCGCCTATTTAGCCATAATATTCGCAAGCTTAAGCCCATACTCCACTTAATTTGCTGTAAATTCGTTGTGAAAGATCATGCTGTATAACAAATCCATCGTTAGTTGCAAAGCAAGTCTACAAAAATTACAATCAGCACTTTTAGGGCTTACAGCAAATCGCAGTAATGGAATTTTGGCTCACGGATAAATTTCTAACCCAAAAACTGAGCTAATTTTGTCCAAAACTACACCAATATCGAACGCTCCTGCACAAAATCTAACCGTCCAACGTACGGCCCGACGTATAGGAAGTCGTATGTTAACTGTTTTTTTTATAGATTTAGAGATCTTGTTACATTTTCAGCTCTGTTTTTCACTTTATTTTTTACAGTTTTAATTACTCTTGACATGGTTGGCAAATATCAACTTTGCCATAACTGCAATTAGTAACCGCCAGATTACTTTATACCGCGTCTGCTGGCCCACGAAGTCAACTTGGAATGGGACAACCGACAATTAACTGTCACACTGCTTCCTAAAGACCAACGACAGACAAGCAAGATCATGCGTAGAAAACAAAAACATCTTGAATTTTAAAAAATGTTTGAACTTACTCTTCAGTGCCATAGCGCGAGATCCAGTTATCGTCAAACCGACAATCAACGACGGTCGATAATTGTAGGAGGTCTAAGTCTTCTCTCAACGCTGAAGTAGGCCTATGCACAAGATTAGTGTAGACCTGAATGAACTGTAATCAACTTTGTCGATAAACGAAAGCGAATTCTTCGAACGACGTTATATATTATGCTTAGGCCTAGGCCTCACGTACTTTCGTTTTTAGTCGTTACTCAAAACAATGCACGGGAGAGGCAGCGCCATCCTATTTAAATGGCACGAACGTGTGTGGTTGTCACCGATCATGACGCGCTAAGTAAGTTCCGTAGGTTTGCGTTTGGTGTTTGCCCATGGCAATTACGTTGTTTACGTGCAGGTTACACTAACACATGGTTCGTTGTGCTATTCTTTGGGATTTCCCCATTGACTCAAAAACGACGGTGGCGGCCTCACACCTACCCGAAATGCCCGTTTTACTGCTATCTATATCTCGCTGGTTTTTCTCCAAACAGATAGCAGAGTCATTCAGGGAAGCAAATTAAGCAAAACGAACTGACTGTCATGTAGCGAAACAACTGACGGAAAAATCAGCCTATTAATTAACCTAATTAAAGTCTTCGTTAAAAGTTTTTTTTGTATAGGCATACTGTCTCTCTGGTTCTATACTCTCTTGCATGAATAAAGATAAGCCTATCAAAAATATTTGCACTGTTCAAGTCAGTAGGCGTATGGACTGTTCGATGATTTTCGAGCGATCATTTATTGTGCTCGAATGTAGCGCCAGAAAAATAACAATGGAGGCTACAGATCTTGTAATCATTGTGATTTGTGTCGCTGTTTTCAAAACATGTCATATTGTGAATCGTGCTATTGTATGCCTATAGCCAAAGCTCTAGTCTCGATCGTTTGTTGCAAAGTGGTTATATGCCACCAAGGTTCTGTCATATTGCATCAGAATTCATGGGCTCCTACTGACAGATTTCCGAAATCTTCAAAACACTCATTCATACCGATAGACTATAGTAAATGACCAATGCACCATAGGCCCCATGTCAATCGCTTCGTTAAGGCGCGTACAGAGCGACGTAACGGAACTGAACTGACACTATTTAGTTTTTTACGAACGGACCAATGGGCAAGTATATAGGCAAAGCTCGTTGGTCCTTGGCTGACGCGTACGTGACTAGTCACATAGGCCACCGGCGCCGTTAGACGATGCGTTAGACCATACTGTGATGCGTTACTAATTGCCCATTGGTCCGTTCGTCAAAAACTAAATCGTGTCAGTTCAGTTCAATTACGTCGCTCTGTGCGCAACTTTATAGTCACTTTGTAAATTTGTCAGTTTTTACATAGGTAGATTATAGGAATATGTATAGCGATCTTCAACGACCACTTTATTTCAAACAACATTGCTAAGTGTGATAGTCCAAAGTAACTTCTAAATTGGTTAATATAAAAAATCGACGATTGATATTTTTGGAGATGTATCTGTGAGCCTATTTCCCCCCCCCAAAAGTTTTGCTATTTGCTACATCATTAAGTAGCTTTTATTGCGAATGGTAGTTTGTTTCTTGACATGTGATAGATGTACTATTTTTAAAAGTGAAACATATATTTAACCAAAAGCCAACGTTTAAAAACAAGCTAATAAGGCTAATTTAAGCACTTACTGCTGCAAAACTACGAGTATAATAGAAATACTGAGTGCATACAACTGATAACACATTTTTCATTTACAATCAAGTAAAATATAGTACAATACATAAGCTAGCAATAGGCCTAAGTCTGATTAAATATTTAGACGCAGCATCAAAAACGGAGTAGCCAATCTAAAGACCACCGATGTAAAATAGGCCTGTATGTTTATCTACTCACGACAGCACGTATAGGACTGATACAACAGAAAAAAATACGTTCAATACGAAATATAATGAAAACCGTGATAATCTGACAAGTTTATAGTATTGTCCATAAAAAAAACTCTCGATTTCAAATTCGCATACTACAGAGTATACAGATTCCGTTTATGTCGAGTAAGCACTATGTACTCAACAGAATGAGTAATCGGGTGTAAACTTATAATTATAATTAATGTTAGTAAAGTTTTGCAAAGTCTGTCTGTGACACGATGTCAAAATTTGTATTAAAATAATCAAATGACAGCGAAGATGCGATAGCCGGAATCAATCCAATGTGGACTACAGATCCACTCCGCTGCTCGGTAATCTCCGTGATCCATATCAGTCAGCTGATCCAGCGGTGAGTGGATCGCGTAGTCCTCAACGTTCCGTTCCAGGGCGTCGTGACCATGCTGGTGATTGTAGTCTGCCGGTGGTCGGTGGGGACTCGGCCGAGGCCGGCTCTGTCGTGCGCAGTCCGTGTCACCGAGGTGCTTCCCTGCCCCAGCCGACGACCGACGACGCCCGATGTACCGCGACCCGTCGCTACGACGTCGCACGACCCACTCGCGACCGGTCGGCGACCGACTGCGACGCGATCCGCCGTCGCACGGTGTCTGAGTTGAGTCGCGCCACTCCCGGCTGACTTCGTCGTCGTCTTGGATGTGCGATACTTTCATGCGGTTATTGCTGCGCGTTCCTCTCGAAGATTCACTCCAACAGTCGGTTATTCGAGAACCGCTAGTTGACTTCAGATCTGAATCAAAACCAAATCAAATTAGATTAATTTTTACACGCGACAGCACATAGTGCTAAAGCGCGTACTAGCTATCGTAATTCTGTCTGTCTGTTTTGGTGTCCGTCACGTCGCAGCATCGAACCAAGTCCGGGTGAGACAGAGACTCCGGGTTTTCATCATATGATAGGGTAGTAGTTTTCTGCGACCAAATTTTGTGCCGCTAGGTAAGGAAATTTTTATCGCCATTGACTCGTCTAACGTGAGAACGGCTGCAAATAGGCACGGACTCTCTGCTGACGAGGTTCCGGCGGTACCAACATCGACGACCTTGAACGACCTTAAACTATCAAAAAAAGGAGTATAGTAAATATTTCTGAATTCTTGCTATTTTCGGCTGTCGTCGAACCAAGATAATCTGCATAACATGAAATTTTTAACATTTAACGTAGATTTGAACAGTCTCAGTTTTGACCCCTTAGGTTCAAGGAGTCCTTGGTACGGGGACGTCAAATATGGATACCTCCTTCAAAACGCGTTAATATTACTTCACGTTAGACATGATTCGCATGGTGACAGCGCTAATGCTGTCGTGCGTCTTGTGAGCATTAGCTCAAATTTTTGGTTAAACATTGTAGGCAGCATAAACACTAGATTGAAGCAGGATTATGATGACTCTACAGTTAAGCCAGCGACAATCAAATGTATAGGCCTCTGTACCGGTTGCTCACCCTGGGCCATTTGCAAGCAACAAAGTTATTCTACGCCGATCCGGGTTAGTACTTGAATGGGTGACTGCCTGGTAAATCATCAAGGTATGTAACCAGTCGCCTAGGTCAATTCAGCCTTCCATCCTTCTCTTCGGAGTGAGTAAATCGAGTACCGGCCTATTTGGCTGGAGTTAAGTACGGTCGGCTAAAGAGTTCACGTACAAAATAAATACTCAGTTTTTCAATAACTACGGGTATTACTTTTTTACACAGGGTATCATCAGGCCTATTATTGTACGATTTAGTTTAAGGTGCCGTAAAGTTACAACGTAACTGCAAAAACACCTAACAAAGTGGACGAAAATTCAAAATAGAGAGTCAAACAAAATGTTTGCGTATAAACTGAGAAGACACGAAGCTACAAAAAAATTTCAGTTTTGAGGCGTTGTCTGAAAATTTTGAGCGATAGTGCCAATATGACAGATGATGGCAAATTAGAGTAGCTAAAACATAACCTCACCAAAAGTAACGTTTTTCAGAAGTTTAATATTTAATTGTTAACGTCATTGTGGCAACTTTGTCCGTTACATGGTTAAATCAACGTTGCTTAACGTTTAACATAAGATAGTCATACCGTACGTCAAACATTTTCTACGGTACAGAGGCTTTAGCGCCTTGTACTTTTTGAGTGTGACATAAGTTTTCAAATAGTTCGTATAGTTTGTTTCCTGCTGCTTTGGACTGACGTCTACCAATCGTCTATTTACACTTCAAACGCGTGGTAGGCCTACGAATTACTACACTGTGAAGCATAATAAACACACCGAAATTTTTCGCATCATAACTTTAAAAAAGTTCCAATTTTAATAAGTTCTGGTACGAATATTCCTGAATATAACTGGCCATCAAATGATTGTTTAGTTTCTTACTTCACCTATTGTCTGTTTCTGCACTACCTGGGGAAAGATAATGAACAAAATATTGCATTTTTCACCACTGGTATTATTGCTTAATCGAAAAAAACACAAAAACACACATTTTGTCCATATTTTTTATTGTTTGAGCTGATAGTTTATTTAATTGTCCATTTTTAACTGCCTACAAAAATGTTTGAAATGTTGACCTACGAACATGGGTTCGTCTGGGAGACACTTTCTCCATTCGTTGATAGCAGCGTCGATAACGTTCTGCTCCAGACCAATCCAGACTTCATTAATTGCTTCTTGAATTTATCAATATTCTTGAATGTTAGGCTTATTTAATAGACGTGCTGCTGCACAACAGTCAAACCTTGTAATTGATTGGCTGTTGGTGGCCACATATCCGAAAAGATAAAATTATATAAAGCATTTTTGTTGATTTCAATGCATATTTTTTCTGTTCTGTTTTTACCAGATAGTGCAAAAGCAGATGTTGGGTGAAATTGGAAACTAAACGGCCATTTGATGGTTTGATAGGTGTACCAAAAATTATAAAAATTGGATAATCTTTCTTTAAATTATGGTTTTAAAAAATTGGAATGTTTCATGCCTCGCAGCGTTTCCGGGTTCCCTGAAGTTGGTGTCATGCAGTCGGCTGGCCTGTTGTTAGCGTTGCAAACTGCGACTGCGACTGATCTCATGCAATTAAAGTCTTCGGCGATTAGGCGAACTATTATTGTCATTGCTTATTATTATTATTGTTATTGTCTTCCTGCTGCCCGCTGTCACGTCGTAAAACTACTCATAATATTACTTGCAACCATTGCTGGTTATCTGATCTTGTACCACACATTGGTCGGTGCTGTCCTGGCCAATTAAGTGGCAACAGTAAAAATACAAAATGATAAAAATAATGCATAAAAATATGCGGTAAAAAGTAAATATGACCCGTGACCCGACCCGACCCGATCCGCGGATGGACCCGATCCGTGTCCAGAGCGCAATGCTGAGTGTATGATGCACCACGGGTTCAATTCTTTGCTCATGTCGGCAATGGATGGCCGCATAATGCACTATGGTCTATGGTATTATTGGCTCGTGCCAATCAGCCGTCAATTCTGAAATTGTAAAGCGCTATGTCAAGTACCAGACCGTCACTTTTACCTTTAACGAATAAAAAGACACAAACAAAATCAAAGTTAATACGGTATCAAAATGCAGTACCTGATAACACCAGGCTGTCACCACTAGTAGATGCCTCAAAGCATGATCCTGATCCGCCATTCCCGGACGACGATCCGCTTCCGCCACTGTACCATTGGGCGCCAGTCGCCGCGGTAGCGGAATCCGTCCACCAGCATTCCTCACTACCGCCCCACCAGCGGATCGTGTCCATCCGACCATGAATCTGCGAATTTGATCCAAGTATCACCTCTTCGTGATCCCGGTATCTGGATCGGTCGGTCGGTGGAAACTGGGTTAGGACGGCGAGTTTCAGCGAAGCTGGTTCCGGGTAGAGTTCGTCGGCGCTGAGGTGGCACTCGGAACGACAGAAATGACAGCGGCTCGGGTTGGCGACATGCGACCAGTCCGGAGACTTCACTAACGATTTCTGCTAAAACACCAAATCAACACATCACTAATAAGCTAAATAAATTTATCACTTTCATGTCAGCTCTAAAATCAAAAACACCGAACGCTGTAACGTCCGGGTAGGCGTAAACAATTTCTAAAACGTGAAAATTAAAACAACTACAAGTAATTAATAGTAACCAAAGCCCTAAGCGGATTGACATAACACATGAGAAAACCAAAAAAATAATTAACTATGTTATGCCACGGTGTAAAATTGTACATAGACTGTTGTTGTGCCATTAGTTGAACATATTAAACGACAAAGTAAAAAAAATGAATTTCTTCATCAAACCCAATGATGTCAAAAGTAAGCCAACTCAAGTAAAAATACAAGTAAACCACGAAAGAGCTATTATATATGAGTTTATTTCGCAAAAATGCAGACGATTAAAAATAGTAAAAACACACATAGTACGGTCAATAGTACATACAGTTAGGCCTACACACAAGCTGAAATAAATTTCAGATTGACACAATGTCTTATACAAGAAATATTACTATGTGGGGTAACATCAGCAAATTGACACAGTTTGACATACTCATTGGACTGCATAAACAATCTCATCACAGTGACTATAACGCTATTGTCCGAA
>Ga0209367_1001173_pt1 | contig 31176 bp, 19 predicted proteins | sample WorMetLIZISLAND2_FD_187412 | JGI IMG/M metagenome (GOLD analysis project Ga0209367, IMG submission 187412) | Marine gutless worms symbiont microbial communities from Max Planck institute for Marine Microbiology, Germany - Olavius geniculatus... ...
TGGGACAACCCTGCAGGAGTTAAGCCACGCTGCCCTAGATAGGCAGCGGTGGGCAGCGATAGTAAGAATGGCGTCAGACACCAACGGGCATTGAGCCCACGGTTGTCGATGATGATGATGATGTAAAACACCACCAATTAGGCTACACACTACACGAATCAGAAGGGGCTAACATTGAGGTAAGTGAGTGCGGCTGCCACCCACCAACTGGGGGAGAAAACAGGCCCAGACTTAGCCGCCCCGCCTCAGTTTATCCCCAGGCTGACCATGCCAGTGATACGCAACAGTGATGTGAGCGTATACCCCTATAATGATTATTGCACGATGCTTGTGTGTGGCAGTTCGCAGTACCACAAATAATCTGGAGTGTTTACAGAACGCTCGTGTGTGTACCATTTTCAACATAATTTAATAATATTAATTAGCTTCTCGATTGCTATTGTTTACATCGATATTTTTTGTCGTTCGGATTTACTGTTGCACTTTTCTAAAGTTTATCACCCTGTTTTTTGTTTAATATATTTTCGGTACTCTTTTTTAAGTAGGGGCCTACAGAGTTAAGTTAAGCATTTTGTTGGCTTCATTGTATTTCGTGTTTTTTTATCCTTAATTGCATATTAAATGTTTAGGCGGAGGAGCGTGGAGACTCTGCAAGCGGGAAGATGTCACGTGTCAGCCGGAAACACGTGATCTTAGCAGTGACATGCGCAGTGGTCATTGCAACAGTGATAGCCGGAGTTCTGGCAGGCGTGAAATTTCACCTCGACAGCACCACCGAGATCATCACGGTATGTTTGGCCGTGCTGACAGTATTAAAGTAAGAATTATAGATTTGCAAATGTATTTTCAACAGCCCGGCAAGGTAGTACTTAGCGTTCTTATCTTTAACAGCTACAGGTAATGTTTATTTTTACGCTCGTCTTAGCTGGTGTCCGGACATAACCCCCCTGGACACAACCCCCCCTAGGACGAAACCTATGTCCGGGGGGGGTTCGGTCATACTTTCGTTTTAGCTATAGGCTAGGCGTCTCTCTGTCCGTCCATCACACTATGCAGGCGTATCAAAACGATGGAAGTTAGGATCACGAAATCTTTATAGTGGGATGTCCCAAAAATTCTAGTTTTTTGTCACAAAATTTCATGCTCCAGGGTAATGGGGTTTTCTCGAACGAGGGTGTGATAAAAAGTACACCCTTAAAGGTGCTTATTTTATCGCTATTGGCTCGTCTTGCATAAAAAAGATTGCAGATAGGCGCAGGCGTGCTGCCTATTATAACAAGCACCGGCGACGAGCTTTTAAAAATGTCAACATCGATGACCTTAAACGACCTTGAATCCCCAAAATACGAGATTTTAGTAATTTTTACGACTTTTGATTGCAGCCCACATCTCAAGAGTGAAGTGCGACGAAACGGATGGCCGTGCCGGAGCCTTCAACATATTGAAGTTGGCACGTATTCCGAAGAAGAATACGGACAATGACAGATCTTTTGCATCACCTAACTGTGTAATTGACATAATCTACAGTCAGGAAACTGCGCGTTGTTGATGGAACAGTTTTATGTGGTTTTTGCATTTAGATTGCCTTAGACGTACATTTCATTTTCGTGTTATAAAAGTGTTGGCAGCTGAAGTTACTAATGTACATTAACCACAGACGTTGTTTGTTTTTCCTGCATTTTTATCCCTGCATTTCTTGTGCTTTATTTTCTAGTGTCGCATTTTCCAGCCCTGTATTTTTGAGCGCGTTTGTGCTGCAAATTTCAGTCTTGCATTTTCAACGTCCCCGCGAAAACGATGCTGATATTGTGCAATTGCACGGACTTGCGCCGCGACATACCTCGCTCCGCTCAACTCATGTCGCCGACTTGTTTGGCCGCCGACCTCTCCGTTCTGCTGGCACCAACCGTCTGGCAGAGCATCCAGTCAAGTTGGCAACTGTCGCCAACCAACCAAGCTTTCCCGGTTGTCGGTCTACAGACCTGGAACGACCTGCCGGACGAAGTGACATCTGCCGTGTCGTTGTCCATCTTCCGCTAGCGACTCAAAACTAGCCTGTGCGCGAAATGCCGTTTCTGACTCTTTCCTGGACGGGATTATAGGCCTACTTCTAATCTGTCCCCGACTGATCTAGCAATAATATTCGTATCACGGAGGTTACTTTGAAAATCCCAAATTTGTTACTGTATCGATAGATTGATTAAATTGCTGCAGCGTACGTTCGAGTTCAAGAAATCAGACGGTCAGAGCGTAAAGGAGGACGTGAGCGCGAGCGTAAAAAACAACTACGTCCAGTATCACGTCAGTGATCACGACAGCCAACTATGGGTTCTCGACGACTTTAACAGAGTTAGTACGCTTCTAGACAGTAGGCTATTGCAACATAATTTTAAAGCAGCAGACAATAGTGTTCATGGGGAACTGACTGACGCTGACATGTAGTTATTTCCAAAACCTAAGCAAAATAACTAGTCAAATGATGCAAAAAGACATATTTAACAGAGTGACATTTAAACGGCATTAAAAGTCAAACATTTAAGGTCGCTGAAAAGTCGAACAAAGCACTTCATGATTTTGTGCAGTGTGCAATAACGCAGGCTTCTTCTGTAAGGGTTCTAAAGATAATGGCGAATCGCTGTCGACCACACCCTAATTTTGTTTAAAGTCTTTCTCAAGAGAACACCCGTCTCAAAATATGTCACCATGGCAACAAGGGTCAGTGGTGATAAAATTAGATTGGCCTCATTCGATAGCCCAATAACGTTATTAGATCTAAGTAAAAATGTAAATAAAAATTAAGTCATTTTAATATTACATTTTTGGGACATCATTTGCAAGACGTTTTGTACTGTGCTGAGCATTTTGCGAAGATATATGCTCATTCAAATTAGTAACGAGTGACAATATATCATGAAAACTTTGTTACTAGATTACCATGGTGTCCATAGTAATGGTTGCTGGGCAAAACTATATAACCACTGATCATACTTCATATGGTAACTAAGGTTTGGTTGAGGTCTCATGCTTATATCTCTGCTGAATAGGCCGCTGCTATGGAGAAATTCACTTTATAGCAACCGTTGCTAAGTGATAAATACACCGTTGGATTCCTTGTGATTAGTGACTTATGAACAGTTTATTACATTTAGACATTTATTATCTTCGTTATAGGTACACTATGCTTGTTGCTAAGGGTTTTCGGTTGTCATGGCAACAAACGGCTGGTAAGCACCCTGTATCTCAAATTGTTTCCTGTTAACATAAATTTTTTCAAGTTTAGCCCCTGGAGTACAATAAAATATGCACGGGATTTAATCCCAGAGAGGGTGCATGGTAACCCCTGTCAGCTCCCCGACTAAATCATTAGTCAACTGATCAGCAGAAAATGTGCTGAATTGGTGCTCCATACTCCATTGCCACTACTGCTAAACGCCTTGTTACTACAATAGCCTACGGCTTTTTTAATTCTGACTCTCTTTCTCATGTCGACATCATGTTATTTGTCTCTGATAACATTCTGTAGACATTTGCGGTTAGCAAAAGGTTTGCGGCTTTTTTCATAGACAAGTTTTTGAAGACATCCCAAACTGAGTAATGTAGCGGATTTAAATCTGGCGAATGCGGTGTTTATTCTTGTGAGCTGACAAAAGCTGGCGTGTTGTGTCGAAAAAAATTAATTGCTTTGACGACGAAACGCCGTTTTTATATAATTGGATTTTTGAATAACCTTTCGTCATTAAACGGCATTCGTTGGTGTCATTAATGACGTCACTAAAATATGTCAGTGATCTACAAATACGCAAAAGGAAATTTATTCCATAAAGTAGCCTATCGATACGCGACGTTATACACAGTGACTAAAAAACAGTCAAAATTGTTTTTGTCATAACTTTGTCAAATTTCCACCAACTTTAATAATTTTTGGCATAAAAAATGGCCAAGACGACAAAATTATGTAAAGTTCACTTATTTACCACCTGATCTAATTTATGTCAACGGACTACCGCGTGAAACACAGATGCTTCACATTGTTTAATTACGCGGGGGTTGTTTCGGATTGCTTACCTTTGCATCATCAATTCAACAGAGGGTGCCACGTGGTTTAATAATTTTGTGGTATTAAATATTTTGTGGTAAAAACAGCAGACAACAAAATAGCTGACTGATGAGCTTAAAACACGTTTAATCGATAAGTGAATGCTGTTTGATCAGTCGTTTGTTGATTCCGCTATTAGACAGTGGTGTTGCATCTAACCAATTGTCTTTGTATGCGGGGCCCACTTTGGACATAAATTCTGATGATTTGCCAGCGATTTGTTACATGAACTTAGAATTTTGCTGAATAATTTACATTAAGATTTATTTTGTGCTTAATTAAGTCGATACAGCGTTTACTTGGAAAATAACTGAGGGTTGTGCAAGAATTTGGAACATTTATGTTTCACACGGTAGTGCATTGACATAAATTAGATGAGGTGGAAAATGAGTGCACGTTGCATGATTTCATCATCTTGGCCATCTTCATGCCAAAAACTATCAAATTTGGTAAACATTTGATAAAGTTGTGGAAAAACAATTTTAATCAATTAGTCAATCAATCAATCAATCAATCAAAAAAATAGCCACTTACAAAAGTGACCAGTGGTGTACAATACACCTAAAAGCTAAAATAAAACCTAAGGATAATGTACAAAAAGTAAAAACTACTCAGAGATAAAACGCTCGCTAAAACAGTAAAGTTTTTGCGTTTCGTTTGAATGACGCAGTGTCAGATAGTTCTTGAAGTGACGGTGGCAGTCTGTTTATTTCTGAGACACGGTGTACGCTCGTAGTTACGCAAAGTTCGGGACGTTTTAAGGCCACCAGGTAGTTTTGCTTTCTTAAAGTACAGCGGTATTAAATGCATACTTTGCGACAGTAATAATTAACACATGATGCGAGTGTTTTTTTTCGCACAGGATCTGAAAGTGATGAAGGTAGAAGAAGCTTCTGGATCTAAGTGCTTCGTTCAAATATTAAACCACTCCAACAGTGCGCCGCCTGAAGCTGTCCTTGACGCTTCTGCATCGGTATTAACTTGTGTACTGTTGTGCTTAAACTTGCTGTTTGTGACTTTCCTAAATTATCGTTATAGTCTGCGTTTGGGTTAACGTCCTAATACAAGTAGCGTGTTCTATACGGAGCGCAGGCGGGCTGCCCATCTCCTTGTCGAGGCACGTGAGCCTGTAGGTGAATAGACAGTAGGTACGCTGAATATTGAGACCAAGGCCAGTGCGATGCCAGATCTACACTGTGTCTCAAAAAAACTGGGACCCCAGACATTTTCGACTGTAACTTTAAAAGCAATTATTGGATTTTGATAGTTTTTGGTCGGAGTATTCCTGACACAACTTGCCATCAAATGACCATTCGGTTTCCCACCTCACCCAATGTATGCTTCTGCACTACCTAGGGAAATCAGATCAAGCGAAATATGTGTTGAAATAAACAGAAAAACCAGAAAAAACATCTCCGACATTATCGATCGTAACTTGAAGAAAGATTAGCAGATTTTAATAATTTTTGGCAGAAGAATGTCTGACACCACTGGCTATTAAATAAGTGTTTTAGTTTCTATCTCACCCAACGTCTGCTTTTGCACTACCTGAAGAAATCAGACCAGCATAATACGTGTTAAAATGACTGAAAAAAACGTTGATAAATTCCATCTATCCTAATCTGTGGACCCCAACAGCCGGTCTATTACAAGGTTTGACTGTCGTGCAACAGTATGTCTACCAGATAAAGTTTAGGAATGTTTGTGAAGTCAAGAAGTGACTGATACAGCCTGGATTGATCTGGAGCAGAACATTATCGATACTGCTGTCAATGAATGGAGAAAGCGTCTCCTTGCTTGTGTTCACATAGTGAGCCAAGGCTTCAAGCAATTTTACTGCAGGCAGTTAAAAAATGGACAACTGGATGAAATGTCAGCCAAAGTGTCAGAAATGTAAACAAAATGTGTTTTTACGCGTTATGTTAATTAAGCAATCATATCGCGTCAGATAAAAAAGTGATATTTTGCTGGTTGTGATTTCCCCAGGTAGTGCAGAAACAAAAGTTGAGTGAGGTGAGAAACTGAATGGTCATTTGATGGCAAGTTGTGTCCGGAATATTCACGCTAAAAATAATCAAAATCTAGCAATTGGTTTTAAAGTTACAGTCGAAAATGGTCCCAGTTTTTTTGAGACACAGTGTACTGTTACCTAACTTGCCTTGCCAACCACAGTGCAGCATTGATCAGTGCCAGATTATACTGCTTTGTGACAGGGGCACACGTAGGTGAAACAATAGCCCAAAGTTGTTACTTGGTAGCGAACTGGCTGAGAGTCAGAGTCGAACCCACAACATCGCTGTCACAATAAAATATAGCCTATAATTAGACAGCCAACATTACAATGGTGTAATAACTTACTAAAACTGTCGAGGGCCAGTGGCATATGCAGCGTTTTTAAGAGGCCTAATATTATTCGTCCTTACCTTACCTTACCTTACCTCCGGGGTGGACAGGCTCTTACACCTGCCCAGCGCCGAGGCCGTATCAGCTCGGCCCAATGCGCGTCCCCGAATGTAACCAGAAGGTTACAGGTAGCGGCCATAAAGCCGTAACGGCTATGAAGCCGTGAATAAACGGCTGTAAAGCCGTAAGTAGACGGCTATAAAGCCGTAGTCAGCTGTAAAGCTGAAACCAGCACAAGAGAACTGGTACCGTGTAGCAATCTGCCTACACGAATTTGGTCAGCGCTTAGTCGCTCCTCGCCTCCAGATTTTAGAAATCTTTTGGGTCATCGGTGCTGAGCCCCACCACCACGGCAAGGTGGCTGACCTCGGTGGGGATATTATTCGTCATTGTACGTTTTTTTCCATAACCAACTTTTCTGCCCGTTTCTCCCCTATCCTGCCGTAGTTCTTTTTCTGTTACTACTCACTGAGTGTGTTTATTTCTGACGTTTATCAGCCCGAATCTGAGAACAAAGCATCCAGACTCAGTCGAAAAAGTTTGAGATGATACAATAAAACTTTGGAACGCATTTCAGTTGATCTTTTTGGTTGAAATTTGTATACTGAATTATTGACAGTGTTCATAGAGACGCCGAACTGCCGCAAATGTATCACCTTTGAGAAGTGTGGTTGCTTTTTTTCATTTCAACAGGATGACAGTCGGATCGAGACGGAGGAAAGAGACTATGAGGTGTCAAAGTCGGCAATCAGGGACAAATCAATGCTGAGTTTTCAGGCTCAGAAGCTCTGTGAGAATATTGACGCTTACTGGATGACTCCCGTCTGCAATGCCCCTGATGACTCCAAGCAACGTAAGTCATTACAACCACTGCAGAGTGTTTGCCAGGAAGTAATAATAGTTGAGGGTGTCGAGATCAAACGGTGGGGGGTCTGAAGTTTACTCAATTTCAATTTAACCGTGTGGTCATAAGACGGAATATTACCAGATTAAGTAAGTAAACTACCACCACCAAAGCATATTAATTTGTTTTAGTGGTTTTTAGAAGTGCTCCTGAACGTTTTGGGAGTAATTTTCAAGTTTCAGTGACAAGGATTAACAAGAAATTTGAGCTAATGCTCACGGGACGCGCGTAAGCATATAGCAGTTCCGGTTCAGTAGTTTAGCTGAAAATTGGGGTGTTCACGCTAAGTTAATATACAAATAACAAATTATCTATCTTGATCGCATAACGATAGTTGCGTGGCGCCGCCTTGTGAATGATATAGATTTGTGTCGCAGCCCGAAATCGCCAAAAAAGCTATGAAACCCTTATTTTGGCGTTCAAGGTCATCCAAAGTCATTGAATCCGGTGGCAATCGAGAGCCAGTGTACGACTTCCTATTAGTGATTAATAGTAACCTGGGCCCTATCTCGCACCGTTTCTGAGATACAGAGAGATACTGTCTATATAGTAATCGTGCCAACATGCTGACATCATAATGTGTCATGAGTACAAGTTTGCTTGTCTCAACCGGTGATGTGAGTTGTTACCCTGCTTCAGTAATGAACCTAATCTGTTTCGCTGATGAAAACACGTTCATTTTGTTAGCACTAAGCAACATGGTGGCTGAAGTCGAGCGTCTCGCGAGCCAGAAACTTAACCGTCTCGCAAACTTTCTGTGGTTGTGTGCTGGTGCACTGTCTTGCACAAACATGTAAAAGTCAAACTATCCTCACGGACACGTAAAATGTGATCGCTCTGTGCGTTTTTGCGGCTCCAACTCTAAAACGTCAAGAACTTGTCATCAACAAACCAGATAAGGTTTACCATCTGAACAGGGTAGCAACGGACAGCACCGGTTGAAACGAAAAGCATGTACTCAGGACACATTATGACTTTAGAGTTACGTCACGATTAGCAAAAAATATTCAATCAACACCAATATTTTTTAAATATTTTGAATTATTACTTTTTAGCTATAACCAGTGAAAACTTCGTGTACATTTATCATCATTTGAGTGAATTAGAAAACAAAGAATGGGGGGTCTTTTGTGAAGCATCGTGTAAACGGATGGCTGCATTACATGTTGACACATGGCATCTCAGCATCTTTGCTTATTTACGTTGTAGTGGATGGACGAGGGAAGCGCGCAATTCGCCGTCGCCGTTGCATTTGCTTCTGCTGGTGGATCCAAATCTGCATCAACATCAGATGCCGCAGCGTACTAAGATGCAACAGCTGCTGCTAATAGCAGCTGCACAGCATACAGCAGCTCGTATCATCAATGCTGCATCAGAAGCCTCGACTGACGCATGCGCACACGACCTTCGCACATAACCTGATGCTTTCAACGCTGCACAATAGAACTTACTAGATTTGATTCTTTTCGCCGAACAATCGAGTAGTGCGGAAATATGTAGTTAACAATAATCTTATCAACCAGTAGGCCCAATATAATAATGAGTGCACGGTAAGTAAGTAAGTAAGTAAGTAAATAATTTATAAAGCGCCAAAGTCTCAAAAAGAATTATGGCGCATAAGATGATGGACGCTAGGTGGCAGAAAAGGCTGACTGAAAGTAGTGGGTCTTTAAGTGACATCTGAATGTAGCCAAGGTTTGACATTGACGAATTTGAGGAGTTAAGGAGTTCCAAATTCTCGGAGCAGAGACACGAAAGGAACGAGAACCAAAGGATAAGTTATGTCGTGGAATTGCAAGTAACTGACTGGTAGAAGAGCGCGTGGACACTGAGGATTTATGGTATTGCAGAAGATCAGTAAGGTAAGGTGGATGGCCAGTGTGCAGTGCCTTATAAGTTGGTCGTGTGTCTTCGATCTTATATGCGTTCACTGTGACAATCGATGTTTTTTTGTATTGTACAATTATTGATATTGTTTAATTGGATAGATTTTGCTAACATAACGAATGTAGGCCTATCACTGTTGCAGTAGGCCTTGACACAAAGTTTAACTACGTTTAGCGTTTCGTCATCGCTGACAATGTTTAACATTTTGCAAACAAACGCGTTGAATAAAATCACAGAGACAAAAGTGACGTTTAAACTGTCCAATTAAGTTCAGTATGCTGCATACACACGTCCAAATTTTGTCCTTAATAAAACAAAGTTTATTGAGTTTTTTCTTTAAACGCGGGAAGCACCTATGTCGATCAAGTGGTTATCTTATTTTCAATATTAAAATTTATTCTGCCACTAGCGACAATTAGTTTATTTCGCACACTTGCGGCTATAAAGATAGCCGGATAGCTGAATAACTGTGCAGTGGAAACAGCGCAGCAAAACAATAACAACACAGTCGGTAAATGCAAAACTGCAGAGTGCCTAAGTGCAGAAAAGTAGATAAGTACAAATTAACAATGATAGTTTATAATAAAAAAACAAAGATACAACTGGATGTTGGCATGGTGGAATTATATAGGTGATTGGTATTTACGAGGGGCGTTCAATAAGCTCCATGACTACGTCCTTAATACAACGACAGTAAATCGCACATTTTTGACAGTTATGTTACTTTTCAACATATTCTCCCTGCAGTTCCCTGCAATGTTTCCATTGTTCTACAAGTCGGCTGGAACCCGTAGCATTAAGTTTTTTTATTGGCATCTGTAGAAATTTCCGGACAAAATGCTGTAGAACATCTTTATCGTTTTTAGTCATAATGTCTCCAAGTGATTTGCTCTGCGATCCAAACAAATGAAAATTACTTGGAGCTGAATCTGGATTGTATGGCAAATGCTGTAGCAGTTTCCAGCCCATCTTTTCAATTTTTAAACTGTTTAATGGGCTACTTGCACGGTGGGGCACTGCAATTTTAAAAAATGACACCTTTCTGCAGCAAAAATGGCCAATTGCTGCGAATTGCTGGTCGTAATCAATCAGACAATAATGCCTGGTAATATTGTTCATTCACAGTATGTCTGTCAAGCAAAAAAATTTGCAAAAACAACTCTTTAAAAAACAAAAAATCGCGCGTCCCGTGAGCATTAGCTCAAATTTCTTGTATGTTATTTGTCGCAGTTGGCAGTTTTGTCGTAAGCGCTAAATGTTTTGGGCGATTTGTGTATGAACCAGTAACGTCGCTATAGCGGGAAGGTCAGGAAAGACAACTCCCCCAATCTTGGACTGTCCGAAAACTGTCGGAAAATTTTCTTATCAGAAAATTGACATTTATAATCCAATATCTAGGGCTAAAATTTCATTTTTTTGGAAACTTAAAGCCAAAATTGAAGTTTTGAACATCGATAATCTGCTATGTTGGCATTTTGCAGTGTCCGTCAGAAAGTTCAGCTTCTTGCCCGCCTACTTTTCAACTTACGACGCCGCAGCTAGATTTATGCCTCCAACTCAATCAGTCTCAAGATTACACGTAGACTTAGGATTACACAGCCTAAGCCTAGACTGGTGCATTCATATACACTTCGTCAGATGGCGCCATGTACACACTGTCATCTTGTGATGTCGCCGCAGTGTGCGTGTTGTCGCCAACGTTCTGCAGCTGCGTGTAGACGCGTGCGTCACACATGGTGGTTCGTAGTTCGGTGTATTGCTCGTTCTCGTTGTCGTTTTCATGCTGCTGCTGCTGCTGCTGGTTACTACGTTGCTCGCTGCTTCACAAACAATTTCTACATTACATTTTCCGTATTCTTTCGAGCACACAGTGATTAGTGTGTGATTAGGCGGAGTAGTTATTAGGGCGCTGGACTTGCAACCCAAAAATCACAGGCGTACGGTAGCACAGCCCTGTGTTAATGGCGACCGGCTAAGTAAAGGGAAAATCGCAAAATTCGACCCTGCGCAGATCCGAAACCCCTCAACCGATCGACACAAAATTTAAAACAGGTGATTACGTCCGCGAGACGACCCCCTGTGCAAAATTTCGTGCAAATCCGTCCATTGGGGGCTTCTCGGCAAATGAATGAAATATAACGAAAATTCTTCTCCGTCACATGACCCCAAAAGGTCAAACTCGTGACCCCAAAATCTTCGATGCCCCGTATCTCCGTACACGTGCAAGATAGGCGCATGATCATCATTGATCACCAATAGGAAAGTGCCCACGCCGAGTCCAATGGTCACGTGACCGATGACGTCACGTGACCCCTAAAGATCAAAATCGTGACCCCCAAAATATTTAAGGTTTAGTGTTTTCATGGCCGTGTAAAGCAGATGGTTTATAATTGACCATCAATATTGTAACAAAACAGCAAATATAAATGTACAAAATATCAGTAAATACACTTGTTAACGGCAACATTTAAGGACTTGCACATCGAAAACAGCAAAAATCATAAAAAGTGATATTATTCAACAGCACATTGACAGTTAGACGATGTGATGGTGAGTGATATCACCTTTTTATGGTTTTGCTGTTTTTGATGTGATACTCATTGCATGTCGCCGTTAACAAGTGTATAAACTGATGTTTTGTACATTTATTATGAATTAGAATCGCGGTAACGACGCTGTCAGATAACGATCAAGGACGTTGTTCACACGCAAGTGCATCGGCGCCATTTGAACAGGTGTAAAAACAGAGAACATAACGGTAGACCATGAAAAACTGGTGGTCAATCGTGCGAGGTTTAGTGAGCAAAAAACGCTATGCTCCTTTCTTTGCATCGCAATACAAGTAAGAACTGCAAATAAAGTGTAAACAACTGTTGTGCTTTCGGTTGCCGCCTATCTATATATTTTTACTTGATTTTCAAAACTATCGGTGCAATTTTTCGTTTTCTTACAAGATTTTGCTGAAAAAACGTACGTCTTATTTACATCTAGTCTGTTAAATTGCAGTATTTTTACTTTAGTTTTTGTATGTGCCAATTTGTTCGATATATGTTGTTGTGTAGACTGCGCTATTATTACACAGCATGTGGAAAAAATAAATTTAAATAGAAATTATTTTCGCCAGCCCGTCACTACATTTTCGCCAGACTGCAATAAAAAGCACAATTTTTGGCAAAACATAAGTTTTAAACATCAACAAAGCAACGCTATACCAAACCTGGATGAACTGGCACGATGTCTTCTTCGTGATATTAGGGCGATGACAATGACATTAACAATGATGATTACAACGACGACGACAACGTTAACTATGACAATCGTACCAACCGTTGAAATAGTGCCTAAAGTGCAACACACAATAATGCCAATTAGGCCTACGTTTAGTTGTAACACTGATAAAAGAAAAACAGTACTACTGATTAAACGGCCACACATAACGATGTTATAAACTTATGGCGGCAAGCTAAATCTTTTCTGGCCTGACTTTTTGTACTCGGTGTCCGTATTTTACTACAACGAGGTTATGTTAGAACTATCCCGTGCCTAAGTTGTCAGCCGCCTATATCTATATCTATACCTACATCCTGAAACCAACATCCGTGAACGGCGTTAGCGAAGTACTTGGCGATCAATCAGTAACTCGATTCAACGTTTTGTACAAAGCTTCCTACACAGTTTTGAACTAGAGCGCTTAACATAGCGATATACAAAAAACTATAACGAATCTATGATGAAACCAAACAAGTATACAATAAGAAGTCATAAGCATAAGTTTATTGTTAATTTATTAAAAATTGTAGGCGTTATTTCAACATGGCAAAATTCTTAATGATAATTAAATGGTCAAACTTATCGTCAAAAATGGAACCTGTAGCACATTTAAAACACTTGTCCGAAAATTACACAAAAATAATACAAACAACCCTACTCCGTCTACACACTGATTGTACTGAGATAGCAAAATGCTATCAAACAGCTATCAAGGTAAATGTCGTTGATGTACCTGTTTCTGCGGTTTTTGCGTTTGTTGATAATATCCCTAAAACGCACACAGGCTGAACATAGAAATTAACATTGCATTGAAGCTGGCATTCCGGTTTAAAATGTTTAAAATCAAGGTGAGCGTAAATAATTTGCGGCTCTGCACGCTATTGTCAAATTTTCCCGGTATAAAACGGTGGTGTAACTAAGTAAATAGTAGCAGTCATTCTTTTGTAAAATGCAAAAAAGTGGTGACCAAATACAGTTTTTAGCATAACTTGCAAAAAATAAACGTCAGAATTAAGAAAAGGCAGCGGGCCAAGTGCCTGAAATAAAACTGCTGATAATGATGATGATAAACTAAACCTAATAGACCTACGCGCTGCCACCATGCTCCACATATTGTAAGTCGTGATAATACCTGTCGATGTCAGCGTGTCTGACTGGCAGACAACACGGTGTAGTTCGGTACAGCGAGATACTCTCCATTGACCAGCTGTAGCAACGACACAGCTGTAGCGTGTGTTTGGAAACCGTGGTGGATTATTGGGTGGAGACAAGTTGCTAGGAGGAGTTGGAAAACTAACGTTGAACTTATTGTACAACACGTCAGCACCGTCTGCCAGACAACAAGCGTTTACCTCGACAGCACAAATCATATTCAGTAAACTGACAACACTGTAATGAATTTAAGGCAGTGTCGGTTTGTGCGTAAAAAAATTCGCGTAAGTTTGGTTGCCATCAATTTTTAAAAACTTTTGTTCTTATTTTTTATAAAACCCGCGAAAGTATTGGTGCCGTTTTTGTTTGCCTGCGAAGTTTTACGAAAACAAAGCTGCTATAGTGTGATCTGTTCTGATGCAGTATTTTGTACTATCGCAAAGTTCTCACGGGCACTGTTTAGCCTGTGGCTTTGTTTTTCTGAGCTGTTGTGCAGTATTACACAAAATGTCATAAAATAAAAGCATCAAAAACAAGCGAAATATTTACAGCTTCTTTTTTATTGCGAGACTGCAACTTTAAGCACAAACGTTTTAGGCAGTTTATCCCAAACCTAACATTAATTACAGTGTCAATCAATTAACAATCTACCTGACTATCGTGTTTCAAAAACTATGATTGAGCATTATCAGACTGAACCTGGCCACGTCCACCACGACTTTAACAAGCCAATCCAAGCGCTCGCCGACAGCAGAGACCGCCTTGGGACGTATTGACGAACGTTGTCATCAAAGACGGCCAGAGTGGCGTTGTTAGACAGACATCTGTTGACTGCTGTGAACCAACGAACTCTCTCTTTGTGAATTTTGTAACATGCCGAGTTCACTTGAAATGAGTCTTCGCAGCTTTGGCCTGTAAATCACTTTAGCAACTGTGCCGATGAATATATCACTATTAAACACACTGTTATATTTCTTGTGGCTTACCATGTTTAATGCTTACGCAGGTGCGCTTATGCTAGTGTAGAGTTTTAGCTTTATATTCGTAGTGCATTTTTGTGTGTATTTTAATTCTGAAATGTTGAACGATTCTGTTGCTAATAAAAACAAAGAAAAAATAAACAGAAGTGTAACGTAACGCCTTAACGTTATGGGTTGCTGGGCAACCTCTGGGTCGTAGGGCAGTAGATAATAATAATCGGTTGTGATATCGTAGATTTATTTAACGGTTGTAACAGCACACCTTCAAATTAGATTAGCTTTTCTGATGTTATACTCATAATCCATACCGGCCACATACGTTTAAGAGTTCTAGCTCACAAAGCCTAACATCCTACTGCGGCTACCTAGCCTGCATAGTCCGTACCTACAGATACGTACCATACGTCACAGAGTCATGCAATTTTCATAAAAATGTTCATTTTTTACATAAAAAGGTTAGTGCTTAAATACGGCAATCAAATATTTTTTGTTTTGCTTCTGGCAAATGAGCTTTTCAAAAAACGATATTAACCGCTACATATTTAAAACACGTTTGTGTAAGAAACAGAGTGCACGTAAAGCCCATTAGTAGGGAATAAACGATTTGTCTATGGTATCAATTAGTATAATCGTTCTATTGTAAGACCTCAAATCTGTTTGATATTTCTATTGTATTACATCAGAATGCCCTGATAATTTTATTGTAAAACACTCTCCACCACCCACCAGACTGCTGCGGCTACCTAGCCTACATAGCCCTTACCTACAGCCTACACAAGCCCCGCCCCTATGGCTTAGGCAATTATGTCCTATATCTTTGGTTATATTAGGATGGGGTTGGGGTTTAGGGTATTGTAACTCCTGAAATCCCGCAAATCCGTTTCAGAGTTGTAATTCCATAAGGCCTTTTTCATGGCCTAGCCAGCCTACCTAGCCTATAGCCACGCCTCCCCAGCAGGGTAGGTTTTAACGTTTAGGCCTATGGTTAAGATTAGGGTTACAATTGGGGTTTACGGTTGGGGTTCATGGTATTGTAACTTCTCCGTCCATTTTTATCATTTGCTGTAAACTCTCTATATGCAATTGCATGTTCTAGCTCACAAAGCCTTTTTACGACCTGGTACCCTACCCCGTCTCGTCAGCCTACTCAGCCTGTAGCCACGCCTCTCCAGTAGGGTAGGGTTAAGCGTTTAGGCATAGGGTTAGGATTACAATTGTGGTTTAGGGTTGAGGTTTAGGGTTAGAGATAAGCTAAGAGTTATAGTTATCGTATATCAGACATTGCGTCCACCGGCGAGTAGTGTCACATAATGGCCAACCACGCCTTTTCATAGCCTCATACAGCCCGTGATGCTTTGTTGTATCTATCCTCATGCCCGGTGTCATTGTCTCCATCCTAATATAGACCTACTGCATCGTACACCTTTGCCCAGCCTACACCACTATCGTGGCGTATAGTCGCCTAGCATTTAGCGTTTATGTCTGACGTTAGCATTAGGGTTAGGGTTGCGTGTTTAGGACTATGATTTAGGCAATTATGTAGTTTTTATGTGTGAAAATAAATTAAAAATGTATTTTAAGCGCATAAATAAGCGTAATGTTTATTTATCCGGCAACGCTATTTGTCCGGCAACGCTCGTTATTCGTAATATATTTGCATTTTAATTTTGAACGAAGTTTTTGCGTGTAAAAATGTACGTCGCAAATGCATTTTCAACACATAAGTTAGCGTAATTTGTATTTATCCGGCAACGTTATTTGTACGGCAGCATAAACTTGTTTGAAGTTGTACTTGCAACATAATTTTAAAAAAAATTTTCACGTGCAAAATACGCTAAAATATATTTTAAGCACATAAATAAGTGTAATGTTTATTTATCCGGCAACGTTTTTTGTCCGGCAACGCCATTTGTTTGTAACTATATTTGCATTTTAATTTTAAACAAAGTTTTTACGTGTAAAAATGTACGTCGCAAATGTATTTTTAGCACGTAAGTTAGCGTAATTTGTACTTACTCGGCAACGTTATTGGTACGGCAGCATAAATCTGCTTCGAATTCTACTTGCAGAATAATTTTAAACGAAATTTTCACGTGCAAAATACGCTAAAAATGTATCATCAGCACATAAGTAAGCTTAATGTTTATTTATCCGACAACGATATTTGTCCGGCAACGCTATTTATTCGTAACTATATTTGCATTTTGATTTTAATCGAAGTTTTTTTTACGCGCAAAAATGTACGTCGCAAATGTATTTTAACACATAAATAAGCGTAATGTTTATTTATCTGACAACTTTATTGGTACGGCAGCATAAATTTGCTTGGAATTGTACTTGCAACATAATTTTAAACGAAATTTTCACGTGCAAAATACGGTAAAAATGCATTTTAAGCACAAAAATAAACGTGATGTTTATTTATCCGGCAACGTTATTTTACGGCGGCATAGCCTATTGTTTTTAATTATATCAGCACTATTTTACTTACCTACACTTTCTATATACCATGCATTCTTACTTACTTGCTGTCATATTTGCTCTCTTACTTATTATCTGTCCCATTGCTATAGCATAGCAAGGGACAAATTATAAAATTCACTTGCGTTTGTCTGTCAGTATGTCTGTAAACACTCCTACGGCGTCAATTTCGATTTGATTTTGATGAAATTCTGCACAGTGATTCGGGAACCTAAAAGTAAAATCGAGTTTGTTTGGGATAAAAACCTGATAACTCCTTTCCCTATTTTACCACAATTTTAAAAAATTGCAATACGGCCTATGGAGATTTCAAAGCGGTATAACTCGGTCCTTGTAAAAAATAATTGTGCACTGTGTTTACCTACCCCTTTATTTTCGTGGTCGGGCAATTTAACGGTGTTATTTAAATTTACCCCCTATCCACCCTTGTTGCCATAGCAACCATTCAAAAGTTGCAAAATTTTGCATTACAGCCAATGGATATTTCAAAGCGGTATAGCTCGTTCCCCGCAAAAGATAATTGCGCGCTGTTTGCACATACCCCATATTTTCGGGCCCGGGCTATCCGACGGTGTCATTTAAATTTCTCCCCTGCCGACCCCCGTTGCTATGGCAACGAATTTTAGGACAAAATTGACTATAACTCGGCTCCCGCAAAAGATAATTGCACGCTGTTTTCACGTACCCCCTATTTTCGGGCCCGGGCTATGAAATGGTGTCATTTCCCCTGAAGACCTCTGTTGTCATGGCAACCAACCGTTTTAATTCAAAGACAAAATTGGCTGCAGGCTCACAAGAGCGTCAAACGCTGAAACGCAGGTGCTAGGCTATATAACGTCGCAATGGGACAGATGCCTCGTTCCACAGAACGTATTTCTAGTTTTTGTTATATTTTTGCCTTACTTTTTACTTTTACTGACGCGAACAAAAGTGTTGTTGTCGTTTTCGCTCGTTTGTGTTTATACTTTCCTGCGTAACTTTGTGAGACAAATATTAAGTCTATCCCTTTCTGTTGCAAAGCCTGTTCTTTTCTGCCGTAAATCTACCGCAAGTTCCTTTTTACCGCAGAGTCTGCCAGTATCTGCAACATTTTTTTCCACAACTTTTTTTTGCCGCAAATCTGCTGCAAAATGCTCTTTTCTGCTGCGCAGTATGCTCCTTTTTGTTGCAGCAAGTATACCGCAAATCTCTTCTTTTTCTACCGCAAATCTACCGAAAATATGCTCTTTTCTGTCGCACAGTCTGCCCCTTTTGTACTACGTTGTTTCGCATTTTTCTCCTTTTTACCGCAAATCTGCGGCAAATTTACCCCTTCCTGCTGCGCAATATGCTTCTTATTGTTGCAGCAAGTTTACCGCAAGTTTCTTTTTTTACTGCAAAAATCTACTGCAAAGCTATTACTTTCTACCGCAAATATGCAAATATGTATATAAACTGTTGGCAGAAAGGGACAGACTTTGGGGCAGAGTTCGGTTTTTTTCGAGTTTGGTTTGATTCTCATCTCTAATAAACACGAATGTGAGAACAGCAAGACTTAGACAGAGAAGGTAAGGTGTTCGTCAAATATAAAGCCAAGGTTACGAGATGCGTAAGTACCAAGTAAGTAAGTCAAGAGTGCTAAGAAAAAGTTATGTATTTTAGCAAGTTGTAGTTTAAGTCTGAAAAAAATCAGTTTCAATATATTGTGAGTTAGTAGATTAGCAATGGTACGATGTCACGTACTTGATTTCGTATTGCATCGTCTGATGATCTCAATGTGTGTGGCTGCATTATTCGTATAATATCGACCATGCTTGTTATGCATCCAGCATAAATCCCCCCAGGTCCCGTAGCGATCAACCCAGTCAACAGCGACACAACTGGAGTTAGCAACGCATGCATCAAGACACTGTTGTTCTGTTTTTGCTGACCAGTTCCGCCAACCGCCGTATGCACCCGTTTTATTGGATCTGATCCAGCGAGGTGGACAGCTGTTGACGGTCAACGTCGATGTTGTTGTCTCACTGCCGTCTAAACCAAGTCAACACACAGGCGTCGCGTTATTCACAGGCATACATGTAGACCGGTAGTGCTGTGTAGCGGAATTTCTAGGATAGGCCTGAAACAAATTGAGTCTCAGAAAAACTGAGAAACAATTCTAGCATGTTGTTGTAAAACATACAGTAGGCTTATTAATTCTGGCCAGTGTGCTGTAGCCCATTATGCAATCTCTAATGATGTAGAGAAGCAACATACGTACGCCAACTCCACCGATATAAATGTAAGGTGTGAAATTCGATACAAAAGTAGTCTATATACAGTCTTTCTCTCCAGATGTGTTTTCACTAAAACACAAATATTTTTGCATACAGTATATCGCTACTCACAGTCGTGCTGGCAGATATAGTGTTGGTTATCAGTCCAGCGCTTTGCGTGGAGAACGACCTCGTAACGGTTGTCGTTTACACCGAGAGCCGCACACCAGTCGTATGGGTAGAATAAGAAGTGTGATGACCTGAGAGCTAAACGCAGTAAAAAATCAAATGAGCTGAAAACATTACTCAGCACGTTAGTGGGCTATTATTCATTACCGGTATGCGACAAAACAATACAGCGAAAAAATTACAGAAATTAATAATAATCATGGCTTTATCTCTCACCGTTTCCCAGATATGGCCACTTATGGCTTGGAACTTTTCAATGAAAATTGCGGCCAAACCGATGCAGATAGAAACATGGTTACTACTGACAGTTGTCAAGTTGTCAAGTTGTCAGCGCCTTATCCGGTAATACCATTACCGACCAGAAATGTGCGGATACCAAAATTTTAAGTCAGCGGCAGTCCCTGACCACTTTGGTTATACAAGCAATTTATGTAAAAAGCTGTTCAATTTATATACAGTTTAAAGGTGACATCGTGGTTGTAGATATAAAACAGCATAAATCACAATTTAAAAATTTAAACATTACCATTACACAGTCAGCAAAGTTTTTTTGACATTGTGTAACGGTTATGTTTGAATTTTTAAATTGTGATTTATGTTCATTTATATCAGTAGGAAGAGATTGCCGGTCTCGTTATATAACTTCCGGTTTTGAGCATAAAAGTGGACTTTCAGATAGAATTTGCAGGTCAAGGTCAAGGTCAAAGGTCAAAGGTTATCAAGTGTATTTGGCGACGGACCAATTCTTATAACTGTAGGACAAGGTCAAATTCGTAATTAACCATAGATCGAAATCTAAGACAAGGATATTTTAGTATTAGTATTTTGTTGTCATGGCAACAAGGGTCGGTCGGGGTAAAATTCAGTTAGCAGCATTTGATAGCTTATTTTCGAAAACTCCCCACAAATGCAAAAAACTCGCAGATATCTTTTACACAAGCCGAGTTATAGTCAATTTTGTCCCAAATTTCGTTGCCATGGCAATGAGGGTCGGTTAGGGGAAAATGCGATTGGCAGTTTTCAATGGCTTATCGACATAATCCCTCTATAGGCGCAATACTCTAGCACAAATCTTTTACACAAGCCGAGCTATAGCCATTTTTGTTCCAAATTTTGTTCCCATGGCAACGGGGTCGGTCGGGGAAAAATGCAATTGGCAGCATTCGATGGCCCAACCTCGTAAACCCCCTATATGTGAAAAAATCTCGCAGAAATCTCTTACACAAGTCGAGTTATAGGTAATTTTGTCCCAAATTTTGTTACCATGGCAACGGGGGTCGGTGGGCAAAAATGCGGTGGCGAAAAAAAATCGCAAATTTTGCCCCCGCTTCTCATTTAGCGCCCTCGTTCGGGGTGACCCTTTTCGAATTTATGAAAAAGCTTTACGGTTCCTGAAACCAAAGTTTTCCAGGCAGCCGACGGTGAAGATTTGGTGATTCTAGCTTGCACCGTTTTTGACTGATCCACCCGTGAGACGGACAGACAGACAGACGGACATGCGGAATTGCGATGGCTAAGACGCGCTGAAAGCAGTAGCTGCTTTCGCGCGTGAAAATTTACAAAAAATTTCTCAAATGTATAGACTCTTTGTTGCCCAACCAACAGTATTAAAGCACCGCCGCTATTGCTGCCGTAATGCTAACAAATTAATATAGACTAACTAAATAAAGTCACCGATTAGACCTATTTATTTGACTCAATAGCATGAATAAACGAGAAAATAAAGAGTAAGAACGAAAGACAAAAAATATTAGGGCCTATAGAAAGACAAAGCATGCATAAAAGTATTTAGGTGCGCCAGCATAATATCCATGGATATATCCACAGGACGGTTTCAGTCTAATATCCACACATGGATATCTATGGATATCCATATCCACGGCAAGCCTGGAGTTTTGACATGTTGTTCCTAGTGCTCGAGGCTAACCATTTTGAAAAAAAAATCTGCTTGGTACGAATTTCTTCCTTAGTTAACCCCATTATGACATCTTGGACTAGTTAGGCCTATGCGGGTTACCCGTAGTTTACTACTGTGTTATTTACCCGACTGCTGACCGTCGATCCAGTGCCAATTGACGCTGTTGTTGACGGGGCGAGCTTGAGCAGCAATCCAGACAGGTCGGTTCTGTATCAGGCTGTGCGAGTCACTAACTATGAACTGCTGAAACACGTTGTCAACATCCTCATCAGCAATGATCGGCAGCGTTGAGTTTCTTCTCGCACAAAATTCTCGTGCTTCATCCCAGCTCATCAACGCCGAACTATCGCTGTAGAAACACTGGGTTTCATTGTTCACAGAGTAACACTGTGACACCTCGACTGCGTCTACGAAAGTGACGGAATTATAACCTACACAACGGCTGTTTTCATTTGCCGACATTTAAAATTTGTGTAGTTCAAAAATTACCACGAAAAAATATTTATCCGTAATTTATACGCTACGCGTATCATTCTACTCAGTCAGACGCGCCAAATCCAACAACCAAGTTGCAAGTCAACTTTTTGTACAAAACAGTCTAAAATTTTTCTATGCTAAGTTGTTAACGTGTCGAAGTAACAACGGATAACTGTTAGCTCATATTTTATCTACTGTCTTTTAAATATCATACTCAATAAATTTTTGTTCTTAGACAACTCTAAGGCACTTGGAAACGTGCATGTTTACCGCAGAGTCTAGAAAAATACTTAGTCACAAATCACACCAATATTGACCGTTTTGAAAAGTTCAGCAGTGCACAACGTCGATTGTGTCGCAAAATGAAATGTTGTTGATTGTTTTGCCAGAGTCGGTACTCGATACTGCGACAGCTTCTACATGTATCAAGCTTAGCGACATCAGTTGGCCTGTCTCGTCGACTTTAGTAACGAACAAAAAATGGCTTGAATCAGGCAAGTTATCTTTTCCAAAAAACGCGAGATTTAGTGCAGTATAAACTTACTTGCATTGTAGGTATAGGCGGCCTACCGCATCACACACGACATGGACAATTAACTCACCAATCATGACAAAGCAGCAGAATAATGTATACGTTAGCAGCGACATTGTTCTTTTTTACCGAATAAAAATCATTTTTCATTAAACTAAACAAATACTGTTGCGTTTTTATCCAGTATGTTTGAGCTAATCGTACAGAATGACACAGACTATCTCTGCAGCTAATACTAGTCTATCAGTGAGTCAACGGTCTAAACACGGAAGTTATAGCGCGCGGTGTTTTAGCACAGCCGGATCAGGAGGCAAATGCAACCCAGTAAGTTTTTTTTTGCGTTATAGTGGCTCCGCTTAACTATTGTATCATTTACGTCGTGCAATAGTAATCCGCTAATAGGGGCCTATAACTATTATTTTCAACAGGCCATAGTTTGCCTGTATGCAAGCGGGCGGTGTATGCGCAAACAGTTTCGGGTCTTTTTAAATATCCGTTGGTAATTTTTTGCAACATAATAGGTCTCTAGCCGAGAGTCACATGAGCACCAGGGTAATATGAGCACACCCGGAAAAATAAGTTACTTACTTGTGTAGAGAGGACCACCTTACAGTATCTGGTTCTCTTTGTTACATGCCAATGGTTTTAGAAGTGTGTGGTTGCTTGTCATGACGCATAAATTTCTTCATAACACTTAATAACAAGGTACGTTAGTGTTATGTTTTGCTAAAATATTTTTCTTACGACTTACAGTGTCTATAGAGTACAGTTTTGGGTGTAAAAATAGAAGCTATGCACCGTTAGGACAGTAAGCCCACAGTCAGTTTCCTGCGCTGCATGCTGTGTGTGCTGGTACGCTGTCCTACTGGAAGATGAATCCAGTGGGCAGCCGGCAATTGCTTGAAAAGAACGACAATTTAGTTATAATTTATAAACAAAATAAATTACTGTTTGTCAAAGCGTCACTGTGACGTCATCAACAGTAACGTGGTAACCGGTTTTTGAAAATTAAATAGGCCTGGTGTGCAGCAATATTGGAGGCTTACCGCAAGCTTAAAACAAAGCCGAAAACAATCGCCGAACTCAAGGAATCGCTTCAGGAAGGACCGATCGACAAGACTGTGAAAGACTTTTCAAATTAAGCGACTGAAGGCTTGTGTTGGAGATTGGAGCTGTCGGTGACACTTCAAACATTCACAGTGACAATAAAATTTTGGCATCTGATTATTAATTAACTGTGTTGTTTGACTTGTTTCAACGATGTTATTGAACTGGTGTTGTAGCTTGAACATTTTTGACGCTGAAAAATCGGTAGGCGGTCATGTTAAAAAATCTGTAACTTCGTCATTTTTCAATAGAATCAAATTTTATTTGGCATTTAGCCGTAAAAAATTCAGTAAATAAATCTGTAAAACTTCAGATTAAAATGCTAAACGGTTGCTGAGAAAACAGCAAAAAAACTTTAGGGGGCAACTTTTTTGCCGTTCTCTGTAGTGAAAAGACATTTACGGCACAAAGTTTATGGCACCATAATTGTTCGCAAAGTGCACCGATAAAAATTTTTTTAGAAAATCAGTCAATAATTCTCAAAGATATGGACAAAAGTGAAGTGGCACGTTTTTATTGGCCCACGGTGTATACAGAGTGGTCCGATAAAAATGGCATAAAGTTTATGTCACCATAATTTAGTAACCGTACGTAAGGGAGACATGCGGTTTTCAGCGAAATGTTGCGAAAGAAATTCTTTACATGACTGATGTTAGTGTTTGAATACAGCAGTTAAATATTTTTTGTTTTTTTTGCCGCTGGCAAGTGGACTATTCAAAAACAGTATTACCGTCGACACTGCGTCTATAAAAACGTGCCACTTTTATTTTTTGAATAGTTGCGTGAAACATTAACCGATTTTAATGATTTTTGGCATGCAACATTTAGAAGAAACTGTACGCAAATGTCTATAGGCTAGTTTTGGCCACCTCACATTAATGTTTTCGCTACATTACCTTGTGAAATACAGAAGTCGTACTTTTGCCGTTGACAACAATGAATTTATATTGGGTGGTGCACTCATCGGCTCAGAAAGTTACTGAAACGACAAAATCATTGCAAATCTGTTACTTTGTTTTCGTTTTAAAATCGTAAGTCGACAAACTGAAATGACGCATAAACAGCCAGTGGGCCACTGTGAAACAAGCAGCTATTGAACGTGCTGTTGGCAAGTGGTGTCAACGTCTACTGCATAGATGTAAAAACGTTTTTACGTTTTTTATTCTTGCTACGCTTTTACGTTTTTTAACGTTTTTTTTTATTTTGCTTAACGTTTTTTGTTTAAAAAACGTGCATCGAAAATCCTATCAAAAGCTTCGTGAAGCACTTTTGGAATTTCAGAAACGAATTAATAAGTCATAGTCATGTAGTTTACTTAGTTAGTCCAAATATACTAAATAAAACTTGTTAACTAGCATATTTAGTTAGTTCAATGCTGTTGTTTTACGACCACACGGCTAAATTAAAATTAAATTAAGTTCGCTATTTAAACTATTATTCCAGGTATGCTGCACTTACAGCATTAGGCACTAGGCAAGAAGTTGAACCCATTATGGCCAACGTTTTTTATCCAACGTTTTTTAAATGTTTTTTTTATTTTTGCCAGTTATTTTAACGTTTTTTAAGTTTGTTATTTTTCCTGGAACTTTTTTTTAAATTTATGATCTACCGCTTGTGTTTGTGTTGCAGGGGGGCATTTTAAGCACATGCTGTAATAAAGAGGATGTGATGTGACACGTGTGACTTTTTGAGATACGATAGTTGTCAATCGTGTTTGTCGCTATTCAGTTAAAAAAATTTTGAGCCGATGCGTGCGCTACCTAGTATGAATTCATTGTTGTCAATGGCCAAAGTACGACTTCTGCATTTCACAAGGTAGTGCAGCGACAACATTAAGGTGAGACGGCCAAAACTATAGTCGTTTGCATCATGTTTCTTCCTCATGTCACATGTTAAAAATTATTAAATCGACCAGTGTTTCCCGGAGCTATTCAAAAATAATAGTAGGCCTAGCATGTACAGTTGCAAAATCATCGTGCCATAAACTTTATGCCGTTTTTTGGACCACCCTGTATGATTAAATCTAATAGCAATAATACAAAACAGAACAAAACCATTGCCTCTGAGAACGTTAAGATCGACAGATCAATACTGATTTTTAATGAAATTACTATTACTGTTACAGCTTGGTTGAATTGTTTCGCGAAAAGCGTCGCATCTAGTAAGTTCTATAGCGCAGAGTCAAAAGCATCAGTTTATGTCTGAAGATCGTGTGCGCATGCGTCAGTCGAGGCTACTGACACGGCGAGCTGTATGCTGTAGGCTGCTGCGGTACCTTCGGAAAGCTCAGCCGCAGATTGGGTAGCATCTCCGCTTCCACATGCAGAGGACACTGCCGGGGCCGCCGCATATAAGGACGTTGTAGCAGTGGTAACGGAGAATGCAACCAGGAAGACGACCCGGCAGTGAAAATTCTCTGAAATGCAAACGAGATACGTATTCTAAGATACGAAAACTGTGTAGGTGTCTTGTATTTACGTTTTGTTTCAAAAACATATCCGACATTTTTAACGCATGCTGATAATTTTGGTAGGCCTACGAATATTTTTGAGGCAGTTGGTGAGCAAATAACAGTTACTTGTCCACCTTACTCAAAATCTGCTTTTGCACTATCTCGGAAAAACAGAATGTACGAAATATTACATTTTTATCGAATGCGGTGTTATTACTTAATCTAAATAACGCACAAAACATATTTGTTCACATTTTTGACACTTTAGCTAACATATTATAAAAACGTTGAGTTGTTTATTTGCATACAGTAAAATTGGTCGAAATGTCAACCTATTTTGCAAACTGCGGCACGGAAAAGCTTTCTCTCTTCGTTAACAGCAGTATCAATAATATTCTGTTTCAGACTAATTCAGACTTTATTAGTCGCTTCTTGAATTTATCAACATTAAATTTTAAATAGCTTTAAAAATTGCGAGATTCCACTTAATTGACAAGACAAAGGAAGGGTGCCGACGTTGCAATGTGTTTTTTTGATTCGTTGCTAGTTTGTTTTACAAAATACAGCGGAAACATATAAAACGCGATGGAAATAGTGCCATGCATTATGCATTTGTTGCAAATTTACAGTAGTATATTTGCGTCAAAAATGCAAATTGCATAAAAGTAAATAAAGTCATCACAAAAATAAAAAGGTGACGCTTTCGAGACACTGTGCCGACATATTTCAAGAAAAGTACACTGTGTCTAAAAATACATGCCACTTTTACCGTAATGAGTTCATACTGGGTAACCCATGCGCCAGCTCAGGAATGATTAACTGAATAAAGACAAAAACAGCAACAGCTATTATTTCTCAAAATTTCACACGTGTTATATCACATGTGTATTACTGCGTGTGCTCAAAATGTCCTCATTCAGCACGAACACGAGCGGTATACATTGACGCGATTGACGCCACTCGCAGTTCAATAACCGCGTGACTCAAAGCGGCCCACTCGCTGTTGATGCGTAATTTCACTTCGTTGACGTAGCCTACGATCTTAAAAATGCGATTAATGTTAAATACGTCGCAGATTTTCAATGCTTGTGATTTTCTTAGTGATTTGCATACATTCATTGTTGTAAACGGCTGAGCTACAATTTCTGCGTTTCACATGGTAGTGTAGCGACAGTGTTAATGTAAGGTCAGCAAAACTAAGTGTTTATGTCAAGTTTCTTCTTAATGTTGCGTGTCAAAAATTACCGAAATTCGTCAATGTACGAAGTTATTCAAAAATGGCACGTATTTTTGAGACACAGTGTATTTACGGCGTCGATACAATCTGTAGTCATGTATCTGTTCCTACATGGGAAATGTATTATAATGTACATGTATCTTACTCGGGGAGACCGAAAGGAGGGCCAAGCGGAGAATGACCAATTGTGCGCTTCTCTCGTCTGTTCACTGCAACGCAAGTAAACAGAGATGTCGCTACGCTATGTGCCAACATGTAATGCGGCCGTCCGACTGCATAGTGTCCACTGCACATCGACGGACCGCCCACTGCATTTCGCTCATGTCTGAGCTAGCAGTAGACCCCTACGTCAAACGCGGCCCAATTTGGAAGACTTGAGCTTATACGTTCGGTGATTTTGACTTTTGGCCATTTGAGCTACAAATTGCTATACCTGTTACTGCTGCCTAGGGAAATTTTGCGTCAATTTTGTTAGGCCGTCCGTACGCAGTAACAAAAGATCTTTAATTTGCTGGCGTTTATTAATCCGCCTAGAACGATAGTTTTTGGCGAACTTATGTTTTACTGCAAATGTTCTCCATTTTTTTAACTGCAGATTTTTAGGCGAATTAGCTGATCATTGTGAAACTTTGCCATTTAATCAAAAACATACTAAATTTCATAACGCAATCCAAAAATTTGAGGGTCATTCCCGCAAAAAAATCTTCGGTCAGACATCTAAAATGTGACGCGACTTTAAAAAAAACTTTAGCGTATGATCGCGAATATTTTTGAACGAATGGAGATATCCAATGTAGGAAAACTAAAGCTTCCACAGCGAGTTCTATTGCGTTTGGCAAAAAAGTCCGGTAAAGTCTGAGACAACTAACTACAAGATTTGGGATGTGAGTTTAAACACACCCAAATCAACTTTTTCAAAAAACCATATTTTGGCCCTTTAAGAAATGACCAAGTCTAACTAGCGCACACTCCACCAGAAACGAAAATTATGCAACAATATTGTTTTTTGTCTGTCCAATAGTATAAAATCACCAGAGTGTCCGTGCATGCGTGCGTCCGTCCGTCCGTCCGTGAGTCATACTTTTCTTAAGCTATCTTTCTTCCACCTTCCTCTTCCCTTCCCCTTTCCTTTTCCCTTTCCTTTCCCCTTTCCCATTTTCTACCACTTTTCCTTGGGTTTTCTTTTTTGTTAATTCTCTACAGTAGCTTACAGGAAAAATGATTCAATGTTGCACGTATTATTTTTCACTTTTTCTGTGTTTTGATAAGTCAATCGCCAGACTGTTTGTGTGGACTAATACAGGCTTATTAATATGCACATTATACTTAATGGCAATGTTCTATGCACCAACCCATCAAACTTTTCTTTCGTCAGTGACTCGAGGCTTAGCCAAACCAGCCTCGATCTCAATCTTCGTTACAGCTATCAAGCAGAAAACACTCTGTGCACGATCACTTACGTTTCTCAGAGCCACCAGGGGCACTGCAGACGGGAGTCATCCAGTGAGCGCCAATGTTTTCACAGAGCTTCTGAGCCTCAGAGCTCAGCATTGATTTGTCCCTGATTGCCGTAGCTGACACTACGTAGTTTCTGACCTCAGTTTGAATCTTACTGTCATCCTGCAAAAACGGAAAAAAATGACTACACGTTTTAACCGTGGTGCATTTGGGACATTTTGGGGTTTTATCAGCATTGTTCATATTTTACAATTAGAGCAAAAAATTTTAACAGTTTACAAAGCTATGTAATAGCGATATGTGTCAAAACTCGAGTCATTACTTTGCTTTTATTATGGAGTAAACTCAAACGCAGACAAACGGTAATTTAAGAAAGCCACTAATAAGTAGTTTAAGAACAGCAATATTTAAGTTTATACCGGTGCAGAAGCGTTCAGAACAGCTTCAGGCAGAGCGTTGTCAGAGCGGTTGAGTACAAGAACGAAACACTTAGATCCAGCGGCGTCTTTCACTTTCTCAGATCCTACGTCAACCATGCCTTTGCATCATGCATTAGTTGCAAACAATGTACACTTAACACCAAATATGGATACTAAAATTTACAAAAGCAAAGCTATGTTTTCGAACACTGGAATGAGGCGTTGTGAAGACTTTCATGACTTCACAGTGAATCAGCGATTAGCATGTTTTGACAGTCAATGTTGATGTTTTGTTTTAGCTATGTTCACGAAATTGTCAGCCTCAGCTGCGGAATGATTTCACTCTCAGCATCCGTAAAGTTTTGCAGGAGTTTCGAAATCTGTGCGCGTTATATGAGAGAGCGTTAAGAAAAATTGGCTAATAAGTCGCTGTCCCAAAAAAACGACGAGAGGTATGGCCATGTTTAGCATACTGCTGATGACTAATTAATAAAAAGTTGCAAAATCAGCGACCATTTGTGATCTTAAACAGCGTTTACGCACTCTACTGTTTAAATTATGCGTCTGTCAAAGCTCACCACGAAAACTCGACAAAATATAACAGACCTTCAGATTCAACAGGTATATAACTGTCGGGTCCAATAACTTATTCTGTTAGATAGAGTCCCTGACCCAAAGGGAAGAGACAAATTTGAAAACTTCAGATAAAACGTGCAATTGCTTCCGATTTACAAAAAAAAATGATGTACGGTAGACCGGGTGGTAGCATCAATCAGCGATTACGACTTTATCAAACTACTTTCTGTTACAATAGTTTATGATTTACAAGTATATACTAACTCTGTTGAAGTCGTCCAGAACCCAGACTTGGCTGTCATGATCCTTGAGGTGGTACAGGACGTAGTTGTCTTTCACGTCCGGGCTCACGTCCTCCTTTACGCTCTTGCTGTCTGATGTCTTGAACTCGAACGTACGCTGCAATTTAGTAATCCTTGATTTTTATGTTGACCTGCGTAGGCTAATACGAACTACTGTTAGCCTATAGGTTAAAACTAAATGGAATTCAGTTCAGAAAACAGTCAGAAAAAGACATTCGCCAGCGCTGAGCAGTTAAGTTTTGAGTCGCTGGCGGAAGATGGACAACGACTCGGCAGTTAGTGGGGCAGCTTAGAACCAGATTTAAGATGGGTGTGGACGTTCCGGATAAAAGCATCATTTTTTCCTGGTGTCATTTATCCTACGAGCTGTTTATTCTTGATAGGAGCCACTTTTGCAAAGAACGACATGTCGGCCATCTTGAATTTCATAAGCGGCCATTACGCAAACAATTATTATAAAGGATATCTTGGCTTTTAAGTCACGTGGAATTATGATCTAGCGAGGCTTGGCGACGAAGTTCCAGCTCACAAGGCACTCCACAGTTGCGTCAGATTGTCTCCCTGACCCTACATGGAAACGTCGTCCCGGTCGTCCACGTGGCAGGTGGATAGACCAGCTCCGAAGAGACAACAACCGCCCACCTGCTGATCAATGGAAGCTGGCTATCAGGCGTGGTCACGGCGGAAGAGCGACGCTACCGTCTCACGACTACGCAACTACCTGACCTGACCTGAAGATTATGATCTACATGTCTAAATCTACATTTTCAGGGTCAAAATATTAAAGACTTCATATATACATAACTGTGCAGAATAGGCTATGGCTTTGTAAATGACAATCTGCTTGTTTAACTGTTTAGTGACTCAGATGGTAAAATTTTACGGCTGAGATAGCTGTTAGAAAGAACCTCCAGTGGCAGTAACGCCGGAAGCAATTTGAAAGTGGAGGGGCACAATTTCCGGCGCTTTGCGCCGGAAAAATTTTTTTTACTGTGCCCCTCCACTTTTTCATGGTGCCCCCCACATGACAGGGCACTACAGGGAAGTGCAGGGCACAGTAACAAGAACTTAGCTAGGGCAGAGATGGCCGAGTGTACGAGGA
>Ga0209367_1001174_pt1 | contig 31145 bp, 19 predicted proteins | sample WorMetLIZISLAND2_FD_187412 | JGI IMG/M metagenome (GOLD analysis project Ga0209367, IMG submission 187412) | Marine gutless worms symbiont microbial communities from Max Planck institute for Marine Microbiology, Germany - Olavius geniculatus... ...
GACAAATATATCGCAAAAAACAGTAAACTGTTTTGAGACACAGTGTACAATAATTATATAAACTGAAATAGTAATAATAATATAGAAATTTCAAATTTATAAGGCGCGCAAAGTCAGCGAGCTGAATCGGAGGCGCTGATATCGATAATGTCATGTCGATATGTCGCGGCAGCATACAACGGCTTACAAAATCTGAGTCGGCAAGCGATGGCGACAAAATTTGACGCTAGCCAGTGTACGGCTTAAAGTCTATGGCTGTACGACTCAGCGTAAACGTAAAATTTCTTAAAATTTAAAACAATTTTCGCGTGCTTTAGGCCCTACAACATGCCCAGCTACATAAAATACATGCTAGTGCATCGATCGACGATCTAACTTTCACGCTAATTAATTGTCTGACACTTACATTTCACATTACATTTCACAAGGTAGTGTAGCGACATATGTTAGTTACAGTGAGATCCTTAGCAAAACATATCGCAAATTTTCCAGGGAGTATGCCACTAAAATAATTTCGTAAACCAATAGACATGACAAAACTAGACTCTGTAGCCAACTTTTTCGATTCATGATGTACAGTAGTTAAGACATAAACTAGTCTTACCGCTTAGGCCATGGTTACATAAAAACAAGGTCATAGTAATTGCCAATTGGGCAAATTCACTGCAAACGTTTTTTTTGGGAAAGGGAGCAAGTGAGCAACGTACAATCATATGCTGGGTACGTATAGCAGTCACGGTATCGTGAATAAAGCGTTGCTGAGTTTCTGAGTACTGCCTTTAGTACCCATTCCGAAGTTTGAAGTAAAATGCAAATTCTGATTAGGAGTTTCTATTTCCGAATGCGACTTGCCAAATTTCCCTTCTCGGTGGTGTACCGGGCCTCTGGTCAATTATGCAATGCTGTCGAAGACCACTGTTGTGGCCACTTATAGGCGTAGCGTCGTTGAAAGATGGCATCCCATTCTGCCTAACGTACGGCTTTATATCAGCCATCAAAGTCGCGTCGTAAACCTGTAAATTTGCCATGAGACAGGCGGACGTCTGTCGCATAGCCTGCAACCTGCATCACCGATACTTTGCGCTTAATAGAAAATGTTGTAACATGGTTCATTTTGCACGTAATCCCGATGTCAGTTTTAGCTGCACGCTGAGTCGTTGACGTCATTGGCCGGTATCCACCGGTTGACTGCGACAACAATCGCTAGCTGGAAGCACCAGCAGCGGCCGACACTCGCCATGAGCCGTCAATGTTCCCCCGTTGTCCACCGTGGTCCGAGTGGCCCGTGGAGTGGCAGTCGTTCTTAGTCCTAGTCCGAGTCCAAACTGTGGTTGTTTCACGTCCTGCGTGGCCGCCGCAGCCGCCGACGTTCGTTTTAAGGTCGCCGACGGCGCAAGTCGCAGCGTGCTGGCCAGTTTGCGCCGATCTATGACGTAATACTGTACGTCATCGTCGCCTGGGGGTCGCGCTAACCGCCGGATAGTCCGACCATCGTCGTCGTCGTCGTCGTCGCACTCGTTGACCATGGCGCAGTCGCATGGATGCTGAAGCTGGTCGGGTGGTTTTGACGAGAAGACAACGTTGGCATGCTGTACGACGTTGTTTGTTGTATAGCTGGTGCTGACTAGAGCTCCGTTTGGCTGTCGACTGCTAGTACTAGCGTCGTAGATGAGTCGAGCTTGCAGTGGCGAGGAACCGCAACAACGCACGGTCCCGCCAGCACAGGACGCCGTCGTCGAGTTGTTGCAGCCACTGCCACTGGTGATGACGTCATCGTGTATCAGCAGTGACTTAGCGACGCAGCACGTGTCCTCGTGACAGCCAGGGGTGTGGTCTGTGACGTCAAGGTCACGTGGTGTAAAATGGCGCCCGGTCACCGGGCTGGACAGCACCGAGTCGTTGCCGCCCGATAGACACACGCCACTACAGTCGCTTCTACACAGCACAGACACGCTTCTTTATCCATTCTAATGGTCAGTTTACACCTACGACTCCGATGCGACTCAATTGTCACCGACAGTTGGCGACAGTTGAGTTGCGTCTGCATCCTCGGTGTGAATTGGCCATAAAAGACAAAATCAGTGCCAGGTAGATTTTTTCTAGCCAATGTGAAAGTGCGTTGAAGTGAAAAAATAAGTGCCGATATATGAAAACTGTTGGAGTGTGGTACGCTGCAGATCTAAGATTGGGTATTGTATATTAATGTATTTTTGTCACCTTTTCACAAAAGTGGCGGTAGGCCCTATGCTTCACAGATGGCCAAGCAAGTGTCAGTAGGTTTATGCTAAACTCACGGTAAACGTTCTAAGCCAAAATAATATTGGCTTTAAAATTACGTCAGTATCGTTAATCATTTGCGTCATTAAATGTTGACATCGGTGCAATATTTTTTTCGACTGCCACAAAAATTGTACTAATGTAAAAATCAAAATTTGCGACAGCACTTGCTTAAGTGAACACAATCAACACAAAATATGTGCATGACGATGGCGGGCATTTTTAATCAGTTTTATTCGCAACGGATTGTCAAACGTTCATTAGTTATTGACAATTATGACTGACAACCTATAGATTACTACAATCTCTATCAAGGCTTGCACGCATACAGCAGATGCATGTAACCTTGAACTGTGACTGTTGTTTGAAATTGAACTTTTGTTTCTGCTGTGAATGTCATATCGAGTGAGTGCGCTTACTTACTTTCTAATGAAGATGAGACCGACGGAGAGTACAACAAGACCAATAGTCAATGCGATGACGAGCACGATTGCCACCGATAGACCTGCATGTCACATCACGTCATGTCATCTATTTGCAACGCACAGCCGCACTAACTTCACTCATTATTTTGCGGTTGTCATAATAGACCGCATTAAGGGTCTCGTTCGTCCGCCTGTACCTACGTACATGTAAGTCTGTCCGTATGACTCGTAAAAGCTACTGACTCGGAAACAGAAACAAACTTTGTAAAACCGAAATAAATTGGCGTGAACGTTCGCAAGGTCTGGTACATTAATGTGCAGATTTGCAGCTCAAACGGTTAAAGATCAGGATTAAGAAAACGCAGTTTTAGACTGACTGCCGCATAATATGTCGGCACTGAAACGACATTATTTTAGGTCGACTATAGTTAGTACGGAGTCATCATCCCAAAGTTGGATGCTAATAATTTTCAGGGTATCCAGCAGGCGACCAATTTATGCAGTTAGATCAGCCGCAGTTCTGCTTAGAGCCTATGCCGCTATGCAAAAACTCGCCGTTTCTTCCCTGGAGCTGCGGCTGTAACCATCGCTAGTACTCATTACGCCGCCGCCTATCTCCGAAGGGACGGCTAGGTTGGGTTGGCCTGAGTTTAATACCAGGACGGTAGCCTACATTGGCGATTGGTTGACCGCTTCAATTCTGTTGGTACGGGAAGCTTGTTTGTTGTACTGACCGTATGGTACGGTGCTGACGTCGCTAACGTTTGTGATCTTCTCGACATTCGACGACTCTTGTACAACCGAGTGACTCGCTTGAGGGCGCATCCACACGCAAACAGAATAATTTTACTAACTGCACCAGCAATAATTATGTACCGCTACATCATGATTCTAATTGCAGTTATAAGGTTACACACTGTATATCATTAACGTTAAGATAAACTGTACACCATGGCAGCTGGCACTGTGCATAGAATGCTAACTCGAAAAAGTGAAGAACAAACAAAATTGGTACGAACGTTTTCTAAAGCCGGAACACGTGTGCCAAGTTTCAGTCCAAATGATCAAAGGATATCATCAGAGGCCAAAAAATTCTTTTACTTTTGATAATCGATTAGTATTCATGTGAGCTTATACGACGCTAACAGCTAGATGACAAAAAGCTTGCTGGCTTAGTTTTCTGGACCGATGCATAAAACTCAACCTCCATTGCTTTGACTTGTGGACTTGTTAAACAAGCGTCGTAGGCCTACGACGTCCTGTTGTGTCACGGTTTTCTACGGACTTGTTGCGCAGCTTGTTGTACAACGTGTTGTACGACGCAACAAATCGAAGCTAGTGGAGTTTGTGTGTATAACGACAACGAGGCACACCTGCGGTGCAGTTGGTGAGGTCGCCGAACCAGACGTTTCCGTTACACTTAAGATGAAACACTTGACGGCTGTGATTGCATCGGACGATCGCCAGGTCGCCGTCTCGCGCAGTCCACGCGTCACTGATCACCGGGAGATCAGCGCAGCCCACCGCTATATACGCACAGAAGCGCACACACGAGTTTTCGTTTAACAGCGCACAGAAATTAAATTTACCACCTTTCATTGCTTTTCAATGCCCAGGACAGGTAAACTCAGCCTCCTACTCATATCCTCCAATAGATAGCATTCTTAAATTAATGACTGTCTAGAAGATAAAAAGAAAGATTACTAAAACTGCCATTAACATTACACTTGCACGTTCATAATAGACAGTTCGTACTAAAAAGTCTGTCACCGTAATGACCTGTTGAACTAAACGTTAAATTTTTACTCACTCACTCATTCAGCCTCCACCCTCAGCGGGACAGAAAATGAGTAGTGGCTTACAAGCTACCAGGTAAACTTGTCTGGCTGATTGCGGCCGTGGTAGGCCTATGTCTGCTGCAAACCGCGGGTTCAACTGTTCGTTACCGCGGGCAATGGATGGCCGCATAGTACCCTGCGGTATCATTAAGCTCATGCCAATCAGCTGCCACTCCAAAATTGTAGTGTTTCTGGTCGCAAATCATGTAAGAAGCGCTATAGCAAGTTACCCGGCCTTTACCTGTACCTTTACCTTGCCTAAATACCAGCAAAATATAAAAGTGAAGTAGGCTAAGCATGCAGTTGTTTATCTTAATTGCACGGATCCGTGCAGGATTCGCGTAAAGGCAAAAATCCGGTACTTCATATAGCGCTAATGACACGAGTCAGGCTCATGTCCATAAACGTTTTTTTTGCAATCTCGGAAGTAGCAGCTGATTGGCATGCGCTGATGATACTGCAGTGCAGCACATTATGCGGCCGGCCATTCATCGTCCGCAACAGCATTCAGCGAACAATTGGACCTGAATAAACTGTACACCGTCCGGCACTATAATTTAACAGATTCTTATGCGACCGTTTAAGGTCGCGTTACGCGTCTTTTCCGTCCGTCCGTCCGTTTGTATGTGTGTCTGTCTGCCCCATCAGCCATGTCGACTGAAGTATTTAGGGATTTATTTTGTTAATAAGAAGGGTTTAGGTGTTGATGTCAGTGAAAATAAACGGAAGTTCTATGCATCTTGTAATAGTGTTTTGTGTCAAAGTAAATACGCTTGTGAGATCGTTAAAGTTACACTCATCAGGTTTTACTGTTGACCGCTGCTTACCTACTGTATTGGTTCATTGCGTTTAACTGCCGAAGCTATCCGTCAATTAGAAGTTTGTTGGAATGATGCCTTCTGTAAAATTTTTAACTACAGTCGTATGGAATCTGTTAAATTGTTGCAATTTTTTTCTTGTCCAGATATTAAGCATTACTATAATCTACGTAGGTGAAAGTTTCTGTTACCATGTGCTACTAACTGTAAATATCTCAGTAGTATGTTTTGTGTTCAGAATTTCAAGTATGGTTGTATCTTGGTAACCCTCAAAACTATTATGATTGTGATTCACTATGTACAAAAACTAACTGTTCTTTTGCATCCACCGTTTATAGTCACTTTGCTTCAGTTGTACCTGGATGTTTGTGATCGTTTTAACTGTTTAATTTCTTATTTCCCTGTCTGTCTTTTTTTGTCATTTTTGTTCTGCACTTGATGCGAATAAAGTGTTATATATGGGTTTCATCCCGTAGCCTGCAAAGTACTACACCCATTTCCCACTCTGCTGAGAGTAAGAGGCTAAGTTAACCTGAACAAGCAGTAGACGGGCAATTTGTTGAAGATTGCTTGCAGATGACTCGCGGTGAGATTCTGCTATACATAGTCGAACTAAACGCTTTATACTGCTCCTACTGCTGCTCCTGCGTTGTAATGCGGCAACTGATGCATTGTAAGTAGCCGAGGGAAAACGATGCACGGCGGAACAGTTAGATGCCCATGCACCGGTGCCCCATATTATAGGATCTCCCTCCAGATAAGTCTCCCCCGGCCAACAATTAACCGGCAAAAATCCGCCCTGCCCGGCGGGAGACTTTTCCGAGGGGCGATCCTATAATGGAAAGACTTTTTATTGGGCCGGCGATATTTTAAGGGAGACATCAATTTCATGATTTTCTTTCCGCGGGCGGATTTTTCATGAGGGACACTTTTTAATGTGACACCGGCACAGCGCGGCAGTTGCTGAGACAGAACGTAGGTACTAGGTAGCTAGTCGACGCAGTGGCGACAGCGGAGGTCTTACTGACAGGTGGGGGTGATGTGCAAGGATACCAGAGTAGCCTAGGCTTAGCAGGCAAGAAGCAAGGGGACGAAATTGAACGATGAAGATGAAAAGTGTTCGACTACATCAGCGCTGGTCGTTCCACGCACTGTGCGTTCTACCATTGGCGACCGCACCTTTCCAGCGACTGCTGCATCGGTCTGGAACAGTCTGCCGGAGTCGGTCCGGTCGTCTCCGTCGTTGCAAGTTTTCCGCAGCAGACTGAAAACCGAACTTTTTGCCTGGTCTTACAGTCATGACTAAGAACGTCTCATTGCACTGACTACTTTTACGTGACTTCACTGTTTAGGCTTATTGTTACGTGTCCTTGTAGTCTTAGGACTTAACGCCACGCTAAAGTTAGTTCGTCCTTCATCATCATCATCATCATCATCATCATCATCATCATCAACGCCTGTGTTAAACAGACGAACAGACAGACAGAGTGACAAACCGACAGACAGACAAAATTTAGACAATACATAGGCCTATAGGCCTACGATTTTTCTTCTTAACCACGTGGATGATAAAAATAGCCACCAAATTTTACGATTTCGTGAAATTGTTAAACGTTTGCCCATTTTCAATATTTTTTTCAGTGGCACACCCAACGGCAATGAAGTCATAAGTCATTAAAGGTTTTAACATATAAAATGCGTCGTTACACTATTTTGTGTAGCGTCATTATCTATTAGTAATAAGCTCACTACATTAAAGCTGATAATATTTTGCAAGAAAGTGTGGCAACGCGCTTTGGTGCAGCGAAATCTTTAATAGCCTATTAAGTCTATGTTGCAAATTTACAGCCCTACAATAATAGACAATAGACCAGAATGGTCAGTAAAAGAATTTCAAAAATCGGTCATTTTATTTAAAATAAATAATACCAAAAGTGTGTGTGGCTTATTTTTGGTCTAATGACGATTTGATAACAACTTTATTCGTCATTGCAGCATTGCTATTAATGCCAGGCGGAGTGATCCGAAGTATCGTGTTCCTCCCATGCACATTTTACCGACGAGGGCCCCCACGCGGCGGCAAGGAGTAGCAGGTGGCATATGAATGAAGACACGTCGAAAGCGTTACACTGCGCAAGGACACACGCTGCAACTGTTTCATAGATGTCTCGGTGGCGCGCGACGGTAGCGAAATTGTTCGCTGAAAACTGCGCGCGCAATGATCGTAAATTAGTCATTCGCGAGTGCTCATTGGTGTGCGTCGAAACGCAACCCATTTCATTCAGCTTTGCGACTTACCGTGCTTGATATCATGTAACATTACTTATTTTGACAGTTTTTGTATGACATAAGTATTGTACCAAATTTTCAGTACCGTTTAACAAACGTTATGATGGTTTCAGTTTCAGCTATGCCGGTTATTGTGATAGAATTACCATGTTCTGTCTGTCTGTGTGTCTGTGAGCAAAAAAACATTTCAGCTCAAAATGGTCTTTAAGTATACGTCAAACTGCAGTATCTGAAATGTGTACACTAAGTTCGCTTAACACTCACTTATTGTACGGTCGCCCACAATAGATAAGTGTTACTGTATAAGCTTATACTGTCGTTTGTTTAATCACGTTTGAGTGGCTTGACCGGAGTTGTTAACCCATTATACCACTTCAGACATAGTGCCAGAGATAGACAGTACGAGCGCGATCGTAGACTAATCGGTGCTTAAATATCAGCATCGTCGTCGTCCTAGAATGGTGCACAGGTGTCTAAGTGATGAAAATTAGTATTTTTAAGGACACGACAGTGAGATTGTCAAATGAGTAGACCCGGGTACCGTATACGACAAAACGGAAGAGTATTTGATAGCTAAATGTTTTACGCAACACAGAATAAACTTTGCGTGCCAAACCAGACCTTCATAATACAGCAGGAAGTGCGGAGTTCGACGGTGCGCGATGCCGTGGTGTGTAAAAGCGACGTCCAGCTTGTTGGACGAGGTCGTCAGTACGAGGGACAGCCTCTGTTGACTGCCGCAGACCGTTACGTTGCTCTGGTTAGTCCCCGGCTCGCTCAGCAGCGCGTACTCTACACAAGCTGCACCAGTCTCCGCTGTGGATCTCGGAGTCGTCGTCTGTGAACTACCGATACTCTGCCGGCGATCGCGAAGTCCGAAGTCGTACAGCCGAACACGGATTGTCTGGCCGGGATGCACGACCACTGACCACGGCCACTCAGCTCGTCCACACCCTGTGACGTCACTGATGATGCTTGACAGGTAGCCGCTGGACGTCGTTAGCGTCGTGCTGATATCTTGCGGACTGGACTGGCTGGAACACGATCCGGCCGGCGTTTGCACTGCAAAATGAAACAGCCGACAGAATGGCGACATCGATACTTTATTACGTGTCCAGCCGCTGTACGCAATGCACTCTACCTGTATATTCGTCCGTCTGTCCATCTGTTCGTCTGTCACTTGTCTACATGTACAGAACTAATGTAAACGCTGAATAGTTGGCTTTAAATGCCTACATATCTGATAAAACTAGAACAGTGCAATTTTGTTTTAGCTTTATTTCAATCATACTTTTCTCCACATGCAAGCGCCGCCTTACATGTAAATAGCTTCATAGCACATGCAATAAAGCAATTTATTTCCGCATTTAATACCAGATACATAAACGTTTCTTACAGACATAAGCAGCTAGCAAACTCCGGAAAAAATTTTCATTATGACCACGAATAAGCACAATGCCCTTTAGATTTATACTTTCAGTACTGCAGACTTTTTTCGTCTATTTACTACGTTAATCACTGCAAACTGCATAGAAAGTAAGTAAAAATGCGTACAGGAGGACAGAAATGAAATAAAATGAAATGCCGCGCGCTCCAATTTTCATTTTATTTCTGTCTCTGTACGCATCTTATGGCATATAAGTGTGCTAATCAGCGTGCAATACACGTACAGAGCACATCCTCTTATTGCCGTCGTCCGTCTGTCTGTAAGGTTGATGAATCGCGATAGGTTGGCTTACTTGGAAAACATCTACACGGATAATTAGCTTAGGATGTTCGCTCTATAGAAGCCCTACCGTTGACCACTTAGTAGCAGGTGAACATCCCCAAATTATGACCGAAGCAGCAAAATAATCTGCTGTGAATCTGGAAACGGTGCAAAACAGAAACTGTGGTTAACGTTCAGTGGCAGAAATCTATCTTATGGATGTATGCTTATGCGCACACTCTAACTACGATATCGCATTAAAAGTAGAGCAGCATCTTTCCCAAATTTGTTTGTATTTAAAATGATTACACGCAAACGTCGAAGTGCTGCTGATAAAATAATAGCTGCTGATCTTGTTATTTAGATTAATTAACTTATGTGCGAGTGACGCCAACAATTGGGTGAATGTGAAAAGAATCTGTACCTCGGAAACATAAGTTTAGTCAACGCGCCGCAAGTAAAGCGGGTCACGTTTTTTTAATTCATTGTCTACTAGCGTTTTGAACTATATTTTCCAACGGAACTCTATGCAACGCTTTTCACAAAGCTCTTTACCCAACTGTTATTACGTCACTGGCTATTACCTTTGACACAGACGTAGGTGGCCTCGAGATAAGGTTTCAGGTCGTCGGGACACGGTTTATTCTTAGCGAACTCGGCGTCAGGAACTCGAACTTTACAGCGTCTCCGGCCGGAACACCGCCAGTCGGCAGCCTCGATGACGTCATCAGCGCAGCCGATGTGCCCGTAGTCCATCTTGACGCAGCGACTGAGCTGCATCCGGCCGTATCGCGCATGCGTCATGAGGATCACGTGATCGACAGGGCACGTGGCGTTGAAAGTTTCCGTCTCACAGTACGACGACACGCGTTCGATGCCACCTATACACGTATACGAGAACGACAGACATCACACCAGGGCTGCAGTGCGAAAATCACGGCAAAGAAGTGAAACAAAGTCACCGCATATTTTCCACCAGAGAAAAATTGTTGTACACCACGTTTAAACCACTTTTATTTAATTTTATGATTGCTTTGTCAAATGCGCGTAGTCCGCTTTCAGTAAATCTTTCACATTGCACTTAGCGTAAACTGCGGAAGAGACGGAAGCGAACGCTGCCATATCTCGCCGTAAATCCGTTAACGCTACTCTTTGAAAGAAAAAAAAATGTTTTGTGAGTTATCGTCCAAAGACGGAAATAGTGTAAACAGCATCAAGCAAGTATTTCGATATTAAGTTCCACAAATGCTGCAACTTCTATTTTGCTTCATAAAACAACACAGATCACTGCAACTCAATGAGATATAACAGTAGGCCTATTTTACACGGCCCCTACTACCGTCTCTAGATGGCAGAACTGTAATGCCAACGGTTTGGTGATATGCGTAAATTCATCACAGATCATCACTCTGAATGTGTGGTAAAGGTTTGTGCTCTGCGAGTAGCTCTGTGTCGATGTCAAATTTTTGACGTAAGCTTAACTGGCGTGAAGCAAAAACGCAAAAGATTGAGCAAGTCAGTACGTAGCAAGACGTGAAAAAGCTATAAAAACACGACTAAGTCTTTCGATGAACGCGAAATATCGGAGATTTAATGAGCCTGGATAGGCCAAGCGTGCAGCAAAACCTACAGAGCTATAGAACGGCAGGCGACAGAGCAACGCAGAGACGGATCGACAGACACACAGGCGCACATACAGACAGACGGACTGAGACGGCGAGAGAGGGGGAGGGAGGGTCACGTGACGTGTTTGTCGTGAGTCGATTCAACGCGAGAAGTGGAAGCAGTCGGCCCCGAATTCCCAGCGCAGAGACCTGGACTCAGCGCCGCTTTCTGCTACTAGGTCCACTGACAACACACGACAAACCTGCAGCCCGCCTGGCGGCATCGCACGCTGTTCCTCGGTCAGCACGACACCGCCCGCATCAAAAGACCGACGACCGACTCAATCCCGCTTCTTGTTCCACCACGACGTCGCCGACGTCAAAAAATAGCCCAATCAAACCAGCCGTGACGCCAAGTAGCCCAACCGTCACTACAGTACAGAAACTGGCCGGGGAGGAGCATGTGTTACGGCAGGACCCGGCTAATGCTTGTTGACCCGCCGTGAGACTGAGAGTCACGTGATCGATACAAGCCAGGTGCTCGCGCATGCGCACAGGGACGACAGATTGTTTCAGCTGGTGCTCGGTCGATCGTCGTTTAAGCCGTTCAGTTCGACATTATTGACTCTCACACTGAGAAAGAGACTCAGAGAGAGAGAGACTAAGAGTCGTAGCTTGGCTTCATTTCTTACACCGACTGCTGGTCAGCTGAGACGTATCGCGGACCTTCGGATCACTGATATTGTAGTCCGCAGCAATTCAGCAGTTCCACCAACTGTGTGCTGTTTATAGCAAACAAACTGAAATGAACTGACTGTTGCTTTGTACTTTTCAGAAGTTTCATGCTGAAACACGGGAAGAAATCGACTGAACGTAAATAAAGGCATAAAGCCTTGCTCAAGGCTGCCCTCGGCTAGCGTCAGTCGCTTCCGCGGGCAGTAATAATACTTCTGCTGAAAGAAGGAGGTAACCTTGTTATGTTCATACTCCTGCTTGTCCGCCCGCAAGACCAGGAAGCTTGCTCAAGAACTCAATAAGGGCTTACGGATTTCATGAAATGTAGCACAGCTGATGTGACTTTTGCTAATTAAGTTAACGGCGAAGTCGTTTATGAAGCAAACCGTATATTTTTTGATCCGGAATCAGTGGCCGGCGCGCCGGCGAGTTTTCTGTCGCTATACACTGTAGTTCGCCGATCGCGTGTGCAAGCCTGTGTGCAAGCGCGTGCAAACAGACAAAATTCCCCCGTGGACGTATTTCTTCCGGACAAAATCTCCCCAGAATTTTTTTGGTTTTATAGGAGAAAATCGCCCGGCATGCCCAAGTCTATATGCAGAGTTGACAAACGTACATAGACTTATGTACGCCTACTATAGGGGTAGAGGATTTCTTCGCTGTGGCTTTTGTCCTACAGCAAATCAGTATTATCGAGAGGCGAAGATTACTGACCGGTGAGGGTGAGTATTGAGTATGTTTTGGATATACCCTTTAACGTCAGCGACTGAGTGAATATGTTTGCAGGCAACATGAGAACGCTATGTGATGGCTTGAAGCCGCGGGTCCCGTGACTGACACCGTACGTACAGTATGAACATAGGTTACCGAGAGTCTTTACAATAAAAGCATTCCTGTTGGTCGACCAACGACGTGCATATCTATACACCGCGCGACATCTCCGAGACGTGTGATCCGTTCTAGACTTCTACAGTATACGCAGGGCTTCACGGAAGTACGCAACGAGCAAAGTCGGTCGCAGAACTAATATCTTAGTTAAACTGACCAACAATGAAACTGAAATCAAATCGTTATAAGACTAAAAGCCGATGCGTAGCCTATAGCCTACCGTACGTATTAAAGAGTGACACGGGGATGAACTAACATACCTATCCCCACCACATCCCCACTTGTTTTGTCTCCATTCCCATCCCTATCCCCATCGTTATTGTGATGAAAATGGTTGCCGCTAATAACCGGCACATTTTACTACTTTCGCTTACTAATGTACTGCAAATCAATAACGTTGATAAACTTCACAGTTGACAAGTCAAGCTCAGAGTAACTGTTACTCATCACAGTAAATGACTAGCGTTCAGTTTAGTTCACTAAATATAATTATGTGGACCCTATAGTTTAGCTGCAGAAATTATAATGCTATGTATGTAAGTAACACAAGTATATATCTTTAAGACAGGTCAAATTGGCGACAACTATGCTAAAAAGCAGCAGAATTTTTCGAGAAGCAAAGGATTGATGAGTTAGTTGAAAAGCGGCGCCTGCGGAAAGATCCAGACGCCCGTCCACCAGCCAACCAGCTATATCTGCGACTGATGTCAACGAGTCTGCCGAGCCAGAATTGGGTTCTTTGCACACTAAAAACATTGCTGCTGATGTTTCTTCCGTCATACATACGATGATGAGATCCGTCGATTGACGGCTCAGTCCAGATATATCTTCAAAATCTGTCGACGGATAAAGTTGTAGTTGTCCCCATTACCGCGGGTATACCGCAAATTCTATCCCCATCCCCACGGTATTACCGTGGTTCCTGTCCCTATTTCCGCGGGAATGCCGCCGTTATTGTTCCCATACCGCGGTATTTACCGCGATTACCGCGGTATTACCGCCATCACCATCCCCATGTCACTCTTTACTACGCATTTAATGCAAAAATTGATACGGCTAGAGATATGAATGACGACAGGCATTGCTGTGGCGGGAGCTGGCGTAAATGCACGGTTTCTGTGACTGCCGCTTGCTGCTGTAGCGACGAGCCTGACGTGATGACGTGACGAGATGCTCACGCCATGTTATCGTCGTCGCCGGTCACACGACCAACGCTTTCTCAGTAAATTAGCACGGTCACTAGATCACCCACAGAGCCACAGCTACAGCGCTAGCCGTATAGTTCCATGCTACAGCAGCAACTTACAGCAATGCCCGGTCTGCTGGCTCGATCGGTCGGTCGTTCGGTCAGTCGAGCGGTCAGATATCTGCAGTTAACGGTCAATTGTCCTAAGCTGCTGTATGCCATCGCATCGCGCACGCTTCACTGAATCCTGCCGACCATACACACGCTCGTTCCCTTCCTCGTGGGTCTACTGCTTGTGCAACAGAGACCGCCACGGCCCCGGTCCACATTCCTCGTCCGATTAGATGCCATTTCAACATATTAATACTACCCGCGCTGACTGCACACTGAATCGTCTATCAAATGCTCTGCGTATTAGTCCAGTAACTGACGTAGTGATTGTCTGAAGGCCGCTGTAACTTGCAAAATAAAAATTTTGCAAAACTTCTGCCAAAAATCCTGCAATATGTTTCAGCATCTTGAATGACTTGAATGAATATGTTATGTCTTGCTAAAACCTCCTGTGAATAAGCGCTTTGGTTTACCAAGCACTAAAGTAGCCTGCATACTAAAGTCGAACTGGCCAGCAAGCGAGTGCGCATGGAATCAAGACGCGTGATAGAGGCGAGAGAGAAAAGCCATCCCGAGTCACAATTACTTCGCTAAGTAGCCAGTAACTAGGACGAGTGAACGATGGCAGTCATTGGAGGGAGACGTTGAAAGATTAGACCAAGACCAGCCTCAGCAGTAGCCAGGCTTGACTACTGCAACGCTTTGCGCTCATCGTAACGATCCTTGAAGACTCATTTAGTCCTTTACTGCAACATTAACACTTTCTAGCCGATATAACCTCACAAGCAACGATGTGCACTTGATATCGAGTAACGCGAATATTTACTTTACTCACTGACAGACTCATCAGCAAATTTAGCATGAAATCAGTGAAACAAAACGCTATGCGCTTGTCTTTTGTTTTATCCGTTCGTTTTCGGAGCGTGCACAGTGTAGAAAAGAGGTAAACGTATACGTTCCCCTGGACAGAAAAATAACCGATGTTCGAGTCAATGTTCAGTTCAAAAGCTGAAAGGTTACCAGACATCAAAAATTGGGAAATCACGCACAGCTGGATTCTGGAGTAGAGCCCACAATGAAGGCTCCAATCTGGAGCAGCCTAACGACGAATTGTGGGTGGGATGACGTCATTTACTGTCAACGCCTGAAATGCTCGACCGCCATGCAGCCAGCATGCAGCAGCCAGTCTAAACGTATTGTTACTTATTTACTCGCCTGTAAAGGGTTAACGGCGAGCGTGAAGTCGTCGAGCCAGCAAAGTGGAGATGGAAACCCACGACGTCGTTACACTAGACTGACTTGATCACTAGGGGGCACCGATGCATGACGTCATCAGTCAACTGACCAATCACAGCGCTGCATCGACGCCAACCAGCAGGCAGCTTTTCCCTTCTTTTTCGTCATAATTATATCTGTGTCCGTCTCGATATGTCCTGTCTATGACAGTTTCTTGATCCTTCAATATCTGCTGATCACGCGACGGCGCGGATAAAATGTCGACCAATCTGCTGCCTACAGTATAAGCACGGTTTCCACCCAATACTACGCACCAGCGCAAAACTCTTGACACTTTTTACGCAAGTGACGCTACAGACAGAACGCAAGAATAGAAGCGGCGTCTGTTTCTTGCGTTGCGCACGTTGCGTTAGGTGGAAAGTAATGTAGAGTTTCCGCGCAGCCGAACGTTGATGTCAATGTTATTTTTACCACCGAAGTTCGAAGCAGGACGTTTTGTTTTTGCGGTTTGCCTGTTTATCCGTCCGTCGGCTACAGTTAACGCTTACACTTTAAGGAATAAAAAACCGCAACGGGTACGGCTGCTGTGTAAAGGCGCGTACAGAGCGACGTAACTTAACTGAACTGAACTGACAGGGTTTAGTTTTTGACGAACTAACCAATAAAGAGGCAGTAATGCATTAGAGTAGGCACCGTCTAAGAGCGTCGGTGACTATGTATGACTACGTGCACGTACACGTCAACCAATGACCAATGGGCTCGCCCTGTTCGCCCATAGTCAGTTTGTCAAAAACTAAACCGTGTCAGTTCAGTTCATTCGAGTTCAGTCACGTCGCTCTGTACGCGTTTTAAAATGCCGGACGATGCGCATGCAAAAGTGAAACTGAGAGACAGACAGACAGACATGCTTCACACTTCACAGCGCGTCTACACTGCAGCTTAGATGTAATACTCTACTCTGTCGACTGCTGTCGAGTGTTAGTCCAGTAATGAGCTGCCATTCGACGGCACGAGCCGCCAATACGACGATCCACACTTGCCGGACGCGTGAATTAGCCAGCTTCTTTTTCCCCGCCTTTCACTCGATATATGTACGACTTACGCTTGTCCTTTCCAATATACACTTGTATTGACGTCCAGCTTAATAACAGGTCCACCGTGTGCTTGGTGTGTATATACGGCGCCCACAGACTCGGAGCCACCAGTCAATAGTTTACTATAGCGAATTATTATGCCACTGCCTAATAAAGTAGCTGCAATGTGTATAGGATCGTGATTGCATTTAAAACAAATATTTCTTTAACAAAATTGTCAAGCTTTGCTCAAGGCTAATTACTGTCCGCGGGTATAGCTCAGTATCATGCAGACGAAAACACACAAAAGCTCATATGTGACCTTTGATTTTTGACTTCAAAATTTAATAGGATTTTACAGGTTGGCGAAATACATGTTTATGCAAAGTTTTATCAAACTATGTACAGCGGTTCATGAGTTATCATGTTAACAAAAAAACAACTCAGCTGTGAGCAATACTGTCGTCGCGGGCAGTAAATATTTACAAATTTGTCGTATTTTCATTTCACACGTCAGTATGTCGAAAGTTTTGCAAAATTGTTTCACAAATTAAATCCCGTTTCCAAATGTTTCGTGACAAGTTTACACGTAGAATAAAATGCAAAGCATTTGCAAAATGCCTTCTTGAAGGCATTTTGCAAAAACTTGCAATTATCTGTTTTACATTTAGTCGCTGCTTCGCCCGAATATTTGAGAAATCAAGCGCTTTTCACTTACGTTTTTAAACGTGATTAAAAACCTTCCCGTTTACCCATCTACACATTTAAAACTTGCGAATTAATTAATCAAACAAAACGTCGGCGATTTGAAAAAATGCATTTGAGTATTCGCTGTCGCTGTCGGTAATCTATGTGACTTTTTGTTGGTTAGCAGGAGCCTCGAGACACATAGGCGGACAGACGGATGGGCGGACAGACAATCGGACGGCCAGGAATTCATAACGCGGCAGTTTCTAGCTCGGAGAACGATGTGATGGAAGAGGTGTGTGAATGATGTCGCATACGATTTGCGAGTGAAGAAGCACTCTGTGACGGCTGGGCGACGTGAGTGACGGACGGGCGGAATCTGCGGGACAGACGTCCGAGTCGATCGTACGGATATTTTAGTAACTAAAACGAGAACAAAAACAAATACTGTTGGTCTTTTTTGTTACAAGAACGCCTAAACTATAATTTTTTTGGTTGAAAAATTATACAAAAATAAAGAGCAGAACAAGCTAAAACGAAAATTATTAAGACAGAATGAACAAAGACGATGTTTTTGCGATGCATGTCAATAATTGAAGAATCTGAAAACTGCAGTATTTTAATATGAAAACGGTTTCCGATACGAACGCAGCTGCTCTTCGTGTTGACAAAATTGGTGTTACAATAAAAATAAACTAAAACTATATCAAAATTATTTTCCTAAAAACTAACCTACATGCATAAAAACCGAAGCGGATATTAATCTGAGAACTAGAATATCTGTTCTCTGGCACTTCGTCGTAGCGTGACTACAGTACAGCGAGGTGTTGGCGTCGCCGATACAGTACAGTGCACAGAGAGAGAGACAGACGCACAGTTTTGTCTGTGACGAATAATTCCCACCAGCGCAGCGCGTCGAGGAACGCATAGCATGTCATACATCAGTAGCAGCAGGCAGCAACTCGACTCCCTTTTACGCCGCGGCCACCCCGGTCTTTCCTGCTCCGTCAGTAAGCAAGCAAAACTCGACGAGAGGATTGATAAATAATTCACACGACTGCGACGACAACTGCGGCGCAGTCGACAAAAGCTTGGCGACGAGTATCAATATCTGTGCACAGCAGCGCGACAGACAGTGTAGAGAACGCATCATCGGCCCCAGTTCACTGCTGGCGTAGCGTAGCAACAGCAGCATCATTTTGATGTGATATTTTGCTGCAAAATTGTTTTCAGACCTGCGCGTGTAAATGTTGATGACTTTTCACTTTTGCCACTGTAGCTAATACACATGGTCATGACTATGAGGGATGCAATAAAAATGTTAGGCATGGCCGTTTTTAACATTTCTTGAAGCCATGAATATTGATGTTGTGAGCAGCGATCGAACAGGGCGTATGCAAGTGTCGATACTAAACCACACCCACGACCACACGACCTGAGCTACTGAGACTGCTAGGCAAGTGCATACAGGGTGGGCCAAAAATGGCACTAAATTTTTATATGCCAGTAACTTCATCAAATATTAACCAATTTTCAAAAAATTTTTACTAATGAAATTAGCAGAAAATTTGTAGTAACATTGACACTAAAGATCCCACCACACGTCATAGGTGTCGTTATACTACCTTGTGAAATGTCAGACGTCGCACTCAAGACGGCGACGACAATGACCAATTGCATGATCAACGTTGATTGAGCCTGACATGTGGCTTCCAAACAGCCCGAACTTAAATCCCGTCGACTATGCTGTTTCGGGGGCTTTTTCATAAATGGTCTATCAATGTTGACAATTCACGACAATTCTAGAGCACTGAGTGGGGCAAACTGTCGCAGCGTTTGGTTAATTGCGCCATTGGTCAGTGGCGTCGCCGGCTTGAGTGCATCGTCCAGCACGCGGAGACATTGAACATTTGATGTGATAACTGCTAAATGTTAGTTACCATGGACAATATTTAAGGCAATAAACAGGTTGTTCTGTTGTTATTTTTTAAGAATGTGTTGTTACAGATATCGCCTTGTTTTTAATTGTTGCTTTAAAAACACCGATATTTCACTCGGTAGAGTAGCGACACACTTGAGGTGTGGTAAGATCTTTAGTAACAGTGTTACTACAATTTTTTTTTTGATTTTGACAGTAAAAAATAAAAATGGGTTAATATTTGATAAAATTATTAGCGTATAAAAATTTTGTGCCAGTTTTTTGGCCCACCCTGTATATTCGGACTGTAAACTTGTCATTGTGCGGTCGTCCTAAGTTCTAACAGATCGCATAATGCGTCTTGCCCGTCCATTTATCTCTTTGCCTGTTTCGCACGTGTTTAAAGGAAAAGAAAAAAAATCGAAGAAAACCAAACTTAGAAAGGAGTAATCCGTGTGCCAATATTTTAGTTTAAATGGTCAAAGATCAAAATCACCGGATGTCGAAAACCTCACACAAATGATGAATATCTCACATTAACATGGTTTGCTCGGTGACTTAATTTACTCTGAATGCGTACGGCAGTATAGGCAATGTAAAAGTTATGTTTTGGTCTGCCGTTTACGTTCAAAACTACTAGAACTGTGAGCAAATTTTAACGATTTTTTGGATGGGCTTGCTATTCGGAGGTCCAGTTATCAAACAGCTTATAATAAATTTTGTCTGAAGAATTAATCTCTTTCATACATTTTCATAACTCTAGCAAACAACATCGGATTTCAACTTAATGAGTTTCAGAGATTATCGGCTACGGCAAACAGTAGGCCTAATGCCAGCGGGCTTAGCGAGATCACCCCCAAAAAGCGGTGTGTCAATTCAGCTGGTCGACGTCATGACGTTTCCATTGCTTGTAGAGAAATTTCGTGATCACCTTCTTGGTATCATACCCTTTTTCTTGCATCAACCCTTTAATTAAAATACATTTTTTGCGGAAGACGCCATGTATATGCCTATCGTTTGCGTTAATTATTGCATACGTTGATTGCGTCAGCACGTCACTTCCCAAGTTTCGGCCATATTTGAAAAGAAAATTTTTTGTCATTGATATTTATTAAAAATTAATAACTTCGCTACGAAGCAATATTTTTGACGAAATTTGGTACTTACTTTCTAGATTTAGTGGCGATCAAGTGCACGAAATTTTATTCTGGTTTGTTCATATTTGACATTTCTATTAAACATTGTCTACGGGGTTATTTCTTTCCTGACTCGGTGTAGTACAACGGCTTCAAGTACGACGTGCATCGGATCGCACGACTGTCGTGCCAGTTTGTCACGATTTCTACATGTACGAGCAGCGGTGAATTATTTGCTAGACCTAGTCGACGTACCACTCGAGAGTCGTACATCGTACCAGCCGCGTAGCTTTGTTGTCGAGTTGTGTAATTTGTATTTTGCTGGTGGTCACGGCTTTAGGTGCCAGCCGGTGGGAAATAAGCAAACCCATAATGTTAAGCCTAGTTTCCATCAACGCGTATGAAGTAAGCAAAGCAATGCAATTCAAAATTACCCGAAATTTTATTTGTTAGTTCCTGTTTTTTTTCGGCGATAGATGTTGCTGCAGACTACGGATACTTCACAGACAGGCCTTAGACTTACGGTGACTGCAAGGCGATACATACAAAATACATTTGTGTTCCATATAGTTAAAAATAAAATGTAAAATAAAATCGCCAAAAGCAAATATTCCATTAAATATAGCGCATTACACGCAAGAAACAAAGTGATAACACTTGCAATTACACTGTGTTCAAAAAGTAAATTCCTATAACTTGTACAATAAAAATGTAAAATGTGAATAAATTTAAATAAAATTTAGTACACTTAATTCGCAATAAATTCTTGGAGCGATCGTTAAATTTCGTTAAAAATTTTTAATTTTTAACGGTATTATTAATACTAAATATTGATGACAAAATATCTCCGTTATCAATATGGCGTTACATAGCGTACTGCAGTCGTTCGATCAAAAGTGACTTTTAAACAATAACGTAGACAATAACAACATGATATTTTCTGCAGACGATCATGTTTTAACTAAACTGTTGAGGCAACAAAAGGGCATGGTGTTAAAAAATGTATCGCAGAATTTCTCAGCAAGCCGTGGATACTGTCAGCAAAATTAAACAAACAGTTGTTTAATACTGGGCACTTCACGTTCTGACTTCTGAGGTAACCTGACACAAGCTGCTGCAACTACTGTTTGCGTTGCCAAATTAAACTTGACTGCCAATAAATGTTGCATTGTTAATGTAAAATTTTGACAAAATCGGACGTTGTTTATTGGAATTACGCAAACGTACAAAAGTTTATTTATGTAACACCATATTGGTAACAAAGATATTTTGTTACCGATATTTAGTTATTAATATCTTCACTAAGAAATATTTTTAATGAAATTTGATGATCGTTTCAGCAATTTATTTTAGATTGAGTGTACGAAATTGTATTTAGATTCGTTTACATTTTACATTTCTATTGTAGGATGTCTAGGGGTTTGAGTTTTTCTTGGACGCAGTGTAGAAATTGTACGTCAGAACTGAGCAGTCGCATGTGAACTTCTCGCGTTAATTGCACGGCCTAGGAGCAACGAGTCAACAGCTGTAACTCGCCGCTGCTTCATGCGACGCCATTTCTAACCGGCTCAGAGAGTAACTGGAAACTTGTGCAACGTTTACTTGGTGAACATCAAAGAAAATGCTTGTGTCGCGTGTAGGTGTAAACAGGGCTTTAGTCAACAGATCCCTGTAGGCCTATGTTATACATCATACTGCTACCGCCGCTATCAATATTTTTAGACTTTACGCAACGTTTTTGACCTCATTTATTCTCCTTCTGTCTCTATTTTCCCACTTTCCTCATTTTTGAGCTTTGACCTTTTGCCAACATCAAAGAATATAGCTCGTCACACTGTTTAGGCTTAACTGCTCCTTTATTGCATATTGCCAGACGGTTTAAACATAAAGTTCAGCTTTATTATTAAATCTAGCAATAATGGTTTATTAATTGATCGATTGATTGTGGTATGCTTTAGCTTTAACGGCGGCCAAGCTTAGAGCCACACAAGCATATAGAGAGGCACGGATAAAACACAAACAGGCTACGAAGTGTAAGTTAGTAATCGACGAATGAACTAATGCTGTAGTCGTATCTGCCATCCTATGCACTTTCACAGCACCACCCGTCGCCGGGTTCTATATCATTGCAGCGAATGATCAATGGCTAGATCTAGCTATCATCTGATGTACGGTTCTGACAACCGCATATGTCCTGAGTCACGTGACATCGTATATCTCACACCCCACTCGCTGACCAGCCCCTCATTGACCCCCACGCACTCCCCTGTCTCACTGACCTCGTGTGACGTCACGGTGACGTCATCGAGCAGTCGCGCATGCGACGTCGATACGGTATTTCACGGCTTGTCGAAAACTGCGATTATTTCGCGTGCCTGTTTTGCATCATACATCATCTACACTCTATACTTTCACATACGAGCTGGCTATCCGAAGCCTCCGACGAGGTATTAATGACAGAAAACGCACAAAATTTAAACAACAAATGCCAGTCACTCGGTACCAGACGGCATGCTACTCTCGACTGGGGGTTCGGACTACTTAATCTTCCCTTCCGTGACGAACCGAAGCTGCAGTGCAAAGCCGTGGATGCACGTAAACCTAAGACAAAGCCATTTTCAAAATGTGTGACGAGCTATATAAATATCATATATAGTTTATTATAGTTACTATACAAAAATTCAGCAACGTTTTATCCAACGCTGCCATCGCCGACCCCACGCGCTGCTTAGTGCTGACTAGCTTTATAGACCAGATATACGTTAACTTTTGTTCCATGCCACAACTTTTATAGATGAATAGATAAAGTATAACACTCAAAATAATTAGTTTTGTCAAAAACAGTAAATCAATTTATATTTTTTTTCATTCATCGTTTAAAAATTTTTTTAAAAAATACTCACTTTATGTCTGCGAGAAGTTCTAGCCTCGACGCTTAAACAAGAATAGTATTCAACTCCACATTTTCGCGCATTTTGAAGATATATCGGACGAAAAGCAGCGTTTTTCAGACGGTTTACTATTTAGGTTTACACCTGTAAAACAGACGAGAAACAGATAAGACACTCACCGGTAAGAACGTAGTGTGTGTCGGCGCCGCGCATCAGCGACGCAAGAACGAATGACGTCATCAGTGTGTGCGTAGTCATGACGTCACGGACACCTGCTGATGACGTCACGCGGTGCTGTGTAGTACATCTATTAGTGCTGCACTGCTGCCACTGCTGCTGCAGTAAGAGACAATACTATTGCAAGGGCTTTAAAGCATGATCAACTCGAGCCGAGTGCCGCGCAATTGGACGCCAGAGGTGCGCAGATCGTCAAAACTTCCGTCCGCTAATGCCATCCCCTATTCCGTCAACGGTACCGCATCGTTTATTACAGCCAATAAAGCACCATATAAAATCAGGCATACATAACACCTCACACGCAAACATACAAAGATAAAATACACATAAACTACAATTTGCAAATTATGCAGTGCGCGATGCGTTATGTGGCGAGTCTCATCGACCGCAAACAAACTGCTATGGCAGAAAAAACAAAAGACAGTATCATAATTCTTTACACAACAGTTTAAACCGGAATAGTACAATTATAGACTGACCTTGAGCTTTTAACGTCCCAGAAAAACTTGTGACAAAAATGCACAGTTTTAGCCGCAAAACGTACCACAATCGTTTGGCGTTTTGTACGCATAGAGACCGAAAATGTGCACTAAAAATTTTCTCATTTGTAGTGTACAATGACACGTCAGCATAGCCTATTTTAAGACAATAATAATAATAATAATAATCTGACTTGTAAAGCGCCAGTATGTGCTAAAAAGACTTCAGTGGCGCTGAGTTTGACTTACTAAATCATTAAAATGTACACAGTGCATTAAGACTGAACCAGATCTGAACCAGAACTCTCCACACTCCTTTCTTGGACCCCCTTTTCCAATAAAAAAACGAATACATAAATTCGCTAATTCTAAAGTTGCAGAAACCACCAGAAATTGACGCCCAGAGGTTGGGCATCCATCGGCCCAAAGCTGTTGACTGTGGGCGATGCTGCGATTGTCCTCATCGACGCTTATATCGGCAGCAGCAGCAGCAGCACTGTGTGAAGACAGTATACTCCGCACTGCATCGACTCTGCATAGATCTATACCAGTCGTCGAGTACCGGTATATAGCACTTCCTGGAATTTCACTTTATTGCGCGTTCGGCGCTAATCGGCGCCATTTGTCGTCGTCTCGTTTGTGCTTAGAATTCGTTTAGCCAGCCACATTCTGCTTGAATAGCCTTACAACTGGGAAATATGGTGACAATGAGAATGAAAGAACGGGTAATGGTTGTTGGAATGGGTTTATACGAGTGCGAGAATGCAAAGATTGCAGACAAACTCATGGGGCAGGTCCAGATTCGCAGTTTTCATAAGCCCACCAGGAAAAGTAAAAATTGTTCACTACATTTGTACGCAAAATGTTTCATTTATTGCGTGCTTGTCAAAAACGTATCGTTTTCTTTTACTAAACAGAACAGTTTACATATTACAGCGCAGAAGCGTATAATGTTGAAAACCTTGCTGACGTTCTTTTTTGTACGCGAGTAGGCTACATTGGTTTAGTTCACAGTAACGTTGTATCCCCCACCAATGTATAAAAAGTGGGAGTGCAATTTACATGTTTCATAAAAGATAACTTCGGACACACAAACATTGCTCTATATTGTCACGTAGTTTAATTCAAAAATTATAACCATGTGAAACCGAAAAATCATTTTTAAAGCGAACAATTGATTTAAGTACCAGGTAGGCTAATCAAACTACGAATACGACTTCAAAATAGCAGCGCTGATATTTTAGTCTTACATATGTGATTCCATACAGTTGGGAAAGAAAAATTTAAAAAACTAGAAATTTGGGGCAAAGCCCAACGTGAGTCCCCCCGGCGCTTTAAGTCCGATTGGGGGAAATTAGAGGGGGGATGGTAAAATTTTCCCGGCATCAAAGTCACGTGGCCCGAACTCAAATGCATTGGCATACGCCGAACGCGCATTGTCGACTTAGGGTAGGTCAACGTGAGCGCTTATAACTTTGTTCGTGGTGGACCGAATTTTATAAATTTTTTTTTGTTCAACGCCGAAAATATCCTTCTCGTCAACGCCGTTTAGACTTTGTCGCTATCTTCATCGTTTTCACAGATATTTGCGGTCAAACTCGAAAGTTATCGTAAAACGTACTAAATTTTGGACATTTTTTGCCCTCCCAAATTTTAAGGGGGGCGGTGCCCCCAAACTTCGTACTTGCATTAACACCCCAACCTAGAGGCGCGTCAAGTGCCAAAGTTTTGTCAGGCTACACTTCTTAACTCCGAAGTTATAAGCGCTCCTTTATTGCATTTTAAGCCAATTTTTGACTCCCCTTTGAAAAAAGTTGTAAGGGGGGCCCCCGCCCCCGGTGGGGAGTGCGCTAGTTAGACTTGGTCATTCTCTAGCGCGTGTAAAAATTTGGAAGCGCAGCACCCCCTAGGGGCCGAAATATGGTCTTCCGAAAAATGCGACTTAGGGTAGATCAAAATGAGCGCTTATAACTTTGTTCGTAGTGGACGGAATTTCACAATTTTTTTTGTTCAACGCCCAAAGGATCCTACTCGTCAACGTTATTTAGATTCTGTCGCTATCTTCATCGGTTTCAGAGAAATTCGCGGTCAAACTCGAAAGATGTCGTAAAACGTACTAAATTTTGGACGTTTTTTGCCCTCCCAAATTTTAACGGGGGCGGTGCCCCCAAATTTCGTACTTGCGCTAACACCGCAAGCTAGAGCTGCGTCAAGTGCCAAAGTTTCGTCGGGCTACACCCCCTAACTCCGAAGTTATATGCGCTCCTTTATTGCATTTTAAGCCAATTTTTGACCCCCCTTTGAAAAAAGTTGTAAGGGAGGCCCCCGTCCCCGGTGGGAAATGCGCTAGTAAGACTTGGTCATTCTCTAGTGCGTGTAAAAATTTGGGGGCGCAGCACCCTCTAGGGGAAAAAATATGGTTTTCCGAAAAATGCGCTTTCGGTGGGTTTAATTCCACATCTAGATCTCCAAGGTCACTGGACCGAACTTCATCGGACTTGTTTCGCCTAACGCGGGAGGAATCGGTGTCGAACGAGTAACTCACCGATTTTGAATATCTTCATCCGTTCCAAAGAAATTGGCCGCCGAACTTCGAAGTCGACCGAAATCGGGCCAAATTTTGCATGTTTTTGGCCCCTAAAAATTTTTGGGGAGGCTCCCCCAAAATTTCTGCCCGGGATTATAAAATTGAACATACTTAGGAGCAACGTGCAAAATTTCGCGGCGATCGGCCCACGGAGCTCGGAGATTACGCGAGGGGAAAAAATAAAAAATAAACCACAGCAAAACTTAAGTCCGCTTCTGCAAGCTATCGCTTACGGGCGGACTAATAATATGCCATAGAGTGTTTCAATAGAAAACTAATACACTCTCCTTCCAGTTCCATTCGACAGTCCTTGACAGCTGCAGTTAAGCCTACAGTCATACACTAGTTCATGCAGCATGAAGGCGATCTTTAGTTCAAAGTTCAGACTTTAAATTTAGCAGACGTTGACTACCACGGTATTACCGCAAACAAAAGTTCCATTACCGCGGTAACCCCTCAACAGATGACTCCATCCCCGCGGTATTACCGCAAGGTTCACGGGGAAATCCGCGGTATTACCGCGGTTACCGCGGTATTATCGCCGTCCCCATTACCGTGCAGCTCTCTACTCTGTATAAGATTAGGGGCTACAAGGCGAAGCGGGCAGAAGAAAAATTGGGCCGTTGTGTGCAGAATAATGTCTCATTCTGTGCCATGCGTTTTTAGGAAATTTGCTACCGAAAGAATATTTCGTTAGGAAGCTCTGTATAAGATTTTGTGTCATTTCTCACCTCCATCAGGACACTGCCGGGTAACGACCTTAAGCAAGTTATTCACACACGTGCCTCTGTCACCAAGCAGTAGGACTATAATTTGGTACCGGTGAAAGGGCGGTGACGCCCCGATGCTGGTAAAGTAACCGTTATAGGTCTGGCGTCGCACTGGCCATGTGTCATGGACTTAGTGGTCTATCCACCTACGGGCTCAAAGGCCTAAGGAAGGGAGATACGCCCAGTTGGGGTATGGCACCTTTACCTTTACCAGGACCTCACCATCCGGTTTAGGCCTAAATTCTATTTTGTTTAGAGCAGACCCCTTTTAAACAGTGCCGTTTAGTACGCTTACCTCATCAACTTCGCCGGTAACCGGAGCAGCGCCAGTAGCAGTAGCTTTCGTATGAGCCAGGGCTTCTTTGACGGTTTCTTGTTGCACTTGCGCGCCGTGTTTCTTTTTCAACACCAGAATACGCCTGATCGTCATGCAGTATACAGAACTCTTCAACTCATCAAGCGTCTTTGCAGCGAAAATAAACTACATTGTTAACAATGTGATGGTTATACGGAACAAGACAAATAAGCCCTATAAAGAATAAGTACGATAAACAATAGTGGTTTGGGGTACAGTAGGCCTATAGTATATAATTAGGGGCCTATTTCTGAGACATGGATTAACGCACGTTAAAACTTCTGCTATAAAAGTCCGTACGTGTGACCCATCAGATTAAGCAATCTCAACGATAGGCCCTAATGCAGGCCTAGGCCTAGTCTTTCCGATAATTTATACTTCTACCAAAAAAATAATTAAATGAACTTATTAGGCTATGAACTGTACTTGATGAGTGATAACTGATACTAAGTGCACATACGTGCAGGCGACAAGAAAGAGAATGGCCAGAATTATGCTCAGTATTCCGTACGGAGTCAGTATCGCATTCAGCAGCAACTCGCCAAGTCCTACAAAGAAACAGCATGAGCACGTTGCTCACGTAAAGATGGAAATGCAACAAACTAGGTGTCTACCTTCCTTGAGCTCAACTTAGACTACAATTAAGTACGTATTAGTTATAACTAAGCTTAGTTTATCGTGTAGTTTACAACGACTTCAGTTAGGCCTATAGGTAGGCCGAAGTAAAGACGTAAACGTAAACGGAAAGTTTTTTCCCGAGCCACGCATGAGGTCCATGATAGGGCGGCGCTGATCTCCGTTTTCTTAGTCCTCAGCCAGACACCAGTTTACACTGCCAGACGACAGAAACGGGGCTAGTGCATCGCGCGCTGTGTTTGTTTAAGTCCCAGCTTTCGCCGGTACTCATTGCGCCTACCCGCGGAGGGGTGGCCAGGCTGAGTTGACCTGGGATTATAGGTGTACTGATTCATAGTACGTGTATAGCGCTTGGCTTATAAATAGTCTTAACCATATACGCTTAAGTAGGCCTATTATACAGTACTACCGTCGATTCCGCGGGCAGTTGATGTAGAATGGTTACTACAGCCTAGACAGTCTACAAGATGCAGCGTGCAAAAGTAGGCTACCTCTCTAAAGCTGTTTGCCATTTTTAGCAACCACTTGGAATTTTAGTTCACACTTAAGGGGGGCGTTTTGTTTCAAACTTACAGACTGCAACTAAAGACACACATGGACTTTCTTAAGGCGCGTTCAGAGCGACGTAACTTAAATGAACTGAAAGTAACTGACATGGTTTAGTTTTTGACAAACTGATCGACCAACTGCCAAGCAGTACTGCATTACAGTAGGCACCCCCTGACGGCGTCGTTGGCCTGCGTGATTACGCTCACGTACGCGTCAACCAATAACCACTGCTTGGCCATTGGTCAGTTCGTCAAAAAGAAAACCCAGCTGTCGCTAAAGAGAACGCGCTACAGCCTTCAGAGTTTTTGTTGCAGTACCGACTTTCAAGGTCATCCAGAATCAATGATTTTCATGTCATTTGAAAGCCGTTATGCGACTTCCTATAAGTGATTAATAGCAACCTATGGCCCTATCTCGCACCGTTTAGCCGCAATAAATTCGTGACAAACGGACGATAGACGACAACCCGTGCCATAGACGACTACAGCACAGCTGTAGCGCGTCAAAAACTATAAAATAAACCTTGTCAGTTCAGTTCAGTTCAGATAATGTCGCTCTGTACGGCGCGCGATTTTAGCCCGCAGCCTTGTCAGCGAGTAGACAGATCAAACTAAACATTGGCATGTACCGGCTTCGTTGGCTTTGACTTCTTCTGCGGCCTGAGCTTGCAGAAGACGCACCTGGTCTCTGACCGCCTCCTGCTTGACTGCCTCTTGTCTCGTTGCCTCCGACATGACACCGCGGCGCTTCGTGCACTTGCTCAATTGCAACGTAGGCCTAGGATCGCATCACGTGACGTTAACAAATACACGTACGCACTGTTGACCGGTCAACAGCGAGCGCGGACTGCTGACCGGGCAACATTGAAGTCGTCACGGCTTTTTGTCTGCACCATTGCTATAGCATAGCAAGGGACAGATTATAAAATCACTTTTTAATTGCGTCTGTCTGTCAGACTGTCTGTAAACACTCATACGGCCGCAATTTTGATTCGATTTTGATGAAATTTTGCACCGTGATTCGGGGCCCGAAAAGTAAGATTTTGTTTGTTTGGGATAAAAATCTGATAACTCCTTCCCTTATTTTGCCCCGATTTTTAAAAAAAAATTGCATTACGGCCTATGGAAATTTCAAAGCGGTATAACCCGGTCCCCGTAAAAGATAATTGCGCGCTGTTTGCACCTACCTCCGATATTTTCGGGTCCGGGCTATCCGATAATGTAGTTAAAATTTCTCCCCTGACGACCCCTGTTGCCATGGCAACGAGTTTTGAAACAGAATTGACTATAACTCGGCCTCCGTAAAAGATAATTGCTATAGCTGTTTTCGCCTACCCCCCTATTTTCGGGCCCGCGCTATCCGATGGTGTCATTTTAATTTCTCCACTGCAGACCCCTGTTGTCATGGCAACCAACCGTTTTTATTCAAAGACAAAATTGGCTGCAGGCTCACAAGAGCGTCAATCGCTAAAAAGCAGCTGCTATAGGCTATAGCGTGGCAATGGAACAGATACCTCGTTCCGCAGAACGTAGGCCTATTTCTAGTTTGTTCAAATGATTTTTTGCTTAAATTTTTCGTTTGGGTTTTAAGGTAGGCCTTATAGCAAAACAGTGACTGGCGCGTCGTGGTCATCATTGAAAATTTTTGACCCTCAGTTTGTATAATGTTGCCCTCAATCTTCGATCACGGACAATATTTTACAAACATGATGCGGATCAAAAATTTTCAATGATGACCTCGACGCCAGTTACTATAGGCGTAGCCTATTTGTATAATGTGTCTCAAAAAATATCGCCGACATTTTCTACTTAAAGAAAAATATGTTCAGGCGGCATCGCTGTTACAGCAGTCAGTTCTGTCCTTCGTCCGTCCTTCCATCCGTCCGTCTTTCACACTCGTGCACCGTTCGAACGGTTGTCAAAAATGCCAACCGTCCGGACGAATCACGACAGCTAGTGTGACCAGGCTTAAAAGCAAAAAAAAACAGAAAAAAGTGATATCACTCACCATCACATCGTCTAACTGTCAATGTGCTGTTGAATAATATCACCTTAAAAGCCGTTGCAGGTATAGGCCTACACCGGAGTTGCCCCAACAAAAACATTGTGGCAGCGGTCCATGCAGCCAGGGAAACGACAAACCCAGAACCGTAGTCAAAATTTGTATTGCAAATTGGCAAAAATTGCGGGGCGTATAGGCCAAGCCGACATCCGATTTCTCGTCAAAATAATGTTTGTAGAAAGCTGCTCATATAGTGCACTGCTTTACTGATTTTAGTCCTTATTAGTCCGCCTGAAAGCGATAGTTTGCGGAGCGGACTTAAGTTTTACCCGTGATGTTTTATTTTGTCAACGCGAGATCTCCGAGATGCGTGGGCCGACCGGCGTGAAATTTTGCACGATAATCAGCACTAGGCCAAGTTTTATAATGCCGGTTCAAAATTTTAAGGGGCCATGCCCAAAAAAATTTCAGGGGCCAAAAACATGCAAAATTTGGCCCGATTTCGGACTACTTTGAAGTTCGGCGGTGAATATCTCCGAAACAGATGAAGGTATTCAAAATCGGATTTTTACTTTATCTACCGCGATTCCTCCTGCGTTAGGCGAAACAAGTCCGGTGAACTTTGGTCCAGTAACCTTGGAGATGTCGATGTGAACTCGTACCCACCTAAAGCGCATTTTTCGGAAGAACATATTTCGGCCCCTAGGGGGT
>Ga0209367_1001175_pt1 | contig 31116 bp, 7 predicted proteins | sample WorMetLIZISLAND2_FD_187412 | JGI IMG/M metagenome (GOLD analysis project Ga0209367, IMG submission 187412) | Marine gutless worms symbiont microbial communities from Max Planck institute for Marine Microbiology, Germany - Olavius geniculatus... ...
CCTTTGTGTCCTTTATCAGACCACATGCACTGCGTTATTGATTTTATGTTTGTAACTTTGTCTGGTATGAATTAAATGATTGATTGATTGATTGATTGATTGATTGATTGATTGATTGATTGATGTATGCGGCAGTCCACCTGGTTGACGTATGCCGAACACGTCGTCTGCACTACGCCCAGTGTGCAGTGGACGAAGCCGCCAAACGCGTGTAAGTCGGCCGGAAATATTAGCACACCGGTTATTTCTACAGTTACAGTGGACGTTTACACAAAATTCGGTATTTCTGCGCCTTTTATTTTTTGAGCTAAGACCGTACGGAACAGACAGACAGACAGACGAAAAACGGAAAGGAAAACGGACGAACCAAACCCATAAAGCAGTTTATTAGAACGGCCGCGGAATAAGTCGCATGTGAACTAATAGGTCAGCACAGCCGACGAGCTAGCACTAATTGCAGGCTTTATTATGTACTCTGCTTGTTCACAGAATCCAGAGTCAGTCAGACAAACGCGTCTGCCACCGAACAACTGCACAATGCAACAACACACTATCGGACGAAAAAAGAACATCGCGTTCAGCGAAATACCTTTTTGTCAATCACGGCTGAAAACAGAATGACACAGGTTCGGATTTTTCCGTTATAGCATCAGCAATTAATAACTGCAAAAATAGATTAATGTGGCAGTCCTGACAAGCCGTATTAGAACTCTTGTCCGTCTATCTCTCCGTCACGTATGAGCTTTTAACTCAAAAGCGAAAAAATGGAGAAACCAAAATATAAACGACACCCAGTGTAGGAGTAAATAAAGTGCCAATTTTCAGTTAAAAAGGTTAAAAGCCAGTGTTTGGATAAACGTTAAAGTTGCGCATTTCTAGGACGACGACCGCATAAATTTCAGGCACTGGGCCGACGTATTCTTCAGTTATTACACAAAGTAAAAAATTCGACAAACAACACGGCAATCCGGCAATATGGCTGACTATAACACAAAATACCTGTAGCGAAATCGCCGCAGGACGACGCTGATTCCACGTTGTCCAACCCCGTACCACCGTCACCAACACTGCCGCCGTCAGAGGGAGGAAAACATTCCCAAACATCTCCGTAATGTCTTGCTTCTTGCGAGGACACGCCGGCGTGACTAAGCTCCAGTGATGCTGGCAGACTGGGCGTCATGTCTTTATTGTCAACACCACTGCCAATGTCGAAACCGGCTTCATCCGTCTTCTCTTTGACATAACTGAACCGCTGCTCTAACTCGCGGTGATCAGCTTCCGTCAGTTCTGTGTGCGAGATATCTTCACATCTCATGGCTTCCGTTGGCATCTGTTTTGCTGCTGGATCCACATCACTCTGCCTGTTGCTGCTCGCCGACGACTCTCGCCGATGTTTATCGACACTTGACTGAGAGTGTCCTTCAACGTTTAAATCCCCTGCAGTTGCTTCTGTCCTCGAAGCTTCGGCTGCGGTAGCAGGCTCGTCAAGTACGATCTCCTCGAATTCGGGACCTTCGATCACGATGTGCTTTATGATGGTGCGTCTCTTGCGGACACGCACGACTTTGCGCGTGACCGTGGCGCCATCTGGGCGCGTTTCCTGAATCTCCTCCACTCGTCTTTCAGTCCACGGCTCACCCTCGACCGTGTCCGTGTACACTTTCACGCTGGTGGATAGGCGGTCGTCAGATTGTGGCGAAAAGTCCGGCGGCGACGGCATGTCAGTACCGACGCCGAAGAAGTACGGCGCGAGAGAAGTCGGTCCGAACGACATCGGAACTTCCTCGGACTTGACCCGTTCGACGACTCTCCCGTCTGCACCGACTCTCTGGACTTTACGCGTCACAACCGACGACTTTGACGCCGCGCCCGACGAAGCTGTAGACCGGTCGTCGGAAACTGTCCCACGTTCCACGGCAGGTTTTTCGCGTTCCACTTCTTCGCCCTGAGATCTGGCATCCTCCTTGCCTACGTCGCCCGATAACGTGACCGATGTAGTACCATCGTCGCTTAGCAAATCGGCAAATAGCAGATTCCAAGGCAAACCAACCGCAGACTTTACTTCGTCTTCTTTTCGTGGCTCGGAAATCGAAGTTTCGTCACTCTGTGCAGACTCTGGTTCCTGACGCTGACTGTCATCTGTCGTCGGCTGACACAAAGTTGCTTCTGTGTTAACAGCTTCACAGACGTCAGTTGTTTCTGATTCTTCGCCACAATCCGCTGCAATCGGTTTACTTGCTTCACAACTAATGATGAGTTTTTCCACTTCGCGTTCGTTTTCCATATGTGGAGTCCCAGGTCGTTCAAACAGTTGTGTTTGCGCATCCCCAAGAGACTCTACTGACGTAGAGGTTGCGCGCTCCACGATCACTGCTGATTCTAGCGCTGAGCAGTCACTTTCGGATGTCTTCTGGACTGCGCCAGGTGTCACGTCATCCTGCAACTGCCAGTCATCAGGGCATTCAGTCTGAACGTTGCCGCCATCCGGCTTTAGTGACTTTTCCGAATGCGACACCGCCGCTTCATCACAAACGTCCACCGCGGCTAGCACTGTGGTAATGCAGACGTCCGCTGCATGGACAACCTGTACAAGAGTGCCGTCGCATAATGACACATCGACAGTACTCAGCTGCATTACGTCTTCTTCAGACTCATCGGGTTTATTACATTCCCAAATTGTATCAATTTCCATCCCGTCTGAGACAGCGTCGTCATCATCTTTCTTCCAAACGGCGTGCGTGTCCGATAAAACTTCTGAGTCATAGGCATCTGTATTCATCGGACGGACATCGTCACTGCGGGCTGCCAAAACTGGACTACGTGTCATAGGGTCTTCTCTATTAAACAGACCATGGAGAATTTTTTCATCAGTACGCACGCTGTCATCTGTTCTATTTTCTTCCAGAGAAATAGTTTCAAGAAATTCTGGCTTTTGGGGTCGCAAAGTCATCGTGTCGTCTACGTCCCAAAACCTCATCTGAATCATTGCTGATTCTACTTGCACGGCCTGTGACTGTTCCACATTATCGTCCTTTTGCAACTCGTTCTTTTCAGCAACTGTAGGTAAGAAACCGCCAGACAACAAACTTTGTTCGGGCAGATCAATAACTTCGGTTTCGGTATCGCCAGAACTTGGCTGATTGCCCACTAGACTACTTTCTACATATTCTGGAAAGACAACGGTGAGACTATCACATAAAATGTTTTCATTCAAGCTTAAAGTACACTCATCCTGTCCCGAAGAACGTGTTTCACTGATATGTGTTAAATCGACGGCGAACGTATCGACTTTGCTTTCTGATGAACGTTGCACGACGGCATCAGTCTGAGCATTCGTATCACGACTTAGCACGATCACAGAACTACAGTAAGGCACATAAAGCTCCGACTGTACACTTTCAGACACTGTACACTTCGCACCTGACATTTCGGGCATTACCTCCACCACCTCAAAGTCAGTTTTCGCGCGAGATGGAATTGATGCAGTTGCGGGTGGTTTGTGAAGCTGCAGAATAACATCATCAATCATTTCGCGAGTTGTATCGTCACCGACTGCCGTTTCGTCCACGAATACTGGTACACCAAGCACTGAATCGTCGTCGGGCAATGTAGGGAAAACAATCTCAGATGCTTTAGTTTCGTCAAATACGTATTCACGAGTGTATTGAATTGTAACTGCGCTATCACGGGTTTTCTCTGTGGCAGACAGTGCCGTAGTTGCCACGTCGTTGCCAGATACCAACGGCGTCGATTCTGTTTCGCTTCTGGCTTTGCAAAGAGGCTCTGCAGCCACAAAAGATTTAGTGTCTGTTTGTTCTCCATAGGTTATGTCGACTTCTAAAAGTTCTGTCATAAGTTCGCCTTCGAAATGAGAAAATGTCGTTGCCATTTCATCAGCCGCAATTCTGGCAAGTTCACCCTCGTCCAAAATCTGGCGAAAAACTAGCAAATCGACGTCATGCTCGAAAGAGCAAGAAAAAAATACGACTCCTCCAATAGTAACGTTGTTTATTACCGGTTTTGTCGTTTCCCTTTTTTTGCTAATTTCGACGTCATGTATTTCTTTTAAGAGATGCCGTGCAGTGACTTTTTCAGAACTACATACCGCTGTCAACTCTGCGTGCTCCATGTCTTCTTTCATGACAATTACGATTTTCTCCGGGCTTGATGCAGGCAGTTTTAAACTTTCATTTAGTAAAAATTCTTTTTCGTACACAGCTGGACGCAAAGTCCCAATCAGTTTATCATCGCCGCCAGTTTCTATATCTGTCCAGTTACTCAAAACACTGCGTTCTTCTTCAGTTATTTTAGGCGTCATAATTACTGCTGAAAAGATTCCGACTATGTTTGCTGCAGCTGCAGTATTTTTTACGATGCTGTTCTCAGGCGTCATGTCAACAGCATCACTATCTTCAAATTCCAGACGCACCGATACCATTTTTACCTGCAATATCTCCGCAGACATTGGCACAGTTTCACTCACAGCTTCTGAAAGTATTTTGCAGCGTAAAGGTTTCCGTATTTCTGTATCTTCTTCGACACAAATTGTAGCACTGTCGTATGCCTCATCCTCATTGACAGGTAGCATCATTTCGACTTGAGTTGAACCCAGAGCTTGACTTTTCACATCTAGTTGTACGTGCCTTGTCTCTTCAGCCGCTTTAACGCCACGTTCGTCGACTTCTGGCAGCATTACTTCAACGTGCATTAAGTTATCTTCAACTTTATCAGCAGATGTCGGATGTGACGAAAATGCTTCATTCGTTGGCAGCAAAATTTCAAACTCTGACTTCCTTTGTTCGTCGTACACAGTTTCTGTGCACTGTATTACACGAGCAGTTTCTTCTTGTGGCCTAGTTGCAAAAGTTTCAGTGCCTGTCGAAAAATCAGTCAGTAGTGTTTTCGTTTCTTGTTCTGCCTTTTCTGATTTCGGTTCTTGGATCAATGGCTTCTCTACTGTTTCAGCTGATTTATCATCTTTTTCTTCTGTCTCTGCGGCGAAAACTTCTTCAACAGCTTCTGCAACTACAGCTATTCTCGCAGTGGCATCTTCTCCCATTTCGCTTTGCAATGCACTCGCCACTTCTTTTTCGTGCACTTTAGTCTCGTCAAGTTCTCGTAGCAACGGTGCCGCGCATTTCACTGTTACGAACGGCTGTGAATCTTCTGGGAGCTCAACAACTATAAACGCATTAGCTTCTATTTCGTTCAGATCTTCCTCCGTGGTGACTAGCTCTTCCGGTAATTGCTCTAGATTCTCTTTTTCCATTTCACGCTGGTGCTTATGGGATTTCATTTCTTCCAGCTTTTCTTCGTAAGGCAGTTGTCCACTTCGACTTGCTTCGATATCAGACTCGACCGTAGAAACGGTTTCTTCAAACGATACTGTTGGCTTAGCTGGTGTATCTAAGCCTTCGTTTTCTTGCAGCTCTGGCTTCAAATAGGCTTCTTTTTCGGCGTTCGTAACAAACGCACTTTTATCAGCATCAACGCTGCTATCAACACTCTCAAGCGCTTTTTCATCAATCGCAGTTTCAGTCCGCGCAACCATTGGTATAACGAGTTCTATCTCATCGGCGTCGTTTAGAGGAGAAACGATATGTCTTAACTGTTGTACTTCGATGTTGATGGTACTGCTTTCAACTCCCGTGAAACGTTTACAGCTTACCTCCAGCATTAACAAATTTTCGACACTGGGCATTTCCTCTGCATAAGTTTCTTGCTCTATGTGACGTCTTAACTCATCAGTTTCATGAGTTGCAAGCTGCGGCGAACTAACTGTTAGTTCTGTGAATTCTTCAATGGCCTTCTGTACAATTTCAATCGTTTGTTCCTCTTGTAGCGACATTTCTCGCGGTATGTCTTTAATTTCTTCATTCGTGTCGTCTACGGCTACGTGCTCGATAAATTTCACATCTCTACGAACCTTTATTTCCTCTTCCGATACAACATCAGATTTTGCGTCGTGTAGACAAAGATCACTGTCATCGTCAGCCACCATTAAAATTATTGTTTCTTCTTGCGTCTTCTCGCGTTTCGTTGACGACTGTGGTGTCGCAAGCGATAACATCTCCGTTGATTCTTGAACAATTTCTGCAATAGCTACTTCGTCTATTGGCCGAGTCGAAGCTTCTTCCATTTGATCTAACACAAGCTCTTGCGCTACTTCAAACAGTTCTTCTTTTTGTTCTTTGTTATTGTCAGTAATAAACTCTGTAAACTCTGTAATGGTTGTATCAGCAACTGAAGAGATTGGCAGTTCTTCTGTGATTTCCTTAACATCTGAATTCATTTCCGTATTGCAACAGAGCAGCATGAAATAAACAAATGACATAAAACAGCTATAGCACACGTGATATCATAATAATGTTTGACACTCTCAAAACGATTAGTTTAGACAACCTGTTATAAATCAAGTCAACAATCAAAAGAGCAAACGTGTTACTGTCAACTGTTTAACTACATCTTTGTAAAGCCAGTTTGATGTCACACACATTTTTATTTTTTTTCAATTTACAAAATTTGTTAATTGACTAATTCGCACTACCAAATGTAAAACAAACCATACAAAAAAATCATATACGTGCAAAACCACTAACAATTCAAAAAGCCTTAAGGCATGATGCAAGTATCCGTAAGGAATCTAAGGCATCCGACATGCAAACGTATCGCCAGAAATGCAAATGGCAAATGGCAGAGCATACATAAAACCGAAATCGACAAATCGACAAACCAATTAACGATCAACAGCCCATAAATCAGCACAAAAGGTTCATAATCAAAAAAATATGTCGACCCAGTACCGACATAATTTGCGGCCGTCCACCTGACTTTTGACTTTCCATCTAAATCAATATATCACAATACACTGATATCGCGCAATAATACGTCACGAATGGATTAGGCATGCATTGATCTAAATATTGGCACACGGGTTATTCCTGTTTTGGGAAGTAAGGCGTGTTTGTTCATACCGATTCTAATTTTTCTGCGCTTTTTCGTTTTCGAGTTAGAGAACTCAGGAGCCCATGCGTAACAAGCGGGCGGGCGGATAAACAGACCGACAAGCACAAAGACGGGCAAGGCACATAATTTATTGCGAGCTATTAGGACGGCCGCACTACAATAAATGGCAACGTAGCATCACGCATTCTTTGTATGGAGTCAGCTACAAATGTCAAGAAAATAACGAATGTTCATCAGTTAGAAATGTTTTCGCTCTGCAGCAGTTCTAGCTTTATCCACGGTATGCCAACTTCATTAAAACCTTACACAAACGGTCCTCAATGACCAGAAAAAAACATTCTAAGTCCCTATAAACATCGCATGCCATCTTGCAGCTAGCACAATCTTACCATACACAAAGTTTGTACAACCAGTATCAAACGTTGCCGAATAGTAATACCCCGTTTACACGATCAAGCAAACGTCAAGCAAACGTCAAGCAAACGTCAAGCAACCATCAAGCAAATGTATTCAAAATACACGTGCACGACGTGTGCTCTAATTGCTTGATGTTTGCTTGATGTTTGCTTCATCGTGTAAACGGGGTATAAAGTACAGTAGGCTACTAGCCTTGCTAACAAGCAATGCATGCTTACGCATGCTTAAAAAGCCATACTCGAAGCTTGCAAACGTATGCTGGTGGAATTGTCTGTCAAGACGTTCTAATAATAACGCAAGACTTATTCAAATAGGCTGCTACACATTCATAATACATTCTACCGTAAAGAAAACAAAATGAAAGACTATGACGGTACCTCTTGGAAACACTAGAACTTCCAAGCAAGTTGCATTGCATGCAACTGCCACAGAAATGCCTAAAACAAAATTGCACGTGAGTCGTGGTTTTAGGCAGTTTTGAGCCGTTGCGTGTAACTTGTATGCAACTTCTAGCGTTACATGTAGTAGGCACCGCGGTCTAAGCGATGTTAGTAACGCATGCACGGTTGTGTAAGCCGTGCAGTAAGCCAGCCGCATGCAGCAATCAATGACTCGCGCTAACAATTAATCCACCGCTAAACTGTATGATAACTAATATATACCTTGCTTATCCGCACCAACCCCGGGCACTGCAGGGCATAACACACAGCGCAACAACACTGTACTAAACATCAGCAACACCAGCAACGAACAGAACCAACGCAAACACTCGAAATCAATGAACGGTAAACGGTTGCAAACTGCTACAAAACACGCAGCAAAAAGGCCCGCTTGGCACACTAACGTGGCAACTGAAACTGACGCGTCTTACAATCACGCCAAATATTAAGCAGCATGACATTTTTAGTGCAACGGTCCTAACGGATACTTCCGGGTATCGACAATAGGCCTAATATTTCCGCACTCCAATAAGCCAATAGCGAATATTTTCCCACGCCACTTAACTCAGCGGCAAGCACCACAATGCGTGATGACCGAAGCTAGTTGCGGGATAATTTAGTTTTCTGGAGTGGCTTCCAAATGTCCGGGATATGTCAGAGTTTTTGCCTGAGAAATATCCGACAGCCAATTTTGAAAACACAAATGAAACTTGCCTGCTTCGGGCAGTTCAGTTGCTTCTTCCGTAGTCAGCTCGGTTTTGGCAACGACTTCTTGACTCACACGAGTTTCTAACAGTAACACAAAAACTTTACATAATTACATTCGATCAGCATAAAGAACAATAAACTCAAAAACGTCAATTTTTGAGAAAAGTCCCGCCGCAGACTAAAATAAGAAAGCAATAGTATACCATGCAACATAATGGTGATTATACAACTGTAAAGCATGTGTTTTACTCACGGAACAAGACAATGACTGTTAAACTGTATTCAGAACCAATAATTTCTTGCACTGTAAATCGGCTGCAGAATGATTCTAGAAAAAGTTCACGTAGTTGGGAGAAATCGTGTTATTCGGCCTGTCTTACAAGTAGCAAAACTCCGCTTATTGCCTGTCAGTTTGTAATACTTTAACAAGCATTTTACGCACAACTTATCTGGTACTTGAAGACACTTGAAGATAGCGCGACTTGCCAAACGCGTCATTGCTTTTCAGCAAAAGTAACGTCAAATCGTTTTCGTTAACAATGCAACATTTCCGTGCATATACTTTTTTGCCAAAAGAAACGCAACATCGTCGTAAAGCAACTGCGCGCCAAATCAACAGTTGTAACAGCAGACGTTGTATTCTTTAATGACAAAATGTAGCAGTCAGTTAAATACGAGATGAAATATATTGTGTTTATTGCCCTACTGTACACAAAAGCACAAAATTCACAGGACTAATATATACTGTGAGTCAAAATTAAGTAACGTACCTGTTGGCTCGGCTGAAAGCAAGTTGTCGACGGTCTCGAGATCCGCTTGCTGCCATTCCTCCACAACATCGACGAACGTTCTTTCCATGACGAGCTTCTGCTGCGAGGTGACGGTCGAGTGTGTGACGACCGAGCGTCCGTCTGAAAGCGTGTCGTACGAAGTGTCGTCTCTCAGTGTGACCGTCAGCGGTCCTTCCTCCACGCGGTCCGAGTAGCGCAGGAAGGCCGGTGTTGACTGTTCCTCGGACTGGGTCGATAAAATCTGCTGGTCGTCATGCTGCTCCGTGGCGCTAGTGGAAGTCTCTTCAACGACGACTCGCCGCGTGACGGCTTCGTGCCGCGTGGTCTTGATCACTTTGCGGCGGACCAGAGTCCCGTCAGGCAGGTATTCTTCGTACTCCGTCATCTCGGTCTCACTGTCGGGTCTCTCCTCCACCGTGTCGGCGTAAACGACCACCGCCGTCGTCTCAGTCTCCTCGCCACTCTCCCCCGCACAGAGGCTCGTCTGCGGCGACGGCAGCGCTCCGAGCGCTTCCAGGGCGGACGCCGAGTCCATGCTAACGACCTGCTCCACGATCTCTCCGTCAGAGCGGACCGATCGCACCACTTGCATCACCGTCGAGCGATCAGCTTCTGTGACTAGCGTCTGCGGTACACTCACGTCTCTACTGCTCTTCTCCACTTCAATGTCACCGGGCGACGACTTCCCGGCTGATTCGCTCTCTCCGGCTGCTTTCACTATCGTAATGACAAGGCTGGCGGCAACATCATGTATGGCGTCTTGGATGTCGTCTGCAGAAGATGCTGCCAGGTCTGCTGGATGCGCACTTTCTAGCGGAGTTCGGTCAACATCTGGTACGTCAACAACTTCAACAGTTTCGTCTGGCAAAGTTTTGTCATCTCTCTGGATGAAGGTCTCGTCAGTTTGTTCTGCTGTAACTAAGCTCGCATCAGAAGATTCAACAACGTCTCTTGGGTAAACCGTTTTGTCTGGTTCAGATCTCATCGCACTTGGCTCAACAGAACTTGGTTGCGCTTCTTCAACCTGTACTTCTTCCGCCTGCAGCTGCATGACAATCGAAGCGTCAGACGTGTAGTCGTTCTCTACCATTTCTTCCGATGTACTAAGTTCATCGACGGCCACACCTTCGGCTTCAAGCTTTTCCTCTTTCCGTACATCTTCCTCCTTCGTAGCCGTTTTAGCAAACGGCTGGTATTCAGTAGGTTCAGCGTCTGTTGGTTCAAATGTTTCAGTTTCAGAACACAAAGTCTTCGGGTAAACAATTCCGGTATCATCCATCAGAGTCTGCTGTGACACTTTAAGCATCAACTCTTCCACCACGCCAGAACTTACGGCGTGCAGGTCAGCACTGATTGTGTCAGTTTTCGTCTCTGCTTGGATCTTTTTGTCAGGAATTTCAGTCATTTCGACACCGACTGCTGCAGGAAAGTCACCTTCTGTATTTTCTGCTTCTTTTTCTTCTTCTACCTTCTTGACTTCGTCCTTGAAAACAACTTTATCTGGACTGGTGACATATTCTAGTGTTGTCTCTTCGCGGATATCTTGAGGCAACAACTCTAAGAGTGGATCACTTGCGTCAGTTCTGGATATGTCGTACTTGATTCTAGATTCCTCGAGCAGTAGTTCTAAGTCGCTTTCGAGCTCTTCGTCTGATATCTGCTCACCAGCAACAGCCTTTATCGAGTCATCGTGAACTTCCTCGGACACTGACGATTCGGCTTCCGGAGCGTGAAGAACTAGCGGTTCTTCTGAAAATGTTTCTGTTGCTTCTTTTCGCTCTTCAATTCGTGCTTTGCGAGTCGTGATTTTGGAAGCAACAGTTGACTGCGTCCAAGTCTCGTTCGTCTCCGAATGTAGTTCAACCGTCTCGATTTTCTCAGAAATCGAATGCAATATTTCAGTGTCATCAGCTGCAGTTTCTTGAGAGAGTTTTTGCTTTGTCGAAACATCTTTTGCCAATGTCACTGCTACAGCTGTGCTTTCATCTTTTTCCTCAAGTTCACGTGTCAATGACTCAGTATCTTCGACATGAGTTGGCAATAATGTTTCAGCCTGCTCTAAAGTCTTTTCGACTTGATCCGCAGTGCTTTCCTGTATAAGTTCAGTTTTCTCCTCAACTGCTGTTTCAGTTTCCAATACTGCTGCAGCTGCTACAGCTGGCTCCAGCTGAGACAAACGTGCATTTAATGCAACTTCTCTCTTCGCCACTGCTAACCTTAACTCAACTTCCTCAACCTCCACTTGAGTTTCTGACAGTTGAGTTTCTGGTTCGATCAGTTCTACTTCTTCATTAGCAATTTCACCTGGTTTAATTTCTTCTTCCGTACTTATAGTAGCTACCATCTGCCGGTCTTCCTGCTCGTCAGGTGCTGTTTTTGCTGCAAGATCTGTTTCATGAAGTGGTATATCTCCAACCTTTCTTTCATGGCTCACTATACCTATAACCGCCTTCGTTATCTCTATTTCTGGCTCAGTTTCTATCAGTTCTGTTTCAGGTGGAGCTGCAACGTCATCTTTTGCTGTAGCTGCTATGGGTGGCTCTAGCTGCGAAAGATATGCATCCAATGCGACGTCTTTTTTCACCGCTGCTGACTTTGACACAGTTTCGTCAACTTCCACTTGAGTTTCGGACAGTACTGGCTTGATGAGCTCTACTTCGTCATCAGCAATTTCACTTGGCTCGACCTCTTCTTCCATGCTTATAAAAGTTACTATCTCCTGATCTTCCTGCTCGTCAGATACTGCTTCTGCTGCAAGTTCTCTGTCGAAAATGGGCAAATTTTCCATTTTTCTGTCACGGCTAACTCTATCTATAATGTCTTCTATTACCTCTGTTTGTGGTTCTGCTTGTTGCACTTCTGCTTCAGGTGGCACTGCAATGTTTTTCTGTGATATCTCTTCAACTTCCTTCGTTACGGTATCTCTGGTAATTTCTGTTACTATAGCGTCTTCTTTCGAAGATTGTTCAACTTCAGGTACTCGAACAATATCTTGAAGCTCGATCTTTTGCAGTTTTGTGTCAACCAATACAGGTTCATCAGCAATATCATCAGCCTCAGTTTTCATCACTTCAGCTGCTTCTGTTGCTTTTACTGTAGACATTTCCTTTTCTTCCTCCGCATGTTCTACTCTTGCAGGCTCCTCAGCCATCTCGCCACGCTGATCTTTTTCTGCCTCCTCCTGTGCAGAAACGTCTCCAACATCTTCTTTACTCACAGGCTTGTAGGAATCCACCTCGGATGCTATGGTAACTACTACAATTTCTGTCTCTGTTATCGTCGTAGTTTCTTCAATTTTTGTTACCGTTTTTTCATCGCGAGTGAGCAGATGTTCTCTTACTTGTGGCTCTTCGCTGAGTGACTCCTTATCTGTCTCAAATTCCTCTCCAGTTCCTTTCAATAGAACCTGTTCCACTACAACTGCTGATTCCACTGTGTTTTCTTTTTCTTCCTGTACTCGCAACAAAACCTCTTCCTCGGCACTTGATACTTCAACAGCCTCTTTAGGTTCTACTTCGTATGCTTCTGCCAGTTCTTCTGTTGTCACTTTCACTACTGCTTCGGCTGCTAATGCTTTATCGTTGGTTTCCGCAACAGTCTCCACTGCTTCTTTCAATTCTCCTTCGGTGTCTACTGCCGGTAAAATTTCTGCAGAAATTATTTCATGCTCAGTAATAGTTGTCTTACTTTCCCTCGCTGCAGTAACGGTAGTAATTTCTGTTATTGTAATCTGTTCTTCTGCAGATTTTTCGACTGGAGGGTCTTCGACAATCTCTACAGGTTTAATCTTTTTCGCTGTTTTTTCGACTAATGTAACTTCTTCAGCAATAAGTTCGGGCTCAATTTTTATTACTGAGGCTTGCGTTTCAGATAGTTCCACTTTCTCTGCTGCATGTTCTGCTGCTGCCAGCTTCTCAGCTATCACATCGCGCTGTACAACTTCAGTTTCCTGCTCTGTAAAAACGTCTTCTACATCTTCTTTACTCACAGGCTTGTAGGAATCTACCTCGGCTGAAACGGTAACCACTACGACGTCTGCCTCTGTTACTGTAGTGATTTCTTCAACTTCCGTTATCATTTTTTCGTGGCTAACGGGAACTGGTTTTTCGGTGATTTCACCTGCTACTTGCAACTCTTCGCTGACTGTCGTTTTAGCTGTCATAGTTTCCTCCTCTGCTTCTTTCAATAATATCTGTTGTTCACCATCAACTTCTGTCTCAATTGCGTCCTCTTTCGCTTCCTCTTCCAACTCTTTCTGTACTTGCAAAACAACCCCTTCCTCATAAGTAATGGCCGCAACTTCTTCCGCAGTTGACACATCAACAGCCTCTTCAGGTTCTACTTTTTGTTTTTTCGCCAGTTCTTCTGGTGTCACTTCGATTATTTCCTCGACTTCCAGTTCTTTTTCTTTAGTGTCCGCCGCAAGCGCATGTTCAGTAGTTTTCGTTACTTCTTCCAATGTTTCTTTGGTGTCTGTTACTGGTGAAATTTCTTCAGAAATATCTTTTTGTTCACTGATTGTAATCTCAGTTTCTTTTGCTGCAGCAATTGTGGTAACTTCTGTTATTGTAAGGCGTTTTTCTGCAGATTCTTCGCCCGAAGGTTCCTCAACAATCTCTCCAGGCTTAATCTTTTTCGCTGTTCGTTCGACTAACGTGACTTTGTCAGCAATAAATTTAGGCTCAGTTTCCACTATTTCAACTAATTTCGTCGCTTCTGTTTCATTCATTTCCCTTTCCTTATCAGCCATCTCGTCGCGTTGTTCTAATTCAGTTTCCTGCTGTGCAAAAACGTCTTCGGCATCTTCTTTACTCACAGGCTTGTAGGAGTCCACCTCGGATGCTACTGTAACTACTACGATGTCTGTCTCCGTTATCGTCGTCGTTTCTTCAACTTCGGTTACATTTTCTTCAAAGCTGACAAGCAGCGGTTCTTCAGATATTTTTTCTGCTGCTTGCGCTTTTTTGCTGACTTTTTCCGTGCATGTTTCCACTGACATTTGCTCGACAGACTCCATTTCTTCTTGTATTTCTTCTTCGATGTCTGTTGCTAGTGGAATTTCTTCAGAAATGTTTTCGTGTTCACAGGTTGGTACCTCAGTTTCTTTTGCTGCAGCAACTGTGGTAATTTCCGATATCGTACGGTGTTCTTCTGCAAATTCTTCGACCAAAGGTTCCTTAGCTATCTCTCCAGGCTTCATCTTTCTCGCTGTTTTTTCGGTTAAAGTAACTTTTTCAGCAATAAGTTTAGACTCAGTTTCCATCAATCCAGCTACTTCTGTTGCTTCTGTTTCAGTCATTTTTTCCTCCTCCTTAGCCATCTCGTAGCGCTGTTCTAGTTTAGTTTCCTGGTGTGCAGAAACGTCGTCGGCATCTTCTTTATTCACGGGCTCGTAGAAGTCCACCTCGGATGCTACTGTAACTACTAAGATTTCCGTCTCCGTTATCGTCGTCTTTTCTTCAACTTTTGTCACGATTTCTTCAAGGCTAACGGGCAGCGGTTCTTCTGATATTTTTTCTGCTGCTGGCGCCTCTTCTTTGACTGACTCCTTATGTGTTTCCACTAACATTTGTTCGACAGCCTTCACTTCTTTTTTCACTTCTCTTTCGATGTCTGATGTTGGTAAAATTTTTTCAGACTTTTCTTTGTGTTCACTGTTTAGTAACTCAATTGTTTGCGCTGCAGCAAGTGTGGTAATTTCTGTTATTGTAAGACGCTCTTCTGCAGATTCTTCCACCGAAGGTTCCTCAGCTATCTCTCCAGGCTTAATCTTCTTAGCTTTTCTTTCAACTAACGTAACTTCTTCAGCAACAAGTTCAGGCTCAGTTTCCATCACTTCAGTCGTTTCTGTTGCTTCTACTTCAGATGGTTTCACTTCCTCTTCTGCATGCTCTATTGCTGCAAGCTCCTCAGCAATCTCATCATGTTGCTTCTGCTGTGCAGAAACGTCTTCAACATCTTCTTTACTCACAGGTTTGTAGGAATCTACCTCGGCGGCAAGAGTAACTACTACGACTTCTGTCTCTGTTACCGTTGTGGTTTCTTCGACTTCTGTTATCATTTCTTCATGGTTAACAGGCACTGGTTTTTTGGTGATTTCATCTGCTACTTGCACCTCTTCGCTGACTGATTTTTCTGCTGCCATAGTTTTCTCTTCTGTTTCTTTCAATAATGTCTGTTGTACACCTATAACTTTTGTTTTCATTGCGTCCTTTTTTGCTTCCTCTTCCGACTCTCTTTGTACTTGCAACATAGCCCCAAAATCATCGGTAGTAGCCGCATCTGCTTCCTCAGTGAACAATGTAATTGCTCCCTCGGCTTCTACTACGTGTTTTTTCGCTAGATCTTCTGGTGTCATTTCGATTATGCCCTGAACTTCCAAGTCTTTTACTTCTGTGTCGGTTATTGGTACGGCTTCTTCCAATGTGCTTTCGCTGTCTGCTTCTAGTCGAATTGCTTCTAAAATCTCTTTGTGTTCACTGGTTAATACCTCAGTTTCTTTTGCTGCATTAACGGTGGTAATCTTTGTTATTGTAAGGTGTTCTTCTGGAGATTCTTCCGCCAGAGGTTCTTCAACAATTTCTCCAGGCTTAATTTTTTTCACTGTTTTTTCGACTAATGTAACTTCTTCAGCAACAAGTTCAGGCTCAGTTTCCATCACTGCAGCCGTTTCTGTTGCTTCTAATTCAGACGGTTTCACTTCCTCTTCTGCATGCTGTATTGCTGCAGGCTCCTCAGCAATCTTATCACGTTGCTCCTGCTGTGCAAAAACGTTGTCAACATTTTCTTTACTCACTGGCTTGTAGGAATCTACCTCGGCTGCAACAGTAACTACTAAGACTTCTGTCTCTGTTATCATCGTGGTTTCTTCAACTTTTGTGATCACTTTTTCTTGGCTGACACGTAATAGTTCTTTTGTGATTTCATGCTCTGTCTTCTCTTCAAGCTCCTCGGCTGGTTGAGCGTCGCAGGGTTCTGCCCGTACTGTTGCTTCGTCAGTCACACGTTCAGTTTCCGTAACAAACATATCTGCTGTTACATCTTCTGCTACATGTACTTCTTCACCGAGAGTCTCCTTAGCTGTCAGCATTTCCTCCGATAGTTCATTCAGTGCAATCCGTTCAACTGCACCTCTTGTTTCCGTTACATATTGTTTTTCTCCTTCTTCTTGTTTTCCAGATACTGTTATCGGAAATTCGTCTTCATGGACAGCTTCTTCAACTGCTTCCACACTCGATTCTTCAATAGCTTCTTTCATTTCCAGTTCATATTTTACCGCCTTTTCTCTTGCTTCATCAACTGTAATAGTTTTGGCTTCTTCTAGTGCCATTTTTATCATTTCATCAGCTTTCAATGTTTCGGCCTCAGTTTCCGCCACTGGTGTTTGTTCAAAAGTCTTCACTGCATCTTCCAATGTTTCTTCAATATCTGCGGCTAGTAAAATTTCTTCAGAAATATCTGCATGTTCGGTGGGTAGTGCTTCAGTTTCCTTCACCACGGTGACTGTAGTTATTTTAGTTATTGTAACGTGTTCTTCTGCAGATTCTTCGACCAGAGGTTCTTCGACAATTTCTCCAGGTTTAATCTTTTTCGCCGTTTTTTCGACTAACGTAACTTCTTCAGCAATAAGTTCTGGCTCAGTTTCCATCACTGCAGCTGTTTCTGGTGCTTCTGCTTCAAACGCTATTACTTTTTCTTCTGCATGTTCTACTGCTGCAGACTTCTCAGCTATCTCCTCACGCTCTTCTACTTCGGCTTCCTGCTCTGCTTCTAAAGTTGCAAAAATTTCTTCCGCATCTTCTTTATTCACAGGCTTGTAGGAATCCACCTCGGTTGTTTCTGTAACTATTAGGATTTCTGCCTCTGTTACAGTTGTGGTTTCTTCAACGTTTGTGACCATTTCGTATTGGCTGACAGTCGATGGCTCCTCGTGTGGTATTTTTTCTTCCTGCGGCTGAAGAACGCACGGTTCCGTTTCTGGTGTTGCTTCATCAGTCACAATTTCAGTTTCTGCTGCTGTTGAAAAGTCTATCAATTCTTGGACTTCTGTCGTTCCAATCGTTCCAACTGTTACAGTCTCAGTAACCTGCAGCACATCATCCTGTGTTTGTGCAGGCTGCGTTTGCTCAACACTCTCTTCTTGCTGCTCTGATTTTCCGACTTCTTCTTGCAACAGAAGTTCCTCAGGAGTCTGTTCTTCTGTTACTGTGACATTTGTCTCAACGACAGAAATGTGTTCATCGAGCCGATCTCCTGGCCATGTTGTTGCATCAGAGTCTTCTACAATTTGCTGTTTTCGTTTTGTCAACTCTTCTTTTTCCGCTTGTTTCACTGACATAATTCTCTCTGTTTCAACATTAGCTAACTCAGCTACTTCGACTTCAATCTGTTTGCCACCAACGTAGGTTGTCTGAATTTCCTGTATATTTATTGCTTCGATGTCATCTCTCATCACAGGTTCACAAGGCACGGTTTTACCTACTGTTGATATGTAGTCTCTATCTTCGGCATCAGCAACGGAAGCTGGCGCGTAAACGCTGTCGTCTACTTCGTTGGTCAAACCATCGTCAAGTATAGTCAGCTCTGCAATTTACCAAACACAATCAGCATCATTTTACAACTCAAAATTTTACTTGCCTGTTCAAATGCAATGAAATTGAGTAAGCTATGAAAATGGTAGTCCTATGGAATATCAAAGTAATAATTTACACTAAATAAGTAACGCATACACGTGCAGCAATTATAGTAAAACTGTTGATGCAATGCAACCAAAGAACATTAATGAAATGGCGTGGAAGGTTTCTCGTTATGTCATTATGTCACAGCCACATACCATCACACCATCTTAAGTGCTTTTGTGTACGGTTTGCTTTATTATGTTAACGTAAATTGCTTACTTTAATTGATAAGCGTAGGCGCGAATATGCCTTCTCTGGCACACTGTCATAGTTAATTGTTATTACCTCCGCCAAGGAAGTAATGTTTTTGCCGGACTTTGTTTGTCTGTTTGTCTGTTTGTCTGTCTGTGTGTTAGCAAGATAACTCAAAAAGTTCTGGACGAATCTTTGTGAAATTTTCAGTGTATGTCAAGAATGGCACAAACTACCAGTGATTCAATTTTGGGGGTGATCCAGAAGGAATCCTGGATTCTGGATCACTTTGAAATTTTCGTTATAATTGCTTTCAATAGGGCATAAGGAAAACCGCTGCAAAACCGAAGATGGTGCTGCCACCTAGCGAACAACATTGCCTTGGCGGAGATGTGCGGGCTTTGACTGCTTTCTAGTTTTGGCTGTTACTGCTGCCAGTGTGTTTCTTTTGCTTGGCACAATATATCTTCTTCATTTTCTGCTACAGAAGTGCACTTCGACAAGAACAGCACAGTCGGTATATACCGGCTTTTGTTGGCGCTGCTGCTTTCTTTGCCTGAATCATCTCTTCAACACTGCGTGGTGTATCTGTCTTGCCACGCGGTGCTGAGCCGGCTGCAGGCGCCGAAGGCAGACTGCCAGCTTTATCTTGCTTACCATCACCTGCCGCAACACACAGAATATTATGCAGCATCCCATATCAAAGTCACATCTAAACCTCGTTCATTTTTTTTCAATCGCCAAACCGTTTAACCTTTAAAAAGTTGCGATATTAAGACAATATTGAGTCAAAACATGAATGTTTCATTTACTGATCATACCTTTACTGTGAAACATAGGCCTATTATAATAATGAAAATATAAATGAAAATAATAACACGGACCATTTCTAACGCGCCATAACACGGCAGATCGTTACACTTTTACACAGACGCAACCACAAATATCTAATTCTAACAAACAGTCAGAAAAAAGTAATAGTTTCACCAATAAAAGTTAAGACCTGTTTCCACTGCAGCGGTATTAGTAATAACCAGCCGTAGTCTACACTGTCCATAAAACGTATATAGATCTATGCTGCTTTCAACTTCAGCAGCTATACCACTGCAGTGTAATGCATGGATTTCAGTAAAGAAAAGTATATAAAACTTCTTCTCATGCAAAACGTCTCACCAGCTTGGCGCCGTCGTTCAGCGTCGTGTGAAAGCACATCGTCCATGCCGTAGACTTTCGTTCCTTCCACGCGAGCGATGAACTCGTCAATCGAAGGCTCGTTGCGGGTTCGCATGTGAGCACTGAGCAACAGCTCGTCCACCGCGTCAGCGCTGCCATCTGTCCACAATCAATATTGTTAGTCGTGATTGTACTTGGAAACTGATTAGTTGAAAAGATAATAAATAAACGCTGCAAATTCATCGAATTCAAAATTATAACCTTTCTTTACTAATTTCCTACTTCGTCATATACTCATATCTACAGCAATTTGTTCGTTGTGGCGCCATCTAGCGATGAACAGAAATCATTAAGCAACAACGGTTGCCGAAACGTCAAGAAATTAGCAAACAAAAGTTGTAATTTGGCGAATTAATCGCCTATATCACTGCCAATAGCGTTTTATGTTTAAAACGTCATCAACTGCATCAGCCTAATGTAAAACGCCAGCTATACCTGGTAAAGGCGTTGATATATGTTGGTCGTCGATCGACAGTTGATTGAGTTGCTTGATGAGTGAATTGTAAGCTTCTGTGTTAGACCGAATGTCAGGCTTGTCTGAGTCGGCTGCCGGGCGTACTGGTCTTCGCTCGTCTACTTCAGCCACCAACAGTTCAGTCTCCACATCCGAACCAGCTTCCATCTCTGTATAATGCACCGCACGCAAACCACCATCAACTTTTTGCCGTGCATTGTGGCTAACCCTCGTTACTTTGGCAATGGATTTTTAAGAAAAAAGTTTGACACAAAATGCACTATAACTCGGCTCAACTGTATAAGAGATATCTCCGAGATCCTTGCACTAAACGGGGACTTTTGGAAGACGCACAATTTCGCATTTACATTTTACCACGGTTCGGCCAACCCTTTTTGCCACGGTAACTCCGCCTCTGATGTAAGGATCTACATGTAAAAGATATAGCATACATGATAATTCAGCCTCAAAATCATTTTGGGTGTTTTTGGTTGGTAACTCATATGGCCCTTAAGTAGGTTTATAAGTGGTAAAAGTTGTTTTTTTAAATCATAATTAGCAGCAAATTACGTGCTTCGTTTCTGTCATTGCCTGCTTTGATATACCGTGAAAGTGAAAGATCCTAACAGTGACATGAAATTACACAGAGCAGACGTTTTAAGAATCTATTACCCGGCCGTCCAAACAATCGCATGACGGCTCACGGTCGTCCGTCCGTCCGTCCGTCTGTCTGTCCCGTACAGGAATAATAAAAATTACAGGAATCAAACTAATTTTACAAAAGGCAAAAATCGCTCTGGCAAGTCCACCTGAATCCTCGTTTGTATTCGCCAAGTGGCAGCATAGGACTGAAGGTTTGGCTGCCATATGCGCTTTTGACCTGAGCTCCTATTCCCTAGCCCCCATCTAACACAATGTGTCACTGGATCCCACAAGTGTAACAGTGCCTAATGGCATATGAATCCGTCAAACAGTTTAAGTAAAGTGCACGACTCAGACAAACCGCGCTACAGAAAAACGTGCATAAATAGCGAAGAGCGATTCCGCCAAAAAGCGCCGCAGTGAAGCGGACCTTGCACGGGTGGACTGGGCGGTCGTTGTACGGTCGTGTCTGCGGCAGCGGCGAAGAATTTGTCAACAATGTCCAGTCTGCCGATATGACGCAGAGCCGCCTCCAACTCCGACCCGTTCGACCTGGTCACGGCAGCACGAGCCCACAGTCGCAGCACAGCGGCCGCCTGCTCTACTGTGTTGACATGGTCCAACTGAATGCGTAGCACGTCACGATCTCCGATACCAAGCTGTCTCGCCAGAGGCACCCAGTCAGACTCCAGGTCAGGCGCCATCTCAATGTACCGCGCCATCGCCGCAGGCACATCCACTGAAACAATAGCAAATAATTTATTAATTGCATGCTAATTTTGAAAACAAAACATATTGACAATGTTTTTAAAGTTTCAAATTCAAGTTATTTGGCATTTTGAAATGCCAGTTGGCAACCCTTCCGATTTCTTCCGAAAATCCACCGGTGAATACCACAATGCGAGTGTAGGCCTATTATCTGACTACATCAACTAGTAGACTCAGCCAGACACCAGTATAGCCGTAAGCAATCAAAAATACTAAAGTCACTGATTTTCAATGCAGCAGAATAACTAACGTCGACTGCAAGCTATAGCACGGTAAGCGAGTGTATACCCCGTTTACACGAGAAAGCATACATGAAGCACACGTCGTGCACTCTTACAGCTGGCTTGATAACGACCCTAGCTCTACGTGTGCTTCCTGTATGCTACATGTATGCTTCCTCGTGTAAACGGGCTATAACTGATGTTCTAACCGGTGGCCGTGGTGTCGGCGGTCAATCTGGTAGTATGTCGTGAGTCGTCGGACGTTCGATCGTCCTCACTGCGAGAGTCTGACGTGACCGTCTCATCACCGCAGACAGTGACGACGTCAGGTAGCGTGAAGTTCAAAGTACACGTCGGCGGCACCGTTGTACCTGTTACAGCCATTGCCACTAACATGTAGAGTTAGATCAAAGAGAGCGAACTGAAAAAAACCAGGGACATGGTTGTGTTGAGAGAATATCAAAGTAAAAGTGATGACCTACTTTGTGAGAAAAAGACAGAGTCACTTGCACTGTGTGTACAGAGTAGCATTCGTTGCACCTGTTGTTGTCTTTGCTTCATTTTCAGCCGAGAAATGTTTGTTAACGTGCATTTTGCCGCTTTTATATTCTGCGTCGTATGTCTTTGCACTCTGTATTTTATTTTGCATTTTATCCTCTACTACAGCACTGTATCCAGACACGTACAAGCGCCGCTACGTTAAGGATTAGTTAGTAACATACGTGCAAAGAATATAACGTTAGAGTTTGTTTTAGACAAATCAAAGATCCAGAAAGCCACCCCGTTACCCGGAAAGTACCCAGTATTAACTCGGGTCAAAGTGACCCACAGTCAGGTGTTTTTGCGATCTACGTATTCACATCAGCTTCCACTTCGCAAGACTACTTGCTATAGACGAGATTGTGTGCCATGCTGTGTGTCTAAAAGCTTTCAACCATGTATGGTTTCATACTAATCAGTGACGTATTTAGAATTTTTGAAAAGGGCAGGAAGGTGAAACCTTCCTGTTAACTGGTACATACATTTTGATGGCAGGCTGCACTCTAAATACGCCGCTGATTCTAATAGATATCTCATCTTGTCTTACTGACCGGCGCCGCGTGCTACGGCTGCTGACTTGGGTTCATGCATCAGTACCAGACGCCCGACGGCCTCCTCGGTCACTAGAGGATCTCTCAGCCGGACGATGAACGACAGGCGGTTGTCGTGGAACGAGCGGAAAACAAGCCGCAGCTGTTCACCCGACTTGGACACAGGCACGAGGTTACCACCCATCTCAATGTACATCGTCTTACCCTCGAACACCTGAAAGCCGCCCGCAAACAATCAACGTCTCAAACATCTGTATTCAATGTCATGCATGCACGTTTTATGCGTGCACCTCTGTCTAAACTAGCGAGAGACGAAAACAAAATAAACGAGCTGTATCATAGCTTTCTTCGTCAGTACGTTGCAACTACGAGGAACGACCTACCGTCCGAACTGGAACTCAGAACAGTTAATATATGCAATAATTCAAAACACGCCTTAGAACGCGGTCTTTCAAGTGTGCCCACTCGCGAAAAGCGCCTCTGAGTGAAAAATGACAAGTGAAAATAATAGGCAGTTTTAAAAATTTGTAGACTGATCGACTGACTGGCTGACTACAAACCTCGATGCCCCGGCTGCGCGCCACCTCGCGGTAATGTTCGCGCGTCTCGAGCGTCTTGTCAAGTCGGTCGTCAGTGACGCAGTAGATGCGCAGGTGAGCTTCGATCATAGAGCGTCGCTTGGCGAAGACGACGACTTGAGATATGAACGGCACTGCGACCACATCACGATACAGTTCCGTGGACAGGCGAGTCGACTCAGCCGCGTGCTGACAGTCCAGCAGCCAAAACCTGCCACAATCAGCAGTTGCAACGTCAGCGTCAGACCAGTAGCGATACGACGCTACGACAGCAGGTACACTGTATAATAACAATGACTAAATACACGGTGTCTCAAAAAACGGACCCCTATTACGTTTTGAAATAACTCCAACAAACTGTGCCTAATAATAATAATGATTAGCTGAGAAAACCGTCAAAACGTACTCAATATCGTTACGGGCTTACGATATTTCATAAAACAGGGTACCAGCTTAGGTTATTTTCATGGCGCTTGGTGGAGGTCTGGTCTGGCCTACGGCAGACCGTTGTCGATGACGCACTCGACGAATGGAGAAGACGTCTCCGGGCCTGTGTTCGAGTAAAGGGACAGCACTTTGAACATCTCCTGTAACTTCTGACTATGATGTTGCTAATCAACAGTTCGTTCAACTTCAAACGTTTGCGTTATAACATTTAATGATTTCGTAACTGACGTTGTTGATTCGTTGGAGTACTGCAGTGCAGTTGCCTCTACTGTTGGTGCCACAGGAAAACCTCAGCTGGTACTCTGTTCTTAAAATTTCTTGCAAAGTAACACATGCTATTAAGTGCTGATTCTCTAACGATTATTTTTGTCAAAATCTATTGCTATTGAACCAGAACTGTTGGAGTTATTGCAAAAGGTATCAGGGGTCCGGTTTTTTTTGAGACACAGTGTAGAAAAGCACTTGAACAGTGCCAACGCGGTCACTTTTTCCGTTGTGTTCGCCAGGTGCCAGGAATCGGTTTTATCTAGCAACAATATAGAATCATTCAATTCTACCCTGGATTAGACCTAGATGCTGACCAGATAGTCACCAAAATCTAAACACCTTTGAGTTGGGTGAAGTCTTAACTTTCCCTGAAAATTTTAGCCAAATCCGCGTGTGCGCACCTCTTATTCGTTTGCGACATATGACGCTATACAAATTTGCCGTGATTTGATTTTAATTTGTAACTCATTTGGCGCAAGCCTGCTAACAAACCAACAAATATATAAACTAGAAAGCAATCATAGCTCGCAGGTACCTCCGCCAAGGCAATGCTATGTTCGCTAGATGGCGTCACCATATTCGCTTTGCCAGCGGTTTCGCTTATGCCCCCTTTAACCCAATGGTAACGAAAATTTCAGAGTGCTCCAGAATCCAGGATTCCTGCCGGATTTCCCCAAAAATTGAATCACCTGTACTTTATGCCACGCCCGACATACCCTCAAAATTTCAGAAAGATCCGTTCACAACTTTTTGAGTTATCTCGCTAACACACAGACAAACAGACAAACAGACAAACAAACAAAAACAGGCAAAAACATAACCTCCTTGGCGGAGGTAATAAATAAAAGTCAGCTACCACATAACCTCTTTGACGGACGTAATAGTACAACAAGCAATACCGATGAAATATAATTGCTAACAGTGTAGATGAACAAAAATTGACAACAAAATCCGATAAAAAATTAAATTAAATTGACACAAATAGTGGTAATCTATAGAGTTTTCACAGCTCTGATAACGAATAGCAGTCTGACTGAAGTCGGTCATACCGGGCAGAGACGGTGGTTGTGAAAGATACGGTGTCGTCGGCAAACGTGAGTGGAGTCGTGCCGGTAATGTCTTCCCACTGCGCCGGAGACGTACCACCTTCAGCAACCAACAATCACCGGTGTATGCAGCAGAATGCGTACAGAAAATGCAATAAAACATCATACGCACAATCAGCATAAAAAGCTACAATAAACATCACCTCAAGCATGTAGCTAGCACACGAAATTGGATAAGCACACATCATGCGGCATATGTAGCAAAAACGTAGCCTACTTCACACAGACATATCGATACCTGCGAGGCTACAAAGTAGCCTGAGATTGGGTGTGTTGGTGTTAGCAGTGGTAGCGACGTCGTTGGAGCGCGGCTGTGGCATCGTCAACGTGATCGGCCGATGAAACTTGCGACGCCGTGGTTCAATCGTCACTACGGCTCCTACTGCCACTCGACGTCCTAGCTGGCGTGATGCTTCGTCGCTTTCTATAGGCTGCACCTGTGTGACCCCACACACAAGTCCAAAGTAATTTGGACAGAGATAAAATCGTTGTCACCAGTCCGTACAACTCCTCGTTTCTATTTGCAAGGTGGCAGTTAGTTAGGTGGCACTTAGCACTTAGATCTTCCGGTCCTTGACAGGACAATGGGCAGCAAGAGTTCGCCATCTGCTTCTGTTTGTAGCCACAGCCCGGACGCTGTTCCAATCGACTCCTCGGTCCACCAGGTCTTCTTTGAATCTAGACCGCCAAGTCTTCGGGTGACAGCAGCAATTTGCAAATGCATGCTTTTTTATGGTTTGACCCTAAAGGTCATCTTACCCTGAGGGTCAAAGACGCCATCTAACACAGTGCGCCACCGCCAGTTGACCCAACAGGTGTGGGAGTACCTGCCCAACAGCATGTAAACCCGTTGAATTTTTTAGGCAAGGGGCACGAGTGTGACAGGCAGACGTCAGACGACAGACAACACTACGGAAAATGTGTAGCTATAGGCGGAATCGCTTGCGCTATAAAGGGATTCCGCCTAAAAACGAAAAGTTCTTCTTCGAGCCACAAGGCCTATAAAGCGCCGCTGGTTTCTTAAGTCCATGTAAATATTACACCAATAAGTGACTGAAGTAATTCAATATGATGCGAAATCGCTGATCGTTTTGCCTCCCTCCCATTTCCCGGTAAATCGTAAGTAAGCAAATGCAAGTTCTTCTCGCACTTAACACAATGTGTCACTGGATGCCGCATGTGTACCTGCCAAATGGCATGAACAATAATGCTATGGAGAAATTGACTTCCGCTAGAACTATTTACCCTAATAATACTCGTACATTGATCAATATTAATACATTAATACAAAATCGATGGCATACAGCAGTAAAACGTCGTGCACTGTTGTGAGCGAACCTGTAGTCCGACGGGAATGCTCTTAGTGAGTGCTCCTGGCGGGAAGACGACTTGCACTTGAGGCGTGACAGTCGAACTGATGACCAGACCCTCGGCACCGATGAAATGCGACTCCTGACGCACTCGGCTGATCACTGCGAAGTACCGAGGCAAGTCCGAGGTGAGGATGCGTGCAACCCGCTGCTCATACAGCTGTTCTGCGCTCTCCACCTCTACACAAGAACAAACACAATCACCAAGCCAACTCAGCCTTTTTATCCCAACAGGGTACGTAAATTGGAGCGACTGAAAATGTCAAACCCGAAAAAGACGGAAAATCCAGGACTGAAACTCGCTGGACTAAACTGCAGAGCCAAAGAATCGGCCTGTCTGGCTATGAGGTTTAGGTTGGGTGCCCGTTTGTTAGGCCCTTATCTGTAAAAAAGACTTATCTGTAAAAAATATGGGTTAGGGTTAAGGTGTAGCTTAGGGTTGGGTTTAGGGTTAAATTTTACAGGTAAGGGTTTTACAGATAAAACCCCCATAATTTTGTACAGATAAGGGCTAAGAATCTAACACACTGTGTCGGGTTGAAGATATGACGTGTGATCTTATGTGGCAGTGGCTCTCAAATGAGTTCCAATGCAGAGCTATATGCACCTTAAACCGTTTAACGTTTAACAAGATATATGCCTACTTGTCTAGTCAATAGATCCGCAAACACAGAGCGACCAGCAAATGAAAGGCTGACTTGACCTAGACGGCTGGTTACATACCGAGACGGTTTACCTGCCCGCAGGCAGTCACCCATCGCAGTATTAACACGGCTCGGCGTAGAGTAACTTCGTCGATCGAATCAAACGCGTTACCACCACGCCACGCCACCAACCCACAGATGATCTCACTGAAAGTCAGTGATGTAGTCGTGTCCTCATAGTTTGAGTCCGAGTCACAAAGAAACAAGAACTTGAGTCCGACTCGAGCCAACTGCCGAACTCGAGCTCCAAACGACTGCTGAAAGAACAGTACATAAACGATCACTGCAAAGACGAGCTGTAAGTAGAACGACCTTGAAAGCATCCGTCAAGAGCGTCGTTGACGTCGGTGCCCGGTAAGACGGGGGGGTGTTCGCGCCACGCCTGTCCGTCATCACTGCGCAGTACATAGACCTCACGTTCACCGTTGTGTAGTGACGCTTGGTGCGGAACCTCGATCAACACCGGGCTGAATACATACGTACGACAATGCACACAGTTTATATCTTGGTCTTGCTAATGATAATTTCATCATAAACATTTAATTTGTCGTGGATTAGGCCTAACACTGCTGTTATATGCATCCTATGCACGTGATTGTGATTCGTAGTGTTTTTGCTAACTTCTTTTTCAACAGAAATACAGTGTGTTTTATGCTGCTGAAGCGAATTCTGTCATCATTGTAGTTAAACTCATCAAGAAGGACCGACTCAGTCAACCGCCGCTACTCTGGCATGCCGCATCGTACAGACCGGGTACCGTCTTTCTCGAGTAACTATAACTTATCACTATTGATGTGAAACATTGTCTATACACTTTGTGAAACCTCTACTAGTACTGTTGTTAAGTATTTTAATACTAATGAGTCGTTCCGAAATAGGCAGCAGCAGTTGCCAAAACGTCAACATTGAATTAGTCAAATGCTGTATTTTATTGAATTTGTATAATGTATTGCTTTAATACAAATTAATAGCAGCTTTAAGATAGTTATAACTGATTGTGCTACTAAAGTTTTGACGTAGTCAAAAGTAGTGATAAGTTATAGTTACCCGAGGAAGACGGTGCCGACAGGCCCAGTCTGTACAATGCGGCAGGCCAGAGCCTCGTTCTCCATGAGTGGCGGCGGGTGACTGAGTCGGTCCTTCTTGATGAGTTTGCACGTGACTCGTGTCGGCATGCAAGCGCGCTCTGGCGGGATGAGGAACCGTACACCAGTGTGGCGACAGCCGCACATTGCACCACCCCGCGCATCCACCACGAAACTCACCAGAAAACTGCCCACCAACACAACATCAATCATCGATATCATTTAATATTCGTTTAGTAAGATGTGCTTAATTTATTTAAATCAGGGCAGAAACCACACACTCCTCTCTTCCTTCCCGTTTTTCCCTTTTCCTTCTGTCTTTTCGTTCTTTTATTGGAAAAAACTCCTTGACGTTACTGACGACACTACAATAATTACATCATGGCGGAGGGTCTTTATCAGAGAGTCTGTCTCTGTGCGCGCACCTGTATGAAATGTTTCATTTGTAAGAAAAAACGACGTTGCTATACTGTCAACTGAGACCCCGCAGAGACGCCGAGAATCGAAGGCTTCAAGGGGAAAGAAAAATGAAAAATATTATCTCCTTGCCATCCAACTACTGGGTCTGGAGGTGTTGCAATCTCTCCCAGCGGGGACGATCTCTGTTCCATTTTGAGCTTGAGAAACACATTTGCACAATTTGACAAAAATCAACCACACCGCCGTGGTGAGTGGTGACGACAAAAACTCCGTTTTGACGTACCGCCTCCGAAATAAATGCTGGTACGCCGTAGGACATTACAGGTACAAATTATTGTACATATTATTTTGCATATTATTGTATATATGCGTGTCAGTGTGTACGTTGTACACGAGCAAATAATTTTCAAATTCTCACCTCTTCCACTTCAGCTGACTGAAACGCACCGAATATCAGTATGCAACACACACACACAAGAACACGCACGTTTAGAAACCACATCAACATTCTTATACGGCCATCCTAACTGGTATTGCTAGTCTGCTCGTTTTTCTGGTCGTCTGCCCGTCAGTCGCGTACGGGCCTTTTAACTGAAAACACAATGACACGCAGAAACCAAAAATAGACGTCAGCATTCCTCAGGGTAGGAGTGACCGGTGTGTCCCCACATCCACTGCAAAAAATCATATTACCACAGCAACACGAAGCTATATTGTAAGACCAAATACGGTACTATTTAACTTAATAACGTGACAGAATAAAATTAAAATTTAAAAACTCTATTGATCAGCGAGAGCGAAGCATGCAGGAGCGTAACCAGGGGGTCTTCCAACTGCAGACCAGTATGAATTATCACAGCATACTACGAGCACACGGCTAACAAAGCAATTAACAAGCAATTCAGCCTTATTGCAAACTGTAACAGCGAAGCCTCGGTGATAATGTACCGGTAAACTCAAAACTCAGTTGTAGACCTGCTTTGTGAACACGCCTCTCGGGGAGCTCTGTGGTATAACCCGAAAACGTTCGGGATTGAAAAAAAACTGACATGCATCTTCTTTGACCGAAAAAAAAAACAAAAAATCAGCTAGTAAATGGTTCGAAAATAGTGCATTTTCAACTTCAAATAGACAGACTAAAGCGCGGAGCGACCTGGAACGGAGAGTTCTGCGATCAGTAAGTAGCAAGTTGTCGGGACTGAAAGCGCTGCCGAATGAGACGCCGCTGTACGATGAGCCGTAGATACGGGCAGAGTCGACCTCAGACGCTGCGACCGTGCTACTGGCCACATGGGCCGCAGTCGTCGCAGCAGTCGTGGTGGGCATCGCCGCAAACTGACTGGCTGCTTTCACTGGTGCTATCACTTCCTCCTCCTGCACCGATCATCCAACGAAAGCAGTTATTAATTAAAACGTAAATTTATATAGTAACGTTAAAAAACTTTCAGTGCGTCAAGCGCACTAGAAAAACTGAACAGAATTGTTTTAAAGAACTGTTTAAACTTTGAAGCCGTGAGCATCGTATGCCGGTGATATCTGATTTTATCTGTCAGTGAGTTCCAGACCGTCGGCCCAGGAACCGGAAAAGCCCGAGGGCCGTACGTGCTAAGTCGACAGCTACGTAGGCCTACAGTGAGCCAGTGTCAGTTCGTGGAACATATAGCCGATGACGAGAAGTATTTTGAAGGCTGGAGTGATATAAAAACGTACGATCTACGACCTTCCAAAGTCTCAGATTTATCGCTGTCTCCAAAATACACAGAACTCCGTCGATCGTGTTTCGTCAAAGCCCTAAAGACTACCGGTAAATTCAAGCACATCTCTCCAGTTTGATTGCTTTACATAACAGCACTTGTTCAATTTCTCTCACTACAGTTCCGTTTAAAACAGTTTTAGTTCTTTTTTGCGTGCTAGGTTAAACTGGTAGCTCATCCGCCGGTCCAACTGCTTGGAACAGTCTTCCTGACCTCTCTCAGAATCAGCATACACACTCAAACGAAGACAGAGACTGAGAGCTGACTAAGAGTAACTCTCAGTCTCTGTCTTCGTTTGCCAGCGTAAACATTTTTTTTACATTTCTCTGCACTAAAAACGTTCTAGAAACTGCTTCAGCTTTAGCAATTTAACTTCAACTCTTCAACACACAGCACTGCATGAAAAGTAACAAAATTGTTGCTGACTTTGTTGATAATGAGCGAATCTTTCTCAAGTACTTTGATGTCACTGTCGACAACGTGACTCGCTAGAGGCTCATCTTCTCCTAAAACATCATCCACGCATTTGATATTATCAGCAATCATACATACAACCGGCGGTAGGCGTGGTGTAGTGGTAACGCGTCTGATCCGATCAGCGAAGTTACTGTACGCCGAGCCCGGTTAATACTGCGATGGGTGACTACCTGTGGGCAGGTAAACCATCTCGGGATGTACATGTAACCAACCGCCTAGGTCAACTCAGCCTTCCATCCCTCCGGGGTAGGTAAATCGAGTACCGGCCTATCTGGCTGGGGTTAAGGCGGGGCGCGTTCACCTCTGT
>Ga0209367_1001176_pt1 | contig 31114 bp, 21 predicted proteins | sample WorMetLIZISLAND2_FD_187412 | JGI IMG/M metagenome (GOLD analysis project Ga0209367, IMG submission 187412) | Marine gutless worms symbiont microbial communities from Max Planck institute for Marine Microbiology, Germany - Olavius geniculatus... ...
AAGCCACGCTGCCCTAGATAGGCAGCGGTGGGCAGCGATAGTAAGAATGGCGTCAGACACCAACGGGCATTGAGCCCACGGTTGTCGATGATGATGATGATGATGATGATGATGATGATTGCGATGCGGCTGATTTGAGAGGAACGGCTGCCCCGTTGACAATATGTGCCACTGACCGTCTCTTCGCTGTGTTTGGAGTAATTTAGTCTCATCGCCCAGTCGACCGATAGCTCCTTCCTTCATCGTCTTGTTTGTACGAAAACACCAGTTTTTCATTTCTTGTTTTAGGATTTTTTAAAATTGGCCTATCCCATTCAGCGACTGCGCCGAAAAACTGGACCTTAAGTTCGACGGAAAGAAATTCGACGGCGGCGTGACCGGTCAGTCGACGACTTCAACGCCATAGAAATTCGACGCAGTGGCCTGAGTCGACGAAATTCGACAGCATCGGGGTTTAATACAGGTATGCCTGAGTATAACTGAGAGTTGTAAAAAAATTCGGCAATTTTTTTACAAAAGGGGAGCATTTTCCACTTTCAAAATGGGAGTGGCCCTTATTTTGCATTGAGTGCACTAGCTTAATACAGGTCGATGTTGGAGTTGGAGACTTCGATGCGGCAGGAACATGGTCTCGGACAAGAAGCGGAGCGCGACCGCCAGCTCTAAGAAAAGACAATGTGCATTCGGTACAGAGCCTTGTCCTAAAGTCAGAGGCGGGGAAAATAGGCCTACCAGTACTGATAATAATTATGAGTTTCAGCATTAGAGACAAGTAGGCCTATTCAGAATCTGCACACCGGCAGCGTTAACGCATGCTGCAAAAGGAACGCGTTCAACAACAACCAGGTGCTTTGATCCTATTGACAGTAGACTCCAGTTCGCCGAGTCCGAGTCCAATGCATAGGTCATACAGATGCACTGGAGCGAAGAAGGAATAACGTTAGTCGCTTCACTCAGATGGGACTCACTAAGAAAACGAGCGGGCGATGCGATGGTATCTTCGGCGTATAATTGAAACGCGTGCGTCTGCACTCTGCAACTGTAGTCGGTTTGCAAGCGTGGATTGTTCGGAACCCGTTACCGACCGGCACGGTCGAGTGGTGCCGAACAATTGCATGGCCGCCGCTATTCACGTGTCGTCAACGAGCGACTGGCACGAGGAATGGCAACTGACTGAATGACTCGCTGACAGTGACTGGCTGGCAGGGCACGACCGTCAGGTATGTGCTGAAACGACGCGTAAAGACCAGACAAGTCCGGCGACACAGTGCGTATGTTGGTCGAGCGCTGTCGACAAAGCTGACTCGATCGACGCAGCAAACAGTGCAAGTGCATGACCGGACAGCGTTAACATAACCAGAAAATTCTGCAGGGTCAACGACACACGTTGAGGTTGCAGAAGAGAAAAAGAAAGAAAGAGAAGAGGAAGAGTGAATGGAGATGGAATGCGCAATGAGTCCAGACGACAGCAGCAGCGGCAGCGAGTCGTCCATCACGGCGCCGTCATCAGCATCGCCATCAACGCCCAGCAGTCCCGACTACCTGGCCCAGCTGCTCAAGGACCGCAAACAGATGCAGGCTTTCTCCAACGTCTTCATACACCTCGACAGAATACTCGAAGACGGTGAGTCGCCTGCAGTGTAGCCCACAAGCAAGTTTTATAGCTCTTAGGCTTGTACAAGTCAGTATATAAACTTAAAGTTGTGAGTGCGTGAATGGTATTGTATGGCGCAATAAGCAATATTTTTATTCGTTTGTGCATGTGCAGAGATAACGAGGGTGCGCGAGAGCATTTTGCAGCAGCAGGTTATTAATAGAGAACCAATGATGTTGCCGGAACCTGCCGGTCCTGTTGTCAGTCTATCGGAGAAACTCTTCATCCCAGTCAAAGAACATCCCGAGGTACACCGTGCACGCAGCTACAGACATTTCGACTCTTCGTTCAATTCGTTGATACAGCGCTATCTCTTGATGCGCTATTCATTCGGTGAAATTCCCGTCTTGCACGTGCTGTGACAATGTAAAGCGGCTTATCGACCATTTTAGCTACATATTGGCACACCGCTTATTCCTCGAAAAAGTTTCGGTGACGATAAAGTTTTGGTAATTGTACGCCTTTTCATTTTCGAATTGAATGAGTTTGTACGGGACAGATGGACGAGAGAAAAACGTGTAGTCTGGCTTATATAGACGGTCAGTTTTCAACAACAAAAAAGACATGGTCATAAAACTGCTTTGCTGTATTGTAGTTCAACTTCGTCGGTCGGATACTTGGTCCGCGAGGCATGACGACCAAACAGATCGAGCAGATTACCGGCTGTAAAATCATGATCCGAGGCAAAGGCTCAATGCGCGACCGCAAAAAGGTATAGTTTACTTAGCTCTATATCTGCCATTGTATAATGTTTGAATTATTTAAAACAATACTTATACAAAAATATACCAGGCATAAAATAATTGGCATAATTTTGTTTATTGCTTTGTTGGCCTGTTACTGCTAACTTCATTGGTAAAGCTAGTGTGCAACTGTGCATCATCTCTTGAAACATGTACGTGGATTAACTTTTAAGTAAATATTAACCACTTTAAATACTATTAGTGCATAAGAAATATTCTTTATGAATTTCGTGTTATCAGGAAGAAATGAATCGGGGAAAGCCGAATTGGGAACATCTGAGTGAAGAGCTGCACATTCTGATCACGGTCGAAGAGGCTCAGAACCGCGCTACTCTGCGTCTCAGGAAAGCTGCCGACGAAGTTCGGAAACTGCTCGTCCCTCTGGTGAGTACGTGCAGAATTACGACATGAATGCTGTAGCCAACTGGGGAAATTAATTAAAATGGATTAATTTGAATCTCAGGATGATCACCTTGACGATACGACACGACGGCCAATGCATGAAAGCAAATGCAGGCCTCAGGTAGACCCTACGCTCAAAAACTGCACAAGCACATAGGCTTAGGTCTAACAAAAATAGTAAACTAAAACAACGTAGGCCTATACGTATACCAAGGTCTGAAGTGTGTGAAGGTAATCTGCTAGGTGTCAACTGTTTGTGGAACAATTAGGAGCAAAATGGTTAAAATGACGAAGTGCTTAAGCCTCGAACGTGAACGATCCATTTTACGACAGTCAACGGTTAACTATTTTTGCACCTGTTTAGCGCATTTGACGACTGATATACGCCCATCATGATGCACTATGTACTACTAAATGGACTGACATTGTTCAGGTCTCTTTGCCGTCGCCAATTTGAGAAATGGCCGAGATACTTTACGTTGAATGCCGAGCGTCGAGGACTGAACATTAAGCGGCTAAGTCGGTAGCCCATGCAGTTCGACTACACAGACGCATATTTGCAAGAGTCAACTGCCATGACTAGAGGCTCCGTTATAAATGCATCGGCATTATGGCTGCACCTCAAGGCGTATAAACGTAGATCAACTGACATTGAAGCGTTCTGTGCCATTGTCAGGACGCATTCGTTCATTCAGCCATTAATCAATCAGTCAAGTCAGCCAGTCTGCAGATAGGTGGACGGGCGGGCATTCACTTGTCCATTCATTCATTCAAGCAGCCATCCGTGACTGAAATCCACTGAAAGGAGCTATCTGACACTTTGACGCCGCAGTGAGTGACGAATGACCGACTGAAAACTTACATTATTAAACTATCCACTGCAGCAGAAATAAACTAGACCAAATAGAATAATTTTATTATTGCATAAGCAAACGTAAACGTTGCATTTCACGACAGTGGTTAACTATTTTGGTGCTTAAGTAACATTAATTTACAAATTTTAAGTTGTCGGGGAAAGATGATTTGCGGAAAGCTCAATATCTAACGTTGTTGTAATTTAAATTTAATTTTTACAAAAATTTATCATTTTTTTAATATCGCTTAATGCTTATTTTTAGGTGAGTGAGCTTGAGCTTAAGCATACCATAGTATTACGTTATAGATGTGGACGGGAAAATGTTACTCAGGCGTCTTGTTATTGTACTGCAAAAATTTAATGTTGTCACACAAAAGTTGTGGCTGTGTTCAGAAATAATTGTGTGTTTATTTGTATACCTCCGTCAAATTGGATACCGATACTGTATGCGCAGCCGGAAAATGAAGATGATCTGAAGAAACTGCAGTTGATGGAGCTGGCGATTATGAACGGAACTTACCGTGGAATAGAAGGCAACATCGTCCCTTTTGTCGCAGCAGCCGCCGCCGGTCCGCGTACGTTCAGCACTTAATTACGACCTACTGCTTCGTGCCGTTTATTTTAATTGCCGCGCAGATAAAATTATTGGAAACACATTATAAAACATTATATAAGTTAAAATTATATTATAAAACACATACAGTACAAGTACAGAAAGATCAACTAAGAGAAAGCATATTCTGAGTTACTGCGCGGCCGTCGAAATACGTCACATCACATGCCTTGTCCGTCTGTCTCTCTTCACGTTCGAGCCCTCGAGCTCTTAATTACAGAACGACCACGTAGGAAAAGCACAAAACTCATGTGAATGAATGCTCCCGACAGCGAGTATCTGCTGTGCCTATTTTTACTTTGTCTTAGAAATTGTCTGGGGGATTATGCCAGGTGGGGATTTTGCGCGTTTCTCTCTGTCCACATGTATTTTATGTAGTCTGTAACTATATCACATCCTATAAAATGTCAATTTTGCTCTATCTCGCAATAGTACAAAGTCCACGTCTTGTGACCTGGACACTAAACATATGACCTTGATATTCAATATGCTTTTAGAGGTTGTCAAGATAAGTGATAGCGCAAATTTTTTATCAAGCTCAGCGGTTTTTGAGTTATCATGTTAACAAAGAGAAAGAAACTCGCGATAAAACAGTAATAATGGTGTTCTTCTGTGCAGATAACGCGATGCTGCTGGCTGGTCCGCCGCCACCGCTGGCCGCAGTCAACGCCTCGGGCCACATCGTCCACGCTGCGCCACCCACGTTCGACGGAGCACCGATCATCCTCGCCCCTCGTCTGCCCGTGCCCATGGGCCACCCACCGCCACCGCCGCCATCATCGCAACCTGTACCGTCGACGTCGCTACCGCCTCCGCCGTCTGCCATGCCTGCCGCCCAGCCGTCCCTGGTGCCATTCGGCGACCTGCCGCCAGCGCCGCTGTTCGCGGTTCACTTCGACCCGTTCCTGGCGTCACAGACTCCGCCAATGCACCACGCCGCCGCACAGTCGCCCGTCCTGCAGCAGGCCAACATGCCCAACATCGCGTACGTTCGATAGACTATAACGCCAACGACCGCATGTCTTATACAAACCTTGGAGAGGGGAGTGTTTTTTTAGTTTTCTGAGAAGGGGTAATTTGGCGTATTTTGGGAGAATTTGGTATACCGCAAGACTCAAACTGCATTATTTTTCTCCAGATTGCTTCCAAACGCGTTTAGGCCTAGCTTATGAAATTGTCTGCGGAGGTGTCTAGCCACAGACCCCATTGGCTGTGCCTATACAGCGCTCGCAAGACACGCCAACTCGATTTCGGGAGAGCGCCGGAAAAACTAAGAGAAAAGAGGAAAACAAAGAGAGAAGAGAAAAAAAGAAAATACGAGGGATAAGACGGGGGAACTCACTTCAAGGGCTGAAGGAAATAGATGCCTTGCATATCCATGATTGTTTCGCTGTGACATCACTCTATCGCGTCACAGTGTCGCGGTGGTCAATATCGTATCGCGTGGTTACGTCGCGACGCGATAAATGCTGCCAAGATCGGGTAAAGCGTTTTTACTGCGCGGTCTTCCAGGAAATTTAAGATAACAACTGATAACAGCGTTAGACAGCCGGAAAATACGGTTTTTTGTCAGGCGGTTTGGAAAATTGTTCTGGTTCAAGCATTATTTGAAGGTACAAATGATACTGCGTTCGTTGTATGCTTTATGACTTTTGACTTTTGTTTCATTTAGCAAAAGTTCTTCCCGAACAATAAGCCAACCTGTATGTTTGTATGTATGGGTAGTCTTTTTACATATTTTCCTTTTTTATTGTGCTTAACGGTGCCTTGGTTTTCGTGATTTGTCATGCGTCTACGCAATTTACGTGACTGTTTACGTGATTGTTGCAATTTTATAGCATTTTTATTTTATATGAGAGAACTCTTGCTGGCAACGTGCACTGTGCACTCGTGTGGTGTTTATTCGATAGTTTTTATTGCGTCGCTGTATAGCTATTTAGCACAGTAGTGCAATCAGCGTGTTAGCCTACCTCAGGAGAATGTTTGGTAATTGATTTGACTGAGACAACTTGAACAGCCTTTGAAATATATTTTGACCACTTTTTGTCGGTAACGATTACAGGTTTGTTCGATAGTTGACATTTAATCAGTTTTTATTTGTAAAATAGTACTGTTCAATCTTTCGTGCATAAGTTGTAATAGCGTGCATGACTATTCATTGTTTTCTGTGTGTGTTTTGTATTTTGCGTTATGATTGTAAAGAATGATCGGCGTGAATTATTTACAGTGAACTTTATTTGCAGGTAATTTTGTGCAGTGTTGTTTATAAAGCCAGTGACGGCGATATCTTTCGTTTTTTTCGCAGCAAATTTTGTCCACGCGACTCGCTGAACGCGTTAAGTGGAGTAACGTCTGGTGGAGCTACTGTCGCAACTTATAAAAAAAACTCATCCAGCGACAGCGATAGAAAGCCGCTAATGGGGTGTTTACACGATACAGCAAACGTCCAGCAAACTTTTAGCAAATGTATTCAAAATACACGTGCTAATGCTATACGTTTGCTTGACGTTTGCTGGAGCGTGTAAACACCCTATAAGGCAATTTTATGCAATATAGGCCTACTGTAGGACATTGCCATTGCAGATTGCAGAGAATACAGTTTGCTTAACTTAAGATAGTTATATAGACATACAAACCAACTAATAAGCATACGATCAAGATCCAGCGTACGATAGGCCTATGATGCTATTGTTGCATGCATTTTTATTTTTTTTTTTCAGTTTAAAACTCGCGTCAGCATTAATTAGGTCTACATATTGCTGCTTCGACTTTGCAGTAGTTGGGGCAGTATGTGCTGCTTCTGTCTTGCTGTAGCCTATAGGACTGGTGTCGCCGCCTATGATTATTTATGTAACTGGGAGACTTGATTGCATAAATGAGTTTTTCTGTTGTTTTCAAGCATAATTTCGCATTTTCCCGAGTTTCACAAAGTCACGCATGAAGAACTGTTCGAATCTGTTTGAATAAGTCATCAATTATTTCGGTCGTGCAAATATATAGGCCTAAAGTGAAATTTTGGCTTTATGATTGTGTAGTTTTGAATCAGTTTTATCACGCTTTTGAAAATGAGTTGTATGATATAAAATGTCTGTAGCAACTGTAAAGTTATTACTTACTATGATGTACACGTACGATTATTTTTCGACTGTTTATAGGCCTGCCGTTATTTAGTTATTATCATTGTGTTTTCTTGAGCATATAGGCCTATATCTGTTATTATGAACGTTGCAGAAAATTCGATTTTATCGACCTTATTTGCGTGTTACTGTGATGTTATGCTCAACAGCAAATTTTTGTGTATAGGTTTAGAAGTTTTTTCTGGTGTTGACTGTTTCAAAAGTGAAATGGCACCGGCATTTGTTTTATACTGTCATCGCCCATTCATACATAGGGCCTGTAGGTGCATAGGCCCACATGGGTGTACTGTACGTCTCTATAAAGAACCGTACGATTTCTGAAAGAATTTATTATGACATTTGACTTTGAACTTTGACTTATGAAACGTTTCAGAAGTTAATCGTTTCTTGCTTTCTGTGTCTCAAAATCAGTGTCAAATGCCATTTTTAAAAACTGCGGTAAGACAAACGAACAAGGAGCTGGCCAAAACGTGTAAAATAACAAAAAAAAACAACGCGCGATGTCGCAATTACGAGGTATTTTGATGGAGTCTGCGTAATCGCGTATAAAAGGCATCGATTGGCTACGTGCCACCGGCAGAGTGCGTCTAGCTTTATTTTTGGCCGACCATCATTAGGTCGAGTCTTTGGCACGCCGTGTCGTCGGTCTGTCTGTCTGTCGTCGTCCGTCGTCTGTAACACATGCATTGTGGCTAAACGGTAGGTCATACTGGGAAACTTATTGTATGGTTAATTAGCCGGTGTCACAGCTCTTCGCGTGCAAAATTTCAGCGATTCAGTGGGAGGAGAACATTTTCAAATTTTGGGTTGAACAAAAGTGGGGTAGAAAAATATGTTTATTTTTACCGACATGTCGCCGTAGATTTCAGAAATGGTGAGAGATAGGGCCAAGATTGCTATTGTCACTAATAAGAAGTCGCATAAACCCTCTCAGATGACACGAAAATCATCGACTTTGGATGATCTTCAAGGATTATCACGCACTCTGCTTTGCCAATCGTGCGGTATTGTGGCTAAACGGTATGTCGTAGGGGGTCGGAGATTGTACAGTTGGATAGAGGTTTTTGAAGTTCCTAAAGGCTGTCAATTTTACATTTCTCTATCTGCAGCGGTTTGGCCGCAATTATGAATGCAAAGTTTCTGCCTGCAGCCATCATCCATGTGCGCCAAATTATCGTATCTTATTTTAGCGTTAATTGTAGCGTTCGATATAGGTTTAGCAGCATCACCGCAGCGTGAATGTGACTGCAGTCACTCTAGGAAATCGCTATCTTTCCGCGACCGGAAGTCGAATGTTGGCCTTCGGATATAAGCGGTACGGTCGGCCTACTCTAGCAACAGCTGGGTTTTTTTCTGGCAGGCTTTAAAACGTGCATGTTTTGTGCAGTAAAATGCATAACAGCTGTTCAAGATCATCCAATGTCGTTGATTTTGGTAGCAATAGAAAGCGCACATGCAAATTGCTATTATTGATCAACAGCATATTAGCAAGCTAAGTCTTAACTTGCTCCTTTTCCGATAAGTCTATATTACAGACTTTTTCTTCCGGAGAACCACTCCATTTTTGCCGAAAATGTGCAATGTTTTCCTTGCGATCCGAGGAGCGAAGACTTTAGTCTAACTACCCTTGGTACTTATTTTTTTAAGCCAGACAATGGCAATACGCGTTCGGTAGTCGCGCGTGCATCGCACGGTAAAAATAACTGTCGTGGCCAAAGGTTGTGGTTTGTGGTTTGTTTGTACACAAGGTCGCATTACGCGCGTTCACTCGAACATAATATAGGCCTGACAATAACGTGTAGCTAGTAGAACGTAACGTTAGCCTACAGTTTTTGATCTTTTGTGTCGATTTGCATCTACCTCGGCTGAACCAGGTGGTAGGGTCAACCTCGTAAAACGCTGTGGCTTAGACAAGATTTGTGATTGGGGTTAGAACGCGATTGAGCAAATGAGGTCATTTTCTGCCCTTTTTGTGTTTGCGATCATGGTAGAAGTTGTCACTGGTGTCGGCGCATGGTGGTAGGTGACGTGCTCGCGACCTGAAATGTTCCGCAGGGCTGCGATCGACACCGCTATTCAACACGCGGACAGCAGACGGACAGATATCAGACAGATGCACGAAAGCCACGGACACGCTGCTTGAATTTAAGGGTTCATAGCTTGCAGCTCATGAGGCAACACAGCTGTTTAGTGAAAAGTAAGCATTAAAGTTTATAACTGCAGCAAATATTCATTTTTTCAAAACACTTTACCGATAATATTTTCTGCATTAAATTTGCAATCAAGGGACGATCATTTTTAAACATCCTTTTACACCTCTAACACTATACCTTTTGTAAGTTGTAAATCAAGCTTACGATAAATCACATCATAAGTGAATTATAAATAGCCCAAATTTCCATGTTCTAAATTCGACTGTACTTTGCGACGTGTGGATGATGTGAAGGGATCTATTTCAAGTTCAGCATTTTGAAAATAACTGAATGTTTAATGTATAAAAGCTAGGGGCCTACTTTTCAGCGAAAATTGCTATGTCTACTGTACATTGAAGTAGGTATGCATAGTTTGATCAAACAGATACGGTTATATTGTAGGTCTACTTGTTAGCTTAGCAAATTATGCAGACATGCACAATAAGGTAATAAAGGGGTCAGTAAGCTGCGCAGAAGATAGCGTAAACAAACTTCACTATATGCGCAGTTATCTTGGTCAAAGTTAATAGTCTTGACTTTTGTCCACACACAGTGAGTTGAAAAACAAAACATCACTGTCCTCGTCAAATTGTCACTAGAGACATGATAAATATGGCAAGCAACAGAATTTTGCTTTGACTGAACGAAATCGCGATAGTAGATCTTTTTTTGATCTCGTCCACTCGGGTAAATAACAAGCCGGTGTATAGGTGAATTTCTACACGCGACGCCAGTCGTCATCAGCGATCGTGACCCAGTAACGTCGTACTCATCTTTTTTCGTGGACTAGTGAAACTCGAAAATTCTTGTATAGTTGACCACGGGCAAAGTTGGCATGCCGTCTGTTCATTGTCCATGGATGATCACTTGATCAGGAAAACGGTTCGTGCAGATCAGAAGCTTTTCCTGGAAATTTCTACGCAATAAAAAACTTGAACGGCACTGTTTTTGGTCTGGTCGCAACCCCACGCATCTCACTGTTATGGCTTCCAAGCTTGTCCGTTTTACACTGCGAGATAAAACAGGTGACGATGTAATAAAGTCTATTAAATGTTTTGTGGTGAGTGCCATTGTAGATGCGTTGCTATGGACTGTGATGCACGTAAGGTACAGTACGTGAGTATTGACAGTCAATTTTGCATACAATAGGCCTACAGAGTACATACCAACCAAGGACAAATCTAATTAACGGGAAACACAATACGTCGTAGGCCCATGTCGTAGTTTCTATGAAAACAAAAAGCATGCCGTGATTATCATGTGATTGTGACATTAACTCGATACTAGTCAATGGTGACAATAATAACAACTATTATTATTGACTGCACAACTTGTTAGCCGCTGTCGAAATTTTTCATAGTAATTAAGTCCTACTAAAAATTTTTGGAGATCGTCAAGACGTTTTTGTTAAAACTATTTTCATTAAATCTTAAGTCTATACAATATTTTTTTTCAAGTTTACTAACTCAGTGAATGACATGAATACGTTTAAAAATTTCATGATGCACGAAAAGTCTTGGTCTTCGTCTTTAAAAAAAGTTATGTAAGCCTAAATTTCAATTTACTTAAGATCTAATCACGCCCTAAACGTGCCGTAAATTATAATCAGCTTTAGAATATGGAGAGTTAAAATGTAACTCACTCTATAACGTTATACCGTTATATTATACAAAGTAGTGTAGCGAAGCGTTTGTGGCGTGATGTGATTTGCAATGATCGTGCGATTGTAAATTTACGGTGTAGAATGACGGTAAACGAATTTGGAAAACGGGTCAATATTCGATGCAGATATGACAGAAACGTATGGGGTTACTTTTTATTGGGCCACTCTTTTCTGTAGTCGATGAGCTGTTTCCAGTCGCACATTGGCAGATCATGTCACACTCGCACAGCAAGATTGCTGCACTTACTGATGACCGATGCATGATTACATACATGTTTGTGTGTCCTTGCTGTTCAGATATCGAAATGGAATCACAAGACGGTAAAGGAAAGATTGGGATCGTTGGAAGGTGAGACGGACGTAACAGCTGTTTTTTTTTCTACTTTTTGCCAATAACAGAGTTATAGATGCAAATTTTAACTAACAATGGGACTACTATTACTAACAACTTTTATTTGTTTTCTACCTGTTAGTACGTTTTTACATGTCACAAATCTGACGTATTAATGTTTTATTTTTCAGCCGTTTGAAGCTGCACATGACAACCTTTTTCGCTAAAATCGTTTTATGTACGCTTGACGTAAGATATAATACTTAGGCTACCTGTTAACATAATCGCAATATGTCTATATTATTTGTAACAACAAATGCGTTTTGACATTTGCTGTAATGAAGGAATGAATAATGAATGAAATAGGCTATGAATCAGTATACAAAAAGCCGACATAATTCGACACTAAAGTCATTTTTAACTTATTATTATTACTGTTATTATTTTTTACCTTTGTTAGTAAAGGTTTCTGGTGGTTAAAAAACAAAAAAAGTTAAAAACAGAGTGTCGGAGTGAACGGTCTGATGCATCGCCGGGATCGACAAAAGTCTCGCTGATGAGAACAGCGTTAAATCTCTGTAATAAAACAGAGATGCGCTGCCAAAGAAAAGACGTGTCTCGTAGATCTCCAGTGACGGCGGTTGACTGACCACCCACGTTAACACTCAAAAAGTCTGTTGCTGATGAGTGTGATGTGCCGTGGGTTTCAAACGCCAGTGGCTGGAAAATGTGAGTGTCTGGCAGATTGGCGTAATTGGAAGTTTTCCTGCTCGCCGCAGCCTCGACCGCTCCACCAGCAGATTGGGATGATAGGTGAACATACGAGACAGCCAGTATGCTGACTACCGTGACGTCCCTAGTCAGCGGTTTACCGGCTTGTCAAGAAGTCAGGGTAAGTCCGTCCGGGCGCCTGCCGCTTGTTCTTGTCAAGCCGCATGGCTTTTTCGTCACAGGAACACAGATGTAATGTATAATAATGACTCCCATATAATAATGAATCCCCAGTCAACATTATACGTATAATATACACTTCCCCAGTGATTATTAATAACTACTCAGCTATAAACGTATACTGAATAAGCGGCAACAACGATTTAAAAAATAACTTTTATTAGTCACCTTAATATAACACAAAAAGTTTATATTATATGAAAGGAGTGTAAATTATACATATAATAATGACTGGGGGAGGCATTTTTAGAAGGAGTAAAAATTATACACTATACCGGCCGTGGTTATAAACTTATACAGTCAATTATTAATAAACATTTTTGTTGTGTGTAGTGGCATGATTGGACACTATTGGGCAATGTTGTTTGCTTCGGCTGGCTATGAGGTGAAGCTGTATGATTCCGACTTGCAAGTAGTCCGCAAAGCAATTGATAACATTTTAGTTCAGCTGCAGAGCATCAGTGATGCTGGGATGTCACGTGGACAACTTTCTGTTACGCAGCAGTACCGACTGATCTCTGGTGCGCAAAGTTTGGCCGATTGTGTGTCCGATGCCATTTATGTTCAGGTACGATTGCAGCTTGCTAAACTAAAAAATTATGTCGGCTCCGTGTCGACACATTGTGCGGTCGTCCGCCGGACCTTTTAAGCCTAAAATCGGCACATTGATTACTTCTGCTATAGGCCTACCTATGCCAGTTTTGGTTTTCTTGCGCCTTTTTTCATTTTCAAGTCAGTAGTAGCGTTCATTTATTTGTGCCTGGTTTTCCAGCTGTGATGTTACATTGTAATTGTTTTGTATATTGCGTCATGAAATAAATTAATAAATAAATAAAATAAATAAATATATAGGATAGACAGACGGACGGGTGGACGGACGGGCAAGACCCGTAGGCTATTGTTGCCTGTTAGGTCGGCCGCACTAGAAATATCTTAAAATTTGGAATTATTTGAAAGCGTACTGCAGTGGAAGGATTCCTGTTTCTTGCACTTTGCAGTATATGAATTACGGCTTTTGATGACATTTTACTAAGGGTAGACCTACGAGCACAAAGGCCTAAGAAAGGGAGATGAGCACTTTCTCACCCCCTGTAAGGTATGACACCTTTGCCTTAGTTTAGACCTATATCAGAATGTGATGACGATCTAGCCCAGGATCTGTAGCAGGTTTGAACCGCTGATGCATTGGTTACATGACAGCACAGTTCTTGACGGAGGTCTGAGATCTCTAATCGCTTTTAGTTCATACTGGTATAAATTAGCATTCCGTGATGTGATAAGCAATTCGGTTACATACGGAATTTCTGTATTTCCAGAGAACGTGAAGTAATTAGGATGAGATGTAAATACATTTTGCCGAATGAAATCGTGACACTGTGATTTCGTACGTATGCAACTGCATGTCGATACAGGAATGTGTGCCTGAAAATCTGGACGTGAAGCGTAAAGTATTTGCCGATCTTGATAAAATTGTGTCTGAAAAAACGATATTGGCCAGCTCGTCTAGCTGTTTTCCAGCTTCATCATTCACAGAAAATCTTACGCATCGTGCTCAAGCCATCGTGTCACATCCGGTAAGTTTAATTTCAACGCGTCGTCAGTCACCGTCAGCGATTTATACTGGACGTCATTATCGCGCGAAAAGGCGATTTTGCTTTAGCACTTCATTATGAGCTTTGCTGTACCAAATACAATTCTTTATTTTTTGTCAGTGCAATTGCTGTGAGCAACGTTTTAGCGACAGTACTTCAATGGTGCTTCGAATTTATGACTATGGTTATACATTGCAATGATCACTTATACGAAGTTTTTGTAAAAGAAGTTCGTTAAAACTATCGGTCTTACTTTGTGATGCGTACAGTTTTATATTATTTTTAGTTACACTATGTTCTTTGTTTAAGTAGTATTTCATTGATACTGTGCGTTGCCAGATAAATCCTCCATTCTACTGCCCACTGGTGGAAGTTGTACCAGCCCCATACACCGACAAGTGGGTCACGGACAAGACGTTGGCACTGCTGAGAGAGATAGGACAATCGCCAGTGCTACTCAAAAAAGAAGTCGCAGGCTTTGCACTAAACCGCATCCAGTATGCCGTGCTTGCTGAGTACTGGCGATTGATTGGTGTAAGTAAACTCTGTAAAAGTACTTTGATTTTCGCATAGAGAATCTACTAAGAGACGATGTTACACTAGTGCCACGTTATGGATTTATCTCATACATGTATTCACGGTTGGTGCTAAAAATAAAATAGCATGTCATGCAACTTTTACTAAATTAAATTGTAAAGTGTGACAGCCACCTAAAAGCTTGCTTTGTCTGTTTGCATCTGTAATGACAAAACTAAAAAGTATTTTAAAATACAAAATAACATGGAACCAGACTGATAACGGGGATGATCGTAATGATCGTAACAGTACGCATGAAAATTGCTAATTTTGGAGTTGAGCTACAAGATTTGACTGTTTTTACTTTTTTGCATATTTGCGCTGGCTTTATTTCCATAGCAGAGTATTAACATCGACAAATGCTGTGCGTAATAGGAGGATGTTATTAGTGTGAGTGATCTTGACAAAGTGATGACGGATGGTCTTGGTTTGAGATACGCGTTTATGGGACCATTCGAGACGTGCCATCTAAATGCAGAAGGTATTATGTTCTCGTAACTAGATGTTTGTTAAACCACTGTCCGGAGGAGGATAAGTGAGTTTTAAACAAACTTATTTCGCTTTCGCAGACGATAGTTAAGTCACGCAGTGTTGCGCGCGCACTGTTGGCCGGGCAACATTGAAGTCGACACAGTCTTTTCGTTTAAATAATTTATTATTTGTTTTTGTTTTGGTTTTGAGGTATAACAAAACCAATAGTGACTGGCGTGTCAAACATTATTGAAGATTTTTGACTTTTAGTTTGTAAAATGTTGCCCTCGATTTTCGATTTCGGGCAACATTTTGCAAACATTCGGGTAAAAAATGTTCATTGCTGACCTCGACGCCAGTCAGTATTTGTATAGTTGAATACGCTACACGTTTGACAGTTTTACTGCATGCATATAACTGTTGTAGAAGTTGTCAGATACATAGCCATATTTTAGTTTTCGACGTTAGGCTTTCACGCGGCTGTCCTAATCAGCCGCATTACAGGTCTTGCCTGTTTGTTCGTCTGTCTCTCTGTTTGTTTGACTGCTCCGTACAGGCTCCTAGCTCGTGAAAAAAGTCGTAAACAAATTATAATATAATATGCGAACATTCTCCAGGCAGTGGCGGTTCTAGCCCGCAATATCCGGAAAGGGGCACGGCCCCATGGTGAGCGCGGTAGCGCGTGCCTATAACGGGGGTCCAGGGGCAGAGCCCCTGGTCAAGGGCCAGAGCCCCTGGTCAAGGGCCAGAGGGCGAAGCCCCCCCTGAAGCTGAAGCACTTCTTGCTTTTAGACGTTCAATGAAAGCTGCAAATTTCAAATTTGCCCACTTATCTAAAATTTGGAAAGCAAAGAAATCAGATATTTGTGTTATTTTTGCAAAAATTGAAAAAAATCATAAATGGCCACGAAACAAGTGGGGACTGTAGCAAAACTGGGGGCCTGTGCCTCCTTCCTGGCCCGAGCCTAAAACCGCAACTGTCTGCAGGGCAGGAGTAAGCGGTGTGATGCCAATTTTAGCCCAAAATGTCAAAGGTCATAGTCAAATTCGGCGTCAAAAAGCTTCAAAATATGACCTATAGGCTATCTTGCGCAAATATATAATCTTCTATAGCGTGCGAATCAAGGGCTGGCCATGCAGCCGGCGGACTCGTACGCAGACTAAGTTCGGTGCAATAAGCGCATAACTATAATGGATGGCCGCATGTATGTCAACACAAAGCTGGTGAATGTCATAGCAAACATAGCGGCACTTGCTTTGTTGATGTATTACCGTGTAGGTGTAGTGGATTACTGCATTCGCTACAGTGATACGATAAACCGCGTCATGTCCACGTTCGGCGCGTCTCCTTCAATGGCACCCGACACGGAGTCTGTTCGGCGCATTGCCGCCGCGCTGGAGGAACGTATTCCGCTCGACCAGTTGTCCGAGCGCAGACAGTGGCGCAACGATCGCCTCATCGCTCTAGCTAAAATCAAAAAGCAGATGGACGGACAATAACTTGACTGCTTGTTTCTTGTAACGCAGCCTGCCGGTACATATAGAGTTGTGACGTTCAGGAATGTCTGAATTTAAGAAACGACTGGTAAGAATGAGTTAGCTGGAACAGAAGGCAAATAATATCGATACTGCTGGCAATGAATGGAGAAATCGTCTCAATCAATGCCTGTGTTCGCGTAATGGGCCGACATTTCGAGCAATTTTACTGTAGGCACAAAAAAGCCCCCTTCATGCAGCTGTCGCTAGGGAAGACGCGCTACAGCCTATAGGCTACAGTTCCTGCTGCAGTACAGATCTTTAAGGTCATCCAAGGTCGATGATTTTTATTTCACTCGAAAGGACGTATACACTGCAGTACCACTTCCTATTAGTGATTTTTAGTAGGCCTACCGGGTAATTGCCCCTATCTCTTATACCGTTTCCGTTGAAGAACGCACATTTTCCTACTTTTTTCATTTAACCATAAATTTGAATATTTTCTTGGACTAAATCGCTAATATTTTGCATGCCTAGGTTTAGGGCACAATGGCTAATTATGCGTGTATTAAGTTTTCCAATAAGACCTAAAGATTAACCTGAAGGACGTTTAGCCACAGTAGGCCTATAGTACCAGTAAGCTCGTAACAGACAGACAGACCGACCGACAGACACACGACAATTCGTACCATAGACGCCTTTAGCATCTTAGCGCATAAAAATACAACTGGATGAAATGTCAAGTAAAGTGCCAGAAATGTGAACAAAATATGTTTTGGGCCTATGCATTATGCTGATTAAAGCCCAAATTCCATTACGCCGACTTTCACCGAAACTTCCCCGGGGGAGGGCACAAATCACAAATTCTTTTTTTGGGGGGGACACAGCGTAAATTTTAGGCTTAGGCCTATTTTTGATTTTTTTCTCTCGTTAATATTTTTGGTTGACTGTCAGCAGTATCAGATTCTTATTGTATCTTTCCGATTTTTTCGTGTGTATTTTAAATGTTCAGTTATACAGTGGCATATTTTAACACAGTCCGGCTTTTTACTTGAGATCTGAGATACGATGTTGTTCATTATTTATATTGGAATAGAATAGCCGTAGGCCTATGCGTCCAGAACTAGGTAGCCTAAAGTTAAAGAGTTTAATTACCGGTATACTGCGCAAGGCCGGTAGCCACAGTATAGACTAGCTCATACTTTTACGTACGATAGCAGAATGCTTCGCGCGTCTTAGCCATGGCCTGGGCATGGTCTGTTTGTCTGTCCGTCTGTCACACTTTGTCACACTCTGCGAATGTAGCGAAACGGTGCAAGCTAGAATCGTGAAATCTTAACCATGGACTAGGCTAGTTAATCGTGACAATTTTTTGTGCCATTGGGTGAGGAAATTCCTTCGAGCGAGGGCGTCAAAGAGGGGCACCTCACTTTCCTTAAAAGACGTTATTTTGCCGCTATTGGCTCGTATAGTATGAAAACGGTTGCAGATAGGTACAGACATGCTGCTTATCATAACAAGCACTGGTGACAGGCTTTTTAGATTTATTAACGTCGATGACCTTGAACGACCTTTAGCCCCCAAAATAAAGGGTTATAGTTAATTTTTCACAGTTTTTAGCTGCAGTGCACATGTCATGAGTGAACTGCGACGAAATGGCTAGAAATCCTAGAGCAAGACAACCTGCTTATGAAATTTTTAGCATTACCATTTTGCAATTATGTACAAAAATTATGCACCACAGTTTGGTGTATAAATATACTTTTCTGGGAGGATCTATGACGTCGACTCGATTCGATATCGTACCGAAGTAGACATTTTAATATCGACCCATCCCTAGTTTTCAAGTTGTTTACTTTTTGGTTTCACAATTAGTTTCATTTTCACTGTGCGGAAAATGTTACGTAAATAGTGATAATGTATCTGTGGATACGAAGATTGAATATAGTCTTGGTTTTAAAATAGTTAAATGTTTGGTTCAAAATTGTTTTATGATTCGTCTGACGAACTGAGTGCACGGTGCGAAATCATTTTAAATTTAGTTCTGGATAGATTGTGCAACTTGAACTTAGCACAAAATGTTCCATGTTTTATTTCTACTTCGGAGCGACTAACGGCACGGCGGCAGTGCGGCTAGGCAGGCACTAGCGACCCGGCAACCATGTTCAAAGCCTGTTACACGCTATGAAGAAGATTTTATCTGCCGTGAAAATAGCGATAATCAACTACTTATTCTCCGTGAATTTTCAAGGAAGCATTTTTTCTCTTTTTGGCTATATATCGTGAAAATTTATGTATTGAAACATATACATTAAAGCTAAGGAAATAAACGATTAAGCACACAATTAATTATTGACGTGTTACAGCTATGCTGATGCATCTGTTTGTCAGTCTGTTAGTTAGTTTAAACCAGGTGGGAATTTTGATGCCATTTTGTTGCATATTGTCTGCCACGAGCGCAAGTCTGGCAGTGAAAGAATTTTGCAAATTGGTCAGTGTGGGGCAAAAATGTAGACAAACTCATCGCGTACAGTTTATAGGCTCACGCTTTGAGACATTAGCTGAAAACTCATGGCCGCTTACCAGTGATGTGGTCAGTTACAGTACGTAGGCCTACACTACAGGCTACAGCAGTTGCTAATTTGCTATTATTGCCTGCATAATCTGATAATACTGTGCTAAATAGCAGCAGATAATAATATTTATTTTCTGTAAAATTTCCTGGCAGATACATTCCATGCTAGCTTCCGTGAAAATTCACGGCAGATAGCAAAAATCGACTACTTATTTTCCGTGAATTTTCACAGCAGATAACATCTTACATAGCCATACAGCATACATGCAGTCGTTTGCAAACTAGTGAAACACCTCTATTGCATTGTTCAGTGCAGTGAATGACATAGACAAAATCAGATGCCAATCATTAAATTCTCTAAATTTTATGTTGAGAATACATTAACACATACAGTTAATAGTAAGAAAAATCAAGCTACCAAACAATGAGGCAGCAGCAGTGAACGATGTATCTGTCAAGTTTACGAGTGATTGTGTGATTCGGTTTCCTGGAGAATATTAGCTGTGACAAAACACCGCACTGGCAGCACCGACTGCACCGGCAGCAAATTACCGCAAATTAGACACCAGAGAAAACGTTAGAGCTAAGGTTAGGGTTAGCTATAAGGTTAGGGTTAGGATCAGGGTTAGAGTCAGGGTTAAGGTTAGTGTTAGGTTAGCATTAATGCAGTAATTTGCTGGCGGTGCGGTTGATGCGGTTGGTGATGATGGTGCGGTGTTTCATCTCAATATTAGATAGTGACTTTTGTCTTCTTATAATCTTATGCATAGATTACTGTATGAAAAGTTGTGTCATGATAGCAGATGGTACAGCTACAAACATCACTCTAGTAGGTGAAACTATTTGCTGCCATAGCGTGAAAAAGTGAGAAAATGCCAGATAAGATATACCAATTTTTGCCAGCTGTCAGCTGGTGGTGTTAGTTGATTATAGACAGGCACTGGAATGCCGCTATATCAGTAGTCTTGTGTCCACCTACTCAGCCGCCGTGTTGTTAGTTCAACATGGCCAACATGTGTCTCATATTTTTATTAGCAATGTTCTACACTACCAACTATGGGCATGCACTGATAATAGAACCGATTGACATAGCCACACCTGGATCTCTACTTGAAGGTGTGTTCTGATAAAGCAGAAAGATCCATGTTACGCTAAAGACAGGGAACCAAGGTCTGGATTTCTGACTTTGCCTCTCTGGCAACTCTTGTGTGACAATCTGTGAAAAATAGAACTTTTCAGCATCTGTTGTACAAGGGTACTTGACATGCAACCATCAGGCCATGCATTTGATTTGTTTTAAACTTGGCTCTACACAATGTGTGCATGACATGTCTTGTGTTGACAGTGAACGATGTCATTGCCACGGTTAACTCAAGCACTCAGAGCATTCGCTGGAGTTTCACCAAAGCTTAATGACCCATCATCAGATGACAATGATGATTTGGTCTTCAAACATAAACTTCAAGCCGAGAGACGGTTGAAAGATACTGTATCATGGTCACAGCTGACACTGCTGGTTCAGAATGGAGTTTTGTCTGAGAGAAAAGCTTGTTTTGCTAAACTGCAACAACTTCTTAGCATTGCAAGAGAAATTGGTATGTGGTGTATTAATTCTCTATTTATTTATTTTAATTATGCTTTTAAGTACAGCTTGTTTCGTTTGCACTAGGTTTAGCAGAGTATGCTTTAGCATTAAGCAGTTAATTATTTTTACTTTTTTGGCTCAGTTGGAGAGGCCATTGCACATTGGTTAGAACAGTGGGCTTGGTGACCTATGCTTGCTTCTTGTTGTGTGATTCATGCTATCACACTAATTTTTTCAGCAGTCTCATTAAATAAGTTAGTAAATTTATATAGCAGACAGTGTTAGCAAGAAGCCTGCAAAATCTAAGACGAAAATGTCTTGAAAAATTTTACTTTGTAGGTGGGCAAATCTGATCAAATGAACAAGCTACTCTAGTTGCTAGAATTTTCAAAAGAGAAATAAATGCGGTTTTGTAAAATGAGAACTGAAATAGTAGCTTTTGAGAACTGAAATAGTGATTATTTGTGTACACTGTATTTGCTGCAGTTGGAGGTATTGATACTGATTCTGAAACTGCTGAGAGTGCTGCTGTGTTTCTGTTCGGGTTTGTCTTTGACTCTCGTGATACACATATCACCCAGGAAAGCTGTTCTAAGCTGCATACGTATTTTGGGCCAGTGTCACCGAGTTTGTTGGCAGATATCTACTCAGCTGTTGAGTACATTTTGTCTTGTCTCTCAGACACTGGAATTGAGAAGATTTCTGCAGCGCTTGATGCAACTAAAGATGGAAGCCAATCAATGAATAAAGAATTTGGCAGAAATATTAAAGCTGCGCTTTGTTACAGTTCAGCTGTTAATGATGACGATCTGGACTGGTTGGAATCTGATGAAGACAGTGGTATGCCAGTTGGTGCAAGTGGATTTAGTATGAATTATGCTGGTGTCAATGAACATATAGCATCATCGTCACAAGTTGAAATGAGTGTCGTTCAAACAGACACATCTAGTTCCAAACAGCAGAAAACAAGGGCTTGGTTGTATGAAGAAGTGGCAAGCTATTTTTGTACTGAAAGTGCTGAGCCTGAAACCTGCATTGATGATCTTGTCTCCACCGTGTTTGATATTCTTTGCTCATCAAAAAGTAATGAACAACTACAGACTGAGGTTGGTTACTCAACTTGTGCTTTAGATGCTGCATAGAGTATGAATGTTGTCAATTGAAAATAAATAGTACAAGTAATTTGAGCAGAGCTCACATGATGCACGATAGCAGTATTACTGTCACCTGGGCAATTGCGTTCAGCATGCAATAAAATTATAATTCATCTTGAAGGAGTGCACAAATTTGAGGCTTCTGTACTGAAGGCTTCTTGAATTTAGGAGGTCGAAACTTAGATCGTTAAAAATGTACGTTCTGTGCTGAAAATTTTCATATGCATGTTGTCTTGGTCTATTTCTAGCCATTTCGTTGCAATTCACTCTTGAAATGTGCGCTGCAGCCAGAAACTGTGAAAAATTCACTAAAACCCCCTATTTTGGTGCTCAAGGTCGTTCAAGGTCATCGATGTTGATAAATCTAAAAAGCCTGTCACCAGTGCTTGTTGTGATAAGCAGAATGTCTGTACCTATGTGCAACCGTTTTCACGCTATACGAGCCAATAGTGGCAAAATAACGTCTTTTTAGGGGGTGCCTTTCTTTGTTGCTCTTGTTGGAGGGGAATTCCGTTACCCAGGGGCACAAAAATTTGTCACAATAAACTAGAGTCTTTGTTGCATCCCACGGTGAAGATTTTGTGATCTTAGCTTGCACCATTTTGATACAATCGCAGAGTGTGACAGACAGACAGACGCAGGCCATGGCTAAAACGCGCAAAGCATTCTGCTGTCGTTTGTAAAGACTGTGGAATAGTGATGTTCTGTGTGCATGTTGAGAATGGCAATAGCATTTAGGTCTATCGGTATTTTAATAATATTTTGATAATATGATTGTATTTCTGGCATGAATTGTGTGCAATTTTGTGCATTGGATGTAACTTTGATGGTGTTACTGTGTGTTGTTGGCTTTCCAGCTGTTTGATTTGCTTGGATTTGACCGGTTCAGTTTGATTGAGAACTTGCTACAGAATCGGCAGAAGGTTGTGCGATCGGCTTTTGGTTGTGATGAGGCCAGCACACCACCATCAACTGCTAGCGCTGGTTAGTATGTGGTTTACCATCTTTTGCATCATTGTGATTCTGCTTTTTATTCTCTGCAGTATGACTTAATGTAAATTTTTCTGTTTTGTATTTGAGTTTACTGTTTTTATTTAACAATTTCATTTTTTTTGTTTTTCTTGCTTTGTTGCAAATAAGATTATTATTATACTGTGTTCAGAAAAAAGACACTTACTACTTTTGCTTCTGCCTGGATAATTTTTAGATTTATGCAAAATTTCCACGGAATGTTTAAGATGAACTAAATATTTCATTGACATAGATATAAAATATTTGTTGCTGACATATGCCGGCCTTTAGTCTCAGGCATACTGCCAGTCAATTTTAGCTAGTCTTCTGGAAGTTGCTTCACATTTGGTTGTGTCACAGAAGTCATCTACTGTTCTGTCATCGGATCTTGTGTTATATGCAGACAGGTATTTTGTCACTAACTCTGATTTATATTTTATATTTGACATCACTGGTGTGTGTGAAATTTTGAGGAGCACATTTTTTGAGAAATGTAATGTAATTCTAGCAGTGCCAGTTTATTGTGTCTGTGTTTGCACAGTTGCCAGTGAACAAGTTCGACCAAACTACGGTTGCCAAGTGCTGGTTCAGGTAAGATGGAATCGCTGCTGATCTTTTGATAATTAGCATTTTGTTTCTTACTTAAATTTTTTGTACACCAACAAACCATGGATTTTGTTTTAATAAGTTGCCTGCTACGTGCTATAATGCAGCTTTTTGGGGGTGGCACTGTTGCATTATGCTGGTATTTAAAAAGCGATTTCTGTGTTGCTGGCTGATGTATTTCTGTAAATTGGGTGTTTGGTGGTGATTTGTACAATATAGTGGTTAACACATAGCTTTTAGTAACTTTATTGTATGCTTGTATGGGGCTGTCAGCAGATTGGTAAACCATTCTCAGTATGCAACTAGCCACCCAGGTCAACTCAGCCTGGCCGTCCCTTGGTGAGTATGCATGATAAATATCATTTAAAGCTGTAGAGCTGCCATATGGGCCTTGCAGCTTCGGAACTGCTCTACATTTTTAGTGGTTATTTATGTCAAAATTGTTACGTGTTATGAAGCATTAAATACTTGCAGCCATGAGTGCTGTACTATCAATGCAGACCGAAGAGGAGAGACAACTGCGCAAGATTTTACGACGCGAAGAGAAGAAGCTCATTCGTAGGAAAGACGCTGACCAGGATGTGGTTGATCATGGAAAAGTTGGCTTTAATCCTCAGGAACTGAGGAGTCAAAGGTTTGTTGTCCAGAGGTTAACGTTAGCATGTTGTTACACAAGTTTAGTTTAGCAGTTTAATATTAGTAGTATATTTGTTCTTGTAACTGGCATTAATTGGGGACTCTTGTACTACTACTGCTTTTGCTTATGCTATCTTTTGATCTTTGTATGATTAATTTTGAGATAGCTATAGGTTGGGCCATATTTTCAAAGTTTGTATGGGGGTAAATCATTTGTTGTTGCTTGGAGTTTTATAGCTCAGGTGCTGTTCTTGATTCCCAGCTAACAGTGTGTTAGGACTGCCCCTGTTTCTTTCAGTTATGCGTGCGCACTTGCATTTTGTCAACCTTGAACAGTCGATGGCGGCATCTGGTCTATACGATGGTCCACTTTTCACGCCTGCTGTGACAGTCGTCTGGTGGCCCAGTTGCACCTGTAGAGTTGACCTGAACAGCATGTGCTGATTGATGTTACTGCGCATGTGCGGGAACTCTGCTTGGTGAAGAGACGACAGCTGAACGTTACTACCTGCCTGAGCACTCGAACAGTCAACACGTCGTGCTCTATATATACGTTAGCGGGTAGTCAACGTTTGACACAAGACGTACGTGAAAGACAAACTACGCTGTACGTTGTACGAACGAACCTACGGTTACGAACAACTTTTGAAGGAACACTTTCCTGTACGACTACGACTACACGACACATGTCTGCGAGTCAGTTGGCACGTGACTTTGTCGACGCAGCACGTGACAGGCGATTTCTCGTCAGTCGTCTGACTATCATCGTCCGCCACCCGACTTCCATCTTCCAGCACGTGGCAAGCGGGTTCAACGGCAGCTGCCCGACTACCGCCTTTCGTCCATCATCGTCTTCCGTCTTCCGTCTTCCGTCCGCCATCCTCCGGCTTCCACCTTGCATCACCGACCAGCTACAGGACAGTCGCACGTTATGTTTTTGTTTGCTGCTGCGCTTTTGTGTTTTAGTTCCATTCCCTAGATAATAGCCATTCACTGTATATCGTTGTTCATCTTGCTTTAATATAAATTTTATCAAACTGTGTGCATTATTGAGCAAGTGCAATCTAAGCCACACAAGCAAAAACGTAACAAGTGTCAAAGCATTTTTTGCAATATACACATAATCTGTCAGATCAGAAATAGAACTTTGAGGTTGCATGTCTGCATCCCAGGTTAGCAGACATCGACACTTTTGCAGTGTCATGGAGAGTCACATAGCCTATAGATGACAGAAGCGTTACAGTTGCTGGACTGTGGCTGTGGAATCATTTGCTGGCAGAAATTTGGCAGTTTAAGCAACCACTGAAGATATTTTTTTTGATTGAGACTGTGGTGTATTGTGATTGTTTTGTTTAATAACAATGACTATACGTATGCTTATTGAATTATTAACTTGCCTGCTTCCTTGTATAGTTGTTAAATGACAAATGTTGTGATGTTTTTGTTATCCAGAGAAGCAGCACTTATTGCAGTGAGCAATGCTCCGTTATTTTCATCTAGTCGACCGTCAGCTTCTGCCCAGTCGGAGCGTTATCCATTTGTGTTTGATTCCTATGCAGATGCTCGACAGTCTTCTAGTTTCATTGCAGGTTCTAAGGTACCATTTCGATGTGCACTAATACCATTATTATTCTGTTAGCTTTAATATTTTGCGGCTGTGTCTGTAAAGCATTTATTGTTGTTTTTTTTACATTTAGATATTAGAATCGATGTACTGAATGTTTGATATAAAAATGTAGTTAATATATTGAGAAATTGGAATTTTCTTAAATTTGTAATTTTCAACATTGTGTGGCTCTCCGCTGAGTTATTGTTCAGCCATTTTAACAAGCCACTATATGTGTCTTCTTGTCTGTCTGTCTGTCTGTGCCTCCATCTGTCTGTTTCTGTCTGTTTGTCATGCACAGGCTCTTAACTTGAAAACTAAAAGGTGTGGAAAAGTCGAGATTGATATGGATATTTTCCAATGTTGTCGTGGTTGGTGTTAGTGTTAATGTTAGGGTTGCATATCTCTAGGCAGCGGCACATTCTAAAAAACTAGTTTTTTTTACATATTTATGCTTTACTGTTCATGTAAATGTGAGGGGTGGTCAAAGATTTTTGAGTATCAATATATTATCCAAAAACTTTTTATTGTCTGTTCATCTGTAAAACGTACCTTTCTTGCCTATTCGTGTGAGCAGCTTGTGGAAGTTATGTCATTGTAATTTATGATGTCATAGAACATTAAGCTGAAACGATTTGGAGCATTAACGCCAGCAGCATTTGAATCAGGCTGTTAGTTGCATGAAACTTTTTCAGTCTGTAGTTGGATTTACCAATATATGGCTTTGTGGCATCTGATTTTATGAAAGCCCTGACAAATACATTTGTGAATTATTTATTTCTATCTGTGAGTATACTGTAGCCTAACCTGTGGTAGATGCAAATAAGAGCATTTCAAACAATTACAATGTAATGCCAATATTTAACAGTATTAGAAAAATTTGATTGGAAATTTAACTGTTAATTTTATCAACTGCATTAGTGAAAGGCCAATCAAGATTTGTGACTAGTTACATGGCCCCTGATTGGCAGGGGGCTGGAAGCGAGCTCCACATGCTAGTCCCCTAATTTCATCACTGCACTCCATTTCAAAGTCTACAGTTACCCAGCTGCCTGTTCACGACTATGACTTATTACACTAAGACCACCCTGGATACAATAATGATCTGACCCCCAATGACTATAATCTATTTTGAAATCTGAAATTTGATCATGGTGGTGTCCGCTATCCACGATGATGAATGGCTCAAGCCTCATTCGTTGTTTCAGTTTAATGCTCTATGACGTCATAAATTACAATGACATCATATTTTGTAGCAGACTCGTATGAGTCAGTAAAGGATGTACGTTTGACTGATGTATAGATTGTGGAAAATATTGTTGTCTAATATGTTGAGGCTGGAAACTTTTGGGATGGCCCTCGTACACCAGTACATTGTTTATGCCTGATGCAGATGGTGTTGCCATTGGGCATCGAACGGACCAATGAGAAGCTGTATGAGCAAGTAAACATTCCCGCAACTGATCGGCCGCCGGAAGACTTTGGTTACACACCAGTTTACATTGACACACTGGATGACGTAAGCTGGCGTCTGTTTGTGCTTCATTTAACATTGTTACTCGCAGGTTTTATACTTTGTCAGTTTTGCAGTTTTTTTATGGTTTTGTTTTCAATTATTAGTCATAGATTAGATACCTAGTATTGATTTCTGCTAGTATTGAAAGTACATCGTTGGAGGAATGAACAATCTGCTGAACTGTGAACATGCTGAATGATTTACAGTTGATACTGTAGTTGTAAGGTGATATCACAGTTTTAGTATCTTATAATCTGAACTGAGCTTTTGACTTACTGTCACCACTTACTGCCTGTTTGACATTGTTTTTACGTGCGAAAGCAGCTGCTGCATTCAGCATGTCTTAGCCATCGCAATTCTATCCATCTATCTGTCCGTCCGTCCGTCCATCCATTTGTCTGTCACATGGGTGGATCAGTCAAAAATGGTGCAAGCTAGGATCACCAAATCTTCACCCTTGGCTGCCTGGAAGACTATAGTTTCAGGAACCGTAAAGCTGTTCCATAAATTTGAAAGGGGTCACCTGGAATGAGGGTGCTAAATGAGAGGGGGGGTGGGAAAAATTTGTGATTTTTAGCCAATAAGTCGCTGTATCTCAATAACAGTGCGAGATATGGCCTAGGTTACTATTAATCACTAATAGGAAGTCGTACACTGGCTCTCGATTGCCACCGAATGCAATGACCTTGGATGACCTTGAATGCCAAAATAGGGTTTTTATGGATTTTTTGGCGATTTTGGGCTGCGAGACACATTTTAAGAGCGAATTGCGCCGAAACCAATTGAGATAGACATGGACAAGCTGCACATGAAATTATCAGCATTGAACGTAGATTTCAACGGTCCAAGTCTCGATTTTCTAGGTTCAAGGAAACCTGTGCACTAGGGCGTCAAAGAGCGGTACCCCCGTAAAAGTCGCGTCAAAATGGCTGGAGATAGACTGGCAGTTTGAATTTGCGAACAGGAACTGCTATAAGCTTTCGCGCATCTCGTGAGCATTAGCTCAAATTTCTTGTTTTAGATAACTGTCATAATTGTGGTTTGACCTGGTGATGAAACAGAGTGATCTGCTTGTTAAAGAGTGTACCGTAGTGGATTATTCTTATTGCTTCAGATATTTCTGTGAAGATATTCGAGATTTGTGGTTGTCTACTTTTGAGTGTTTCGTTTATACTTGGTATGCTGATAAGGCTTTTAGCGGTATCCGCTGTTGTGTTGTGCAGTTCTAACGAGGTTTTGAACATGTTACAGGTTGGGAAGACAGCTTTCCGAGGCACTAAGAAGTTGAATCTGATTCAGTCGGTTGTCTTTGATGCGGCGTACAATTCAAATGAAAACTTGCTGATCTGTGCACCAACTGGTGCTGGCAAAACAAACATAGCAATGCTGACAGTCCTGCGTGAACTAAAGCAACATATTGTTGACGACATGATTAAGACTGATGAGTTCAAGGTATTGCTGCACTGCAATGTTATATCAGAATAACTCTGATTTGAATCAGTTAGTTCCCATTTTAAATGGTTGAAATTATTTGCTCAGTTAATGATTACCATAATCTGCAGTTTGTATAGACTGTATTCCATTTTAAGCCATCACAGTTATTTGTTTCATACACTATAAATATTGGTATTGTACAAACTGGATTTCATTATGTTGCTGGCTTTACTGTATTATCATTTTTCTCGTGCTGTTATCATGTTGCAGCTGTAATTGCACTTTTTGTTGTTAATTTTTTCTGTGACGGTACTTTACTTTAATATCGCCCCAAAACCATTTTTGCTGTTTTCAAGTTTTGACTCATATCGCCCTTACATAGCTTTGTAAACTGTTGAAGTTTTTTGCTGTGATAATAATAACGGTTTAAAATTAGTGAAATGCTGTGGAAGTAATGTAAATGTCATGCCATTTAGTTTCTCTCATAAGCTGTCCATAAATCCGTTTTGGCTTACGGACACACCGTGAGATTTTTTTGTTGCAAACTTTTGCATATTTTGTGTTGTTAGAGATTGCATTGTAAACTTTTTATTAAACGCATATGTGATGCTGTTGCTGATGATATGATGATATAAAGAGTGCTGTTAGTGGTGCGTGGGGTTGTGCTGTTCAGATTGTTTACGTGGCACCAATGAAGGCATTGGCAGCTGAGATGGTTCGTAACTTTGGCCAGAGACTGTCAGCTTTGGGCATCATAGTGCAGGAGCTGACTGGTGACATGCAACTATCCAAGTCTGAGATCATGAAGACTCAGGTTTCTCTAGCAGCAGTACTTCTATTTCTGTATCAGTATAACTTCACTTTTTCGATGTTTTGTTTGGTATGAGCTAATGTTTTGGCAGGTAAAACAAAATTATGAGTATTAATGGCGCCAGTATAACCTGGTAGTAACGTAAGCCAATTCTTGTACCTTTTTCGTAAGTAATTGATTATTGTGTTAAACTATCCCGGCATATCCATGCCCTTTACTGCTGTCTCGATACATCGCTAGATTGACCACGACAGTGCAGATCGAGACGCAGGCTAGGTTGCCTATGCGACAAATGGTTGGAACAAATTCATCTAGATTTTGGATTCTCTTGTCTAGACTTATGGCATAGGGCTGTCAAACGTGGATGCCATTTGTAGCTTAGCTAGTGACACTACAGCCCATAAGGGTGTGCTAATGATAATGGTTGTTAATTACAGCCAGTGGTTGATGATATTTTTATAAATTGACAATTGGTGATGTCCTTTACCTAGTCATTATCGGTAAGAACTGAACATGTTGTTTGACATTAACAACAGATGCTGGTGACAACGCCTGAGAAGTGGGACGTCGTGACACGTAAGAGTACAGGAGACGTGGCACTTACGCAACTGGTTCGACTTCTCGTCATCGATGAGGTCCATCTGCTGCATGATGATCGCGGATCTGTCATTGAAAGTCTCGTTGCTCGCACGCTTAGACTGGTCTGTCAGCTTTTTACCTATCACAGTTGTTTGTTTTATATGCTGTAAATTTATTTACCTCAGAGGCATGAAAAGTTTCAAATCCACTGTCGCATCAAATTTAGTAAAGAGCAGTCGGGAAGTTTATTAAATGGTGTTTAAAAGTGTCTAGAGACAGGTCACTTGCACTGTTTGAGCAGTTTTTATGCATTGTGTGGATTTTTTTCATGTTTTAAAATTTCTGTTACTGTTAATATAGAGGCACTATGATTTTATATCATCTCTCTGTTCGAGCTTATTTGTGTGTTTTTTATCCCTCTGTTATGTTGTTTTTGTGATATATTTGGTATGCATAAATGGATTGAAAACTTGTTAATTGTGCATTATGTGAGGACAAATATTAACTGATTAGGGTTTTTGATCAGTAGGCCAAAAGTTGTGGTACCAGCTAATGTCACATTTTCTGTGTCTGGTTTATTATCACTTTCAATATGTTGTGACTTCTGCTGATTTTTACGCACGACAGCAGAATGCTTTGCGCGTCTTTGCTTGGCTGGAGATATACCTGGACAGTTTCCGCATGACATTTTTTAGCATAGAATGTACATTTTTAAGAATCTACAAGTAGTTATTTTACCGCTATTGGCTCGTGTAGCTTGAAAACGGTTGCAGATCGGCATGACATATAACAAACAATAACAAGCAATATAGTGACAAGCTTTTTATTGGTGTAAACATCGATGACCTTGAATGACCTTAAATTTCTAAAATAGGAGTTTTAGTGTTTTTTGCAATTTGTGGCTGCGGCGTAGATTTCAAGAGTGAATTGCGTCAAAATGGATA
>Ga0209367_1001177_pt1 | contig 31103 bp, 18 predicted proteins | sample WorMetLIZISLAND2_FD_187412 | JGI IMG/M metagenome (GOLD analysis project Ga0209367, IMG submission 187412) | Marine gutless worms symbiont microbial communities from Max Planck institute for Marine Microbiology, Germany - Olavius geniculatus... ...
GTTATAGGGTGTTTACACGATCGAGCAAACATCGAGCAGCGAGCTCGACGTTCTATAGTAATCAGCATGCTAATTAGAAGGGCGGGCGGGTTGTAATTGGAAGGCCTATATAACACGTGATCAGCTGTGAGCTAAGAGCCTAAGCTTAGGCCTACATTTGAGCCAGGGGGCGGTGTTTCAAAAGGCCTGCTTGAGCCAGCTCGATGTCTGCTCGATGTCTGCTCGATCGTGTAAACACCCTATAACAGATTAAATGCGAACAATTTTGTTTCGGTAAAACTTTAAAATCAAACCAAAAAGCTGCACTAATTATCACCCGCTGCTATACCGTTTTCGATAGACTGCAACTAGAGGCACATGAATTTTTACGCTTTATTTGAAAAAAAAGTAAATCCGCGTTTGCAGTGCCATCGCGCAAGCCCCTTTTACGCGAGATATGCGTCATATTTTCTTGAAGTTTTCGACGTCCAGTGATTTTGTTCTTTAACGTTTTAAATTACAAATTTGCACGTAGAAAACTTTCACGCCAATTTTAGATTTTCTATAAATTTAGCTTTTTGAGTTAGGAGCCGCTATGTTACAGACGAACGGACAGACACACAGACGGACAATACCGGTGATGCGACCTATTAGGACAGACAGCCGCATCATAATCACGGTGTAGTACTGAATTTTTTGACGCGCTACAGCTATGCTCTAGAGCGTCTTTGGCATGGTTGTTGTACGTCCGTCCGTCCGTCGTCCGTCTTCTGTAACGGATGTATTGTAGCTAAACGGCGCGAGATAGGGCCTAGGTTACTATTAATCACTAATAGGTCTAGTATATCGCACACGCCTTTTCAAATGAGATCAAAATCATCGACCTTGGATGACCTTGAAGGTCAGTACTGCAACAGGAACTGTATAGGCTGTAGCGCGTCTTCCCTAGCGACAGCCGGGTTTTCTTGTTCAGCGGTTTTGTATGTACACAACCAAAACAAATTTCAACTAATTTCTATTCCGGTGCAGAAATAACCGGAAATGGTTTTATGACGTCACCAAGCGCGAGCGTCGGTTTGTGACTTTGTACGAGACGAAGTTAGAGATGTGTGGTCTGTGGAATTACTAGTGATAGTCCGTGGGAATAAATGTCGTCGAACCGAATTGAGACGATGCAACTGTAGCAGTCTGAATCGGTGCGCAGTCGCTTATAGCCGTATCAGCCAACGACCAAATACCACCACGTGATCTGACGCTGTTGTGTTTTGTTTCGGTTTCCGACATAGAGACTTTTGCCGACACCACAGGGCTCTCATCAACTGCAGCATCAGTCAGCATACAATAATAATACTAACAGGCTGCGTCGAGTGTCAAGTAACACTATGTGATCCCATACGGCAGGTGACGCTTCGTAGCTGTGAAATGGGCTTCCCATAGAGAGCTATAACACCACCTTTAACCTTTATTTTTGCTATTCGACATACCCATGGACAAATTGGACATGTTTTAGCCTACGTCCCCGGTGAGAACAATCTAGCTCCTAGCACTGGGATAAAAAAAGCTTACATGCAGTACTACTACCACATCACAGAGATTCGATGTAGATGACAGAAACTTCACGCTATAGGCCTATGGCTAGAATATTCTGCTAAAATTATACAACTTCGACAGCGGAACACGTGGCATTCTGCTGAGAAAAGTTAAAAATAACTTACCTTGTTGATGTCCTTTTCGCAAAAACTAAAATTTTGGGACAGGGCCCAACGTAATGCCGCCCGGCGCCGTGAGTCAAACTGAGGAAAAAGTAGGAAGCTGATATTTTCCCCGTAGCAACGTTACGTGGCCCGAACGCAATCGCGTTGAACTAGGTAGCACGTGATATAAACTTATTACAAAGTCCTGGTTTACGGCTGTTGATTCGTCAAGTTGTCGATTAGAAATGTGGTAAAATGCCCTTACCTCCGAAATTTTTCAACAAACCTGGCTGAAATTTGACCACAGGTAAGAGTCGTCCTTCCTTCTAATTTTAATTTTGATTTGCTGTCCGGTTTCGCAGAAAAAAATGAAAAATAGAAAGTACATAGAATGAACAAAGCGAAGGCCTATAAGGCCAGTAATATTGCAGCCTTCCGTGTAGCATAGATCCATGCTGGTTGGTGACAAATAATGCTATTCACACTTTTATTGAAACTCCCATTTGTCCTCTTTACCTTTTTTGACAACGACGTCAAAGCCGACGTCATGGCGGCTGACCAATCGAGTGTCGCGTCGTCCGGATTCCATGACGACGCGCTCTACGTCATCAGTGACGTCATCTAGTTGCCCGGATGTTAGACAGCCTCGTTCGTGTGTGGCTGATGAGGTCCAATGTGTCAATCGGTTGTCTTTCTTGATTCGTCGCCGGGCGTTCGCGAACCTCAACGACAAAATAATAATAGACTCTTTTTTATCAGACAACAAGCATTGTTTGTAAAAAAAACCACGCAAAGTTTTTCCGAAGCCACAAAGCCCATGAGGCGGCGATGATCTCTCTTTCCTCAGCCTTAAAACAGACACCAGCTTACACTGCCGGACCACGGATAAAGGGGTGGGGCAGTGCATCGCTCCTTATAGAAGCGTACAAAGCAAAGTCACTTAACAGAATTGAAATGGCATGGTTAAGCTTTTAACGAACTGGCCAATGGGCAAGCAGTAATGCATTACAGTTGGCACTACCTAACGGCGTCGCGGTCGACGTGACTACGGGCACGTACGCGTCAACCGATGGCCAATTGGCTCGCCCTGCTTGTTCATTGGTCAGTTCGTCAAAAACCAAACCTCGTCGATCAGTTCAGTTAAGTTAACTTTCGACTTTTGCTGTTTGTTATTGCGCCGTTCCACGTAGCAGAGATGACCAGACTGAGTTGACCTCAGCATCAGATAACTGAAAAGGCCAGAAACACACCAGGTATATTTAAATGAACAGCAAAGTGGCACAAATAGTCTTTTTTGTAATTTAACTGTGACATGACCGGACTAGCAACTTCACTAATGTACAGATGTGCGGGATTTTCTCCGAATTTTAATCGGTCAAAAAATTAGTTAAACATTTTTAACGGTTCATTTATCGTTAATTTCCGCAGCCGCAGATATATGACGATATACCAGGTTGATATCTGAGTGAGCGTCATCTGGGTGATAATTGCCAGCAGAATCTTCTCGGCTTTGGTCGGGTACGGGTTCTTGATGTGTTGATACAGCCAAGCTTTTAGTATTGCCGTTGACTCGCGGGCCGCAAGCTTGCGACGTACATCCAATGCACCATAACTGCAACGAATATTCAACAGTTTAGAATTTAACACGATGCTAATGCCCAATTCACATTCACGCTACGACGCCGACGCGACTCAAGTGTTGCATCGGCGTCATAGGTGGGAACTGGCCATAACGTTTAGATTAGAAGTTCGACTATTGCATAGTGTCTCTAAAGTTAGGAAATTCTTCGCCCGGTTGCCATTTTATTTTTAAATCACTTCGTACATTAATGCTTGTAAAAAGACAAACAAAAATGAATTAATTATTCAAATTCTACACCACTATAAACATTGGACGAGAGGTTAAACAAAAGGACTAATGTTTTTTGTTTTAGCGTTTTAAAAGTTTTTATATTCTTGGCACGTTTTTTAACGTTTTTAGCGTTTTTAAAATATTTTTCCTGGTACGTTTTTACGTATCCGACAATAAATGCAATGTTACTGCAGTGAGGAGACGGCTAGCTGGTGTGATTGGCGGTGAACGAAACTCGTTGATATTGACGGCGTATGAGTTGCAGTAGTCATAGCTGCTGATCCGCATTGCGACTCGTCGTCCATAACCATCGCCGTCTCACACGGTCTTCACTAAACAGACAAGAAATCTGAGCTAATGTTCATAAGACGCGCGAGAGCCTAGAGCAGTTCCTATTCACAGGTTGTTTTAGTCTGTCCATTTTTTGACGCAGTTCACTTTTCTACAACCGAAAATTGCGGAAAAACATTAAAAATCTCCTATTTTGGATTTCAACGTCATTCAAGGTCATTGACGTTGATATTCTAAAAAGCACGTCATCAGTCTGTTCCTGTCTGTTTTCCATCGTCTTCACGCTAGACAAGCTAATATCGGTTACTTTTGCATAAATATCTTTATTTCAGGCACACAATGGGCCATATCAAAAAGTACTAGGCCTACCGTTAGGCTATTTAATTCGAGCACGTTTGAAAGTTATATATAGACATTTTACTATGAATATTTTAATATATTTTATACTCTGTCATTTACTTGCCTTCAACAAATTACTTGAACAGCAGTGACTGTGCTTGCAACCGTCGATCTAAACAGCTAGCCTACAAATCGGCATCGGTTCCGCGGTCTGTGGCAAAAGCTCACGGCATTAGCGCTGCAAGTTGCTGTCCTATAGGCCTGAAGAACAAAGACGAGCGCCGATGTTGAAAAGCTTCGTTCGCCAACTGATGCAACAACGATGCTAATGTTAACTTTTTCAGCAGCAGCAACCACAACAGCATACATGTAAGTGACGTCACACGTCAATCGAGGCGCCTCATTGGTCAGACGTGTTGACCAATCGCTGCTCGTCGTTATAATTTTAGCCGCACAGCCTAGGTTCTTCCCAGACAGTAAACACAAATGGTTGAATCTATATACTTATGACACGTGTACCATTGCTCTTTAAGGCGGGGCGCGTTTACCAGCTTCACTTGTGTCGGGTGCATGGCAAGTAGGCCTAACACTGAGCGATCTCATATGGCAGGTGACGCTCCGTAGCTATGTGATGGGTTCTCCATAAGGAGTTATTAGGCCTGCACACTCTTTAAAAGTTTATAGTCTATATTCTTAAACCTTGAAAGTCAGTAACTGTCACATCATGCAGTTTTTACTTCAGATGTTCAGTGTGTCCGCCTTGACGACTCACTCAACCCGTCGACGCCACTGAGAAATGGCACGATCAACCAAACGACTTGTTGTGGTGCTTTTACAAGACACAAGGTAATGTAGCGACACACTTGAGGTATGGTAAAAACAGTTTTATTGCAAATTGTGTCATGATTCAGATAGTTAAAAATGTGTAAAATCGGTTACTATTTTGATGAAATTATGGCGTATAAAAATGGTGCCAATTTTTGGGCCCATCATTATGAAGTCGTGTCACCTTGAACGATACCGGATGTCGGATTGAAGACTGCAAGCGTGCATTGGCAGCACAAAAGCTCATCGTAAAATCAGAAAACACTGAAAGCGCTCAATGAACCTCTTCTCTGCATGGGCGCAATTGCTAAGTGCTGCACTCATTGCCCCAAGTTTCATTTACCTTTTTTGATCGCACCAAGAAAGTCGGCGACACGGATGCTGCATGATCACACGCTGCGCGGTAGAGCAGCGCTGTTGTAAGGGTGACCAGCCATTTCAATGGGAGAACCCAAAATTTGACCCCCCTGTATATCCCAAATCCCTTAATTTTTCACGTTAAAATTTGCACAGATAATTAAGTCCGGTATATATCCTGATGTGCAAAATTTGGTGAACATTCGTTCACGGGGGCTTTCCCACGCCTATGGGAAAAATTAGACAATGCTTCAAACCATCATAACTCCGGCTATGTACACTGTGTCTCAAAAACACCGGAACCCCTATACACATGGCAACAACTACGTGGTTTTTTGTTTTAATGGCATATCCTTTTTGCCACATTAACTATGACTTATTTCTCATAAACTGTGTAATTTTCAACAAAATTCCTCATACTGTTTATGAGATACAGATGTCTAAAAATGAAACTGTTGTACTAACATTTTCAATATGGACGTCACTCGCAGCACCGGTTTGACTCACAGTTAGGCGGACAGTTTGTTCTCAAAGTGGCCACCGTTTTCACGAACACACGCCCTTAATCGAACACGCCATTGCTTGATGGCATTGTCAATGATTCCCTGTGGGAAATGGTGCCACTCTTCGATCAGAGTTTTTTTTCAACTGTTCCACATTGTGAGTCGATGCGCTGCTGGAGCGCACTCCAAACTTGATAGTCAACCGGGTTTAAGTCCGGGCTGTTTGGCGGCCACAACGATGGTGCAATGAAATCAGGAGTATTGCGAGACAAGAATTCCACTGTTTCCCTGGCTCGATGCGCTGGGGCATTGTCTTGCTGAAATCTAAAACACTCGGATCCAGAAATGTTACGAATAGCTGGAAGAAGATGCTGACTTTCAATTCGGTAATTTCGAGTTTGTGGGTGCTTGTGTTTAAAAGGGCATATCTCTGCAACTGTACAGCTTTTTTGCTTAAAAATTTCAGCTTTTACGCAGAATTGGTTTAAAAATTTTTTGGTAAAAAATTCGCTTAATTTTGTGAGCCTGAATCCGACTTACAGTCACTTTTAATGGGGTCCCAGTTTTTTTGAGACACAGTGTACAAGTTGGGGCGGCCAGGTGGTCGAACGTTTCCAACAGACAGCTGCAAATTTTAGTTCCGACGCAGGAGATTATGCGTGCTCAAAAGTTTAATTTTGCACCCCCCCCAAAAAAAAATAGGGGGATTTTCGACTCCAGATTTTGTAATTCTGGAAGGAAATTTTCCGACAAAGGAACAAATTCCAGACAGCCTAAAATTAAGGAAGCTTGCCTCCCTCCTTGCCACGACGCCACTGCACATTTTTAGATATTTATTTGGTGATAACAATATCTAGAAGTGAGTTAAAACAGCCATGAAAACGCAAGTTGGACCATTCGAAAACCGGGTTTAACTCAATAAAAAACTAGCTTTTAAAGCATGTGGGCAAACATTTTGCGGTTGTTTCAATGCACAACGGCGAACGCAACCACAATTTTGTGGGGACCATCCGCCCGTTTTTACGCGCGAAAGCAGCTACTGCTTTCAGCGCGTCTTAGCCATCGCAATTCTGTCCGTCCGTCCGTCCGTAAAGCTTTTCCATAAATTCAAAGGAGGTCATTCCGAACGAGGGCGCTAAATGAGATGCGGGTGGGACAAATTTGCGATTTTCAGCCAATAAGTCGCTGTATCTCAGAAACGGTGCGAGATATGGCCTAGGTTACTATTAATCACTAATAAGAAGTCACACACTGGCTCTCAATTGCCACCGAATTCAATGACCTTGGATGACCTTGAACGCCAAAATAAGGGTTTTATGAATTTTTTGGCGATTTTGGGCTGCAACACAAGTCTATATCATTCACAAGGTGGCGCCATGCAACTATCGTTATGCGATCTAGATAGAGAATTTGGTATTTGTATATTAACTTAGCGTGAACACCTCAATTTTCAGCTAAGCTACTGAACAGGAACTGCTATAGGCTTTTGCGCGTCTCATGAGCAATAGCTCAAATTTCTTGTTACTGATACGCACATATATATAATGTATAGTAAATGTGTAATGTATTAATGCGTGTAATCGGCGTGTGATGAACGTACGTTCTCAGAATTATTAACTGATCTCTGTGCGATGTGACATCAAAGACGATCAATAAGAAACGTCTACGAACAATACTTTATACGCTGCACGTTTTTTCACTATCTTAACTGCAGACGCACAGAACAATCAACGCATTAAACAACATCAGACACGAATATTTCGTATATAAATCGACCGACGGCACATTACAACATACCATTATAATCAGCCAATACAAACCCAGTTTGTTCAATATAAGCCGCATGTAATGTAAGTTTACGCAAATAAAAATACGCCTATAATTAATAAAACAGAGGTTATACATCTACGTTAGCCATGGTCTGCAGGGAAGTAGGCCTACCCAGCTCTGAGGCAAGGAAGCAAGAACGGGTAAAAAAACTGGGGCAAATGGGGGGGGCTAGGATCACCACAAAATAATGTCAAAATTTAGGTTACAACGGTGTACTTTGAGCTACTGAAGAACTAAGTTTCGGCAACTTTTCGACAATTCGTCGCTGGCCAGCATGCTTTATCTACGAGGTGACGACTGGCTATTTGACTCGGAACAGTACTGAGTCATGCTGTAAAAATCAACAAATATGATTTAAACTTTAACAAAAAAATCCACACCACGATTTTGTCCCGGGAAAAAGAAGCTATGAATAAATTATTATTATTAAAAATTTTGCGACTGCAGTTGAAGGATAATAATTGCCAACAAAACTAAGACATAGCATACATACACACACAGGCTACTGAGGCTACATGGCAACCTGCTTAGGGCGCAGCCCACGCAAAGCATGCACGGAATTGCAAACGAGCAAAAGTACCTTTATAACACAGGAAAAAGGCAAGACAAGAGCTGCAAGTGAAATCACACGATCATACAAGACTATAAGTACCACGAACACGAGAACGACAGTGACGAATGTCAACAAATACATAAGACTGAATCATGATGTCATGCAACGTCAACAAAACAATGATAAAACTAAATAATGCAAACCTTCATCATGCATACGGTATCTACTTATGTGGATGCTTATCCCATAGTCTTGGCTTAGCCTAGAGACAGATCTCGAGACACTGACAATTAACCAAAGCAACTTGATATTAGGCGAAATCGCTTCTCTTATATTTGCCTCGTGGCAGCAGCAATTCGCAACTGTAGGCCCTATCTATTGGCTGCAGGGCTAGAGCCTCAAATCTCCCCTTACCCTTGGCAGTCAGGGACCACCATCTAACACAAAGTATCACTGGACTCCAGAAGAGCATCTGTCAATGGCATCTGAATACGTCAAACATGGTGACGAACAGAGGACAAACCACACAACAGAGAAATGTTAGAGATAGGCGGAATTGCAACAAGAGCAATTCCGCCTAAAATGCAATAATCTTGGGTCTTGAAATCATATGTTCATAGTCTGCTGGTGTGTGGTGAATATACCGACTTAATTCAGATACGAAAATTCATGTGTTTTTTTTACCTACTCTTTACAAAATGCAACACAACATTGTAAATAAATCTGAACAATTACACTGTCCAACAGCAAAGAATGCTGCATGTCACATTTCACAAATACTGCATTTTGCTCCGACTTTTTCTAACTAATTTTCGAGTACATGCAACTGGCAAACCTTCTTTGTTATTTTCCCGACATCAAACACAGCTTGCCCACATTTCTAGCATCAGTAAATTACACTCATGAGAGAATACTGAAAATGGCTGCCACAGACTGAAAATAAAACAACTAACGATCTAAACAGTTGCCCTCTGAAGTGTAAAAAATAAACTTATTTGGAATGAACAAAAAATACAAAATAATAATAAAAACTAGAACGCAGTCGTAGCTCGCAGGTACCTCCGCCAAGGCAAAGCTATTCGCCAGGTGGCGTCACCATCTTCGCTTTGCCGGCGGTTCCCTTATGCCCCCTTTAACGCAATGGTAACGAAAATTTCAAAGTGATCCAGAATCCTGGATTCCTTCCGGATCACCCCCAAAATTGAATCACTGGTAGTTTGTGCCATTCCCGACATACCCTCAAAATTTCAGAAAGATCCGTCCATAACTTTTCGAGTTATCTTGCTCACACACAGACAGACAAACAGACGAACGAAGTCCGGCAAAAACATAACCTCCTTGGCGGAGGTAATGAGCTGTCATATCTGCCTAATGTATTATCAGGTGTACAGTGTTGCTAACTATAATGCACAACAGCACATCCTAAATTAACCAACTGAAAATTACACGATCGGTTTTGTCACGAATCTAAATTATATTCCAAGAGAAAAAATAATCAGTCCATTTTATAGCACCCATTGTTTGACAAAAAGTAACACACATAGCTAAACTTCTGAAAAAGTGAAAAATATTTCTATACTGCAAACACCATGATGTCCAATCAGTCACAAAATGAAAACAAATGTAAAGAAAATTACACAAAAAATTAACAAAATTTCTTGTGATAGCACGGATAACAAGTCAACAAGAAGTCACTACAGTTACCATTTTTGGATTTTGAACGACGGGTAACTTTCACAAAGAACACAAAATTAATCTGCTGTGGAATTTCAGTTGAGGACTATAAATTCAACTGCTTTCAGTTGCATGAACCTCTGTGTATTAGGCCCCCGGTAACAGGGTGCAGCCTGTGAGTATGTGCCTATCTTGCTTATAGAATAACCCTGAATAAGAAAATCACACGACACACTACGTGATATACCACGTTACAACACAGGAATGACGAGAGACAACTGAGACGTGTTTCACACTTTGTTCTACGAGATTCTCGTAGACGCTAGTGCAGAATTCGCATTTCACACTTTAGCACTTGCGAGCTTCTCGCAAAAATCGTGAGCAAGATTTTTCTTTGCTATGTTTTGCTAGCTTTGCCCACATGCTTGTGTCTTGTTGCATCACTACTAGGCAAGTTTAAGCTAGGAAATTCAGCATCAGAAAATCTGAAGTAGAATTCGCGTAGAATTCTTACTCACACATTCAACCATTTCGTGAGAACCAGTAAGCCATAAAAGCGAGATTCTCGTAGAAAAAAGTACGAAACGCGCCTCTGGTAACAAAATACACGTACACTGCCAACAAACAACGACGACTGTACAGCTGCCATATGTAGACATGGCAAGAATGATGAACACAGTTCACAAGCATCACAATCTATTACTTATTTTATATTTACAATTAAATATTAATTTATCGGATTGATCATGTGACCATTTCTGCGCACTGGGCCGAACTGACATGGCCTCAGCACTGGACATGTGCATAAACTGTCCACCCTGAAGGTAAAATAAGGTAAGGTAAGGCTGTGGCCACAGATCGCATTACATGCCAGTGCTTAGGCACAACACATGTCTCAATAAGTTCTCATGATTAAAAAACATTCAACAGCTTGGCACGTTTTCCGAGCAGAAAATAGCAGAACAATTTGCCTACAGCACTGTTGCACATGAAACACATCAGAATTGAAGATTCACTTTGGATCAAACTGGGAACAAGTTTTCACGACAATTTCATAATGACAGTGCTTGATCAAAGATTTCACAGAAAAAATACACATAATTTAATTATGATAAGCCTGATATCAGAAGGCAAAAAATACGCCAAAAAGGGAGAAAACAAAGTGCAAAATAAGTTGGCATCACCTGAATATGTGTTACATTAATTGCATAGTTACAAAATCACATTAACCACATTCTACATTATGCCGGCAACTGAAGAAAAACAAGAATTGGTCCAAATGCTCAGGGTTAACAAACCACAGCAAGCAGGCACAAACACAGACAAAAACACAACACAAAAATGGATCGACATTCCAAAAATAATAACTACGTCTGTTGGTAAAGAATGGCACAGACAGATGTCATGTTATCATTAACTACACTTCAATAGTTGACAGACAACGTTGAAGCCAGCTGAACTGCAATCCAGCCCTAGTACTACATTCTTAAAGGCCACTGTCTAGGCAACCTTTCATGTTGCCATTGGGTCACGCATTGCAATAATAGATAGCTGTTAACTTGTTTGCAAACACAACTTTACAACTGATCACACTAAACAGATTCTAGCATCTCCATTGCTGGATACAGAATTACAGAACTTCTAAACACACAAACAGTTCTGAAACTTCTTTAATGACTTGAAAGATTCTTGAACATTGCGTCACTCATTTACCAACTTTTCCGAGCTTTTTGGGACTTTCCGGACAAAAGTCACCCCAAACGCTAAGACGATTAACTACAAAAATCGTTCAGATGCAATCAGCATTGTTGTCAACAGGAAAAAAGTAAGCAAATACTGGTCCAAAATGATTAATCAGCATTTTCATTGCAGTTTGTTAGTTGCCAGTCATTGATCGAAAACAGCGATACTAGTTCGTAATCCAAGTAAAAGCAGCAAGATGCCGCACTAAACTGTTAGACTCCTTACAATAAAAGCTCTAAACGAATAAATACTACACAAATGTAAAGCAGGCGCATCTAAGTTGTTGATATAAAAACGCAGAGCCTGCAAGCAAAGATATGTCAACACGTAGTAGTGCAAACTGATGTACCGTGCTGCTAAAATTATGTACAAAAAATATATCCGCAGAGAGTTGAAGACTAAAATGTGCACATGTGCAGTAACAAAAAAATTACAGTGCCAAAAAATGTAATGCAAAATTGTCAATCGAATACCAATTTTTCCAACATGAGGATTCCATGCATACAACTGCGGTTAATCGGAAAATATAATTACTTCAGCACTTTGACGCCGATGGCGAAATATCAGGCTGTGAAAATCCTGTGCCTACAATTCCTAAATATGCCCACTTTCGGAAATCCAGCCTAACTGAAAATAAGCTAAAACAGCTGCGCTTTTCAAATGTAAATCAAAAGCAGAAGAACTAAATTAGCAGTAGCAGCAATTTTCTGTTTTAACTGGTAATCAAAAGTTCTGATTAGTGGGACATTCAGGATGGTTATTAACGTGTGAATCTTTGCAGGCTGAAAATTGTTCCCGACATACAAAGATATCAACCAACATCCAACAAGCAGTATTATGACATCACAACAGTGTGCCATATCAAATATGAAAAATGTCAACGTTCACATGCAGCAAATGTTAAAAATTTACAATTAAAACGTTAAAAAAACTGCGCACGTAACCTGCACAGTTGCAAAAGCTCGTGTCAGCAGTATTCAGTGCTGCTTTAATAAACGCCATTTAAGATGCAACATTTCATGATGAAAACTGATTTCTGTACACAATTCGGATTACCAGATGGCTGGAAGCCTTAACGTCAAATATCTGCAGTAACTACACGTCGGTAAGAGATTCTTGAAGGGGTGTAAAGAGCTACAAAAATGCACCAAACTGAAATGCCAGTTCTGCACAAAGCAAAAACATTTCACTTCATTTCGCAAAGCGTATGAAGCAAGTTCAGTCCAGTTCATGTTTGCTCTGTATGTACTTTAGGAGTTCACATCACCACCGAACTGATGAAGTCGTTTTCGTATAAGACTGCTGGTCACCGGAACGGAGACTGTCTGTGCTCCTCCTGTGGACGACTGATGACGATTAGTTCCAGCAGAGTTTCCAACCCAGAATCCGACTGGAAGCAGATCAACCGTTGGGCTATCGACGGCGACGTTCTGGGTGCTGCCACTCGCAGAGACCTCACGCTGCCCGGAGTCAAGGAAATCCATGGAGCGTGAAGGCTTCATGTTGATAAGTCGGACTGTGTCGCGGATCGGAAGCCGGCGGATCGTCATTTCCTGGAGTATCTTCTTAACCGCTTCGCCCTCCTCATCGTCGTAGCACAGTGGGAGGTATTTTCCAACCGTGGGCCGATCTGACTGCGACATGCTACTGGCGGAACTGTTAAGTTCCGATCCACTCTTGGACTGAACTACGGTGACCGGAACTCTAACCGATCCCGTCTCCGATGTCCAAGACGATGCTGGATGGGTAGCACCATGAACATCGTCCCGGATATTTGTGGGATTTCCACCATGTGCGGAAACCGATGACTGGACCATAACCGGAATTACCCGACCTCTTGTGCCATGCTGTTTTCTCGGCTGCGCATCACGACGGCCAGGATTTCGTTCCTGAGTGACTGGAATTACCCGAACATTACACTCAATATCAGTGTTCGATCTTCGGTTCACTGCTGAGGTATCTGAAACTCGTGAAATGGAAGTGGCACCTGATCCAGTCAAAAATCCCGCTGGCAACCGCACATCGTGATGTGATGAAAACTGGGAGGAATGCGTTGAAGAGAGCAGAGTTTTGTGTTCAGAAACTGGAGTCAAATCACACGCATCTTCTGACTTTGTCCGAGAACCACCTACACCAGTCTTAGCTGCTTCAGTATCCGCAGACGGCTGGTTACTGACCACCTTAACAGGAATGACCCTTGACGTTGAGCCTGACTGCGAGCGAGGAAATTCACTGCTAATTTTGGCGGTTTTATGAGTGTCCACAGAACTGTTCCCAAATACAGAGTCTGACACCTGTCTGGAAATGCGAGAATCAAATGGCTGTGATATTCTGGATAGCAGCGGTGGTCGAATGCCAAAATCACGATCGAAAAACCCGGTCTCAAAACCGGGCGGAAGGCGGCTGTTTCGTGAAAAATCGCTAACCCAGTCATCCTCTTTTTCCACGGAGTCAAGACTATCCGACGAACCGGAAATTGGTCCGAGATGTGTGGGTTGCCAGTTGAAGAGCCTGGAAAGATGTTTGTCGTGGAACTCTGGAGTATTCAACGGGCTTGTCTGTGAGCTATTCCGAGACGATCGACGCATCTGAACTCCATGAGTTTCAGCCAACGGCGAGGAAGCATCTGAGAGTGGCCTCGCACGTGGGGTGCTGCTACTGCTTGCTAGACTTCCAGTCCGTGACTTCGCTGCTGACGTGAACCACTCGTTGAAGATTTCCTCCAGTGATGGAAAAACCGTTGGCATTACCCAGCTGGACCGTAGGGAATCCCGGGGATTCGCTGTGGTGGATGGCGGTGGCTGGGATAATATCCGGGTCAACTCCGGCTGCTGCTGTTGTTGCTCTGGCATCTCCTCATCCTCACTGCCACCACGCATCGCCTCCTTGAAGCTCGACGCTCGGACCACCGGGATTACCCGAACAGTCTCCGTAGCGGTCTCCGACACTGTGGCAGTGCTTGGCAGTTCATCATCATCAGAAATGGTGAAATTTCCCAGCCTCACTTCAATCTCCTCACGATCGGCTGACAGTTTCCTCCCCAAGCCAGCGGCATCTCCATTTCCATTCATGCTGACATCATCGTCAGACGTCTTCTCCGAGCCTGTGGCAACGTTATCATCCGTGATGTCATCAGTTCGGACGTCGTCAAGACTTTGGCTGCGACGGGCTTTGGCCTTCGATGCCCTGTTTTCGGAAGACTGGCGGTTGTTCACCGCCGGTCGATACAGAGAGGCTTCAACGTCCAACTCACTTGCACCGAGATTCTGTGAATCGTTCGGTGAGATGGAATGCAGATTTGTAGGAGTCAACACAGATGCATCACGGTCAGCTTCTGCTTCCGCAGCCGAGTCATCGATGCTGGCAGACTTTAGGATCTACACATGACATGATAAATTTCAAAGGCAATTTGGCCATTAATGTTAAGTAACAAAATTACTTGGCTGACTAAATTACTTATTCACAGATAGTCCAGATTTAACTGGATCCAACAAAGACTGCAATAAAAAACACCTAAAAAATTCAACATCAATAACAGGATATATTACTTGGGTGACTGAGTAGATTCTTAATGGCAAATCAACACAATAATATACACCATTCAGTATAAAAAGTGAAAAAATTTCAGTCAACATCTAAGTCAATCTTAAGTCATTTTCTTCCAGATGTATTAAATTTGCTAATGCTATTACTACTACCACCAACATCATTATCATCATCACATTCACTATTTAAAATCTTTATCATCATTATAGACAAGTAAAAAAGTAAAACATATAACAGAATATACAGTTTAAAAATCTTCCAATCATTAATCAATTATTGTAATTATCATATGCTTCATTGTTAAAAATACCGTACGCCATGATTTCGTTAACTGTCAACTGTTCACAACTTTGGCAAGCATGCAGAAAATATGCAATAAACCTGTCTAACATGGCTTGCATAACTGTAAGGATCATGTAAAAAAACAAATTTGCGAAGAAAACGTCACATACAAAATAACACATTTAGAAACATAGCATAAACATGACATAAACATGATGCAACATACCTCTTCATTGCTAGTACGTTCATCTGCACTCTGCTGTCTGATAACACCTTTATGCTCTGAAAAATTAACACCAAACTCATTCAACTTCTAGTAAATAATGCAGATGACAAAAAAGGTAAAATGAAAATTGTTACACTCATTGCATTAGAAATGCTGTAACAAAAAAACGGTGTTTTGACTAATGATTCTTCAGTCCAGAACATGCTGTCAAACAAATACAGAAAAGCTAAAAAACGTTTAAGCATTTTTAGCTAAATTTAAATGACTACCGTTGGTTTCAACATGCAAATGTCATATAGGCCGCATTACGAATCCTGCCTGCTCATAGGTTCAGCTGTCTTGCACAACTGAATGTCTAAAAGCTGAATAAGTTGCGACAAATATTCGGCACAAAACTTTCATAAATGAGAGTATAAACAAGGCCTTAGCCACGTGAGTGACAAGACCCAATTTACTGTCGAAGCCTGAGTCACTCAGCAACTCAACGAATGGCAGCATATCAAGAACCAGGTTTAAAACAGTTAAAGCTTGTCCACGGTAACCTATCGCAGTGCGACGGAGTGTCACCCGTCAAAGACAGGATAAACAGCATTATCTACCACCCTACCCACGTAAATGTACTTTGTCTTTAGCCTCAGCCAGGCAGGTCAGTACTCGATTTACTCATCCCATATGGACGGAAGACTGAGACAACATTAATAGCTGGTCATATAGCCCCATCTGCACGGCAGATCTAAGCACCTGATAGCCAAACCGACTGAGAGTCAAATCGAACAAGCCCACGATGACCCACCGATCGTGAGTCCAATGCCCTAACTGATATGGCTGTACAGAATAGCAGATTTTACTATTCGGCCGAATAAAAATAATTTATAATATTATTCGGCCAAATACGAATAGAATACGAGTAGTTGATGCAAGCTCAAACACTGCACTGCACTGGTTTTATTGCAGTGCGGTGAAAATTTTTAAATCAGACATCTGAAAATATTACAAACCGAACATTTGACCAAAAAAAAGTTACTGATACTAATGAAACATAATAGTGATTCACAGCAGATTTTTGACAGTAAGCAACTCAAGTGTTAAGGAAATGCCATAAAGCATCACATGGGCTGAGACAGCAGCGGTCTAAGGCTAAATCAGGAACAACCAGCAGTGACCGTGCAGTGCTTGTTATTCATATTCGGCATGTTTTCTGCATTACTATTCGACCGAATACAAATACACTATTCGGCCTACTATTCGAACTGAATAGAATATTCGGTACAGCCCTACTAATCGTTATGCTATGAGGCCACACAAGTGTGAATCAGAGCAACATACTGATAGCACCAGTAGATCGGCGTCTTGTGCGTCGTTCTGACATCGTCTTTGAACTCCTCTGTAAACTGTCATCCATCCGCTCAGCATTTGGACATTTCTCTGTTCCTGTACACCACCAGTTGTTCTCATCATCGGAAAAATATCGGGGTATTCTTTATCAGCGAATCAAATATAAGCAGCAATATAAAGAGAAACGGTATTCAAACCCGCAAACTGCTGATTACAAGTCTAACACCCTAACCATCAAGCCACGTTCCTAAGCCCAGTACCAAGTTTGGTCAATGGTCATCATCATCATTTCTGGCAATCACCACTAAGAGTGTGTAGCGCCGAACGTAGACATCAATCTCCAGAGTGGACGGTTCTCAGCCAAGTCAACTGCGTCATCCATATTGAGGTCGCTGGATTTCAGATCCTGCTGAATGGTTTTCATCCATGTAGTACGAGGACGAGGTCAACGGTAGAATGCATCAATTTCTCAAGGTCTGTGACGTACTGGCTCTAGCTGTTGTTCCTGTACCAACGTACCAATATGTGACGTACTGGTACCACAGGTGGGTAATACAATGGTATGCGTGGTATATCAATATCAAATAATTCCAACACCCTAACTATTATGGCACCAACCCACATTTTTGCTGTTACTTTCCACATAACACTACCTTACTATTCATAGTACATCAATATCAAACACAGTTAAATTACTGGTACATCAGGCAAAAAGTACACAGGAAAGAGACAATTATAGACATCATACGACACTAAAAACTACTGCTTTTTGACTATATTTGTCACACGCCAGATTAGTGAAGAAAGTGTTGCTGGGCTCAGTTGGTGGCGTATGGCCGAGAGGAAGACCTCCAAAGAAATGGACGGACAACATCACTGAGTGGACCATAGAGTGTAAAACTGTGAGATTGTCACAAGATCGAGAAACATGGCAGAAGACTGTATTTGGCTGCAACGGCTACTAACAAAGGAACAGAAAAGAAGGAGATTGGTACAAACGTGAATCGGGAGTGATGGTCCTGTTCTTGTGCCTGCTGCCGGCATGCCGGTCGTCAGTGTTCTGCGTGCCGAGGACCAGTTCCTTGGCTCTGTCAGGTATACAGCGCTCGCAACTCTCAATCATCAGCTTCTTTATCTCCTGACACCACGTTTGCTTCTGTTCCAATGACTTTGCCTTCAAGCAACACATTAGGAAGTGAAGTCACATGGTCTCCCAGTCTTATTGTACACTATTGCAGGCCACTTCAAAATCACTTTCACAAAAATATTTTCATGTTTTTAATATGTTTTACTCTAGTTTTAATATCTAGAAATTTTACTTTCCATTACTGCGCATTTGCATGTTTGTATATTATGGCACACCTGAGCTACGGATGCATTTCAATATAACTAACTTATGTGGCGGGCAACCGCACAAGCAGCCACATAGCACTGAGGGCGCTAAATATGATACGTGATATGACTAATAAATTAGGTAAAGACAGAATAACAACAGAACTCTGTGTAAATAAATGATAATAAAGGTCAAAAATGTAATAGACATATTTCTGTTTCTGACCGAGATGCCGAGTTTTTTCTCAGCACCACTAAACACTAAGCTCGATTTAAAACACACAAAAGATAACTTCTGGCAACAGACAATAAAAGTAATATAACAAAATATTTGCCCAGTCATCAAGGCACAGAGAAACCACAAAAAACAGCTAGTATGGTGGTGTAGGATGTAAAAATAATGGACAGAAATAGCGATTAAAAATGCTTCAACTGAAATACCTGCAGAGCATGTCGGACTTTTGGCGCATCAAATGGCAGAACGTGAAACTGCAAAGGTTCTCGGGAGATGCTTTCAATTAACATCAGATTCGATGTCTGCACAGAAGAACAATTTCAACTGCTCTAGCACTGAATTATATCACAGAATACAAGACTAAGTACGCTTCACATCGGTACTGTAATGACCATTTCACACCTCACAATACTTAAAATATTTTTTGTCTTCTAACCGTTACAACTATTTCCTATAGTTTCTATTTAACTCATTCAGTGTCAGTCCAAAAATGCCCGGCTCGCAACTCTTTGCAGCGGTGTAAACAAGATAACTCACTCCTGGCCCTTGAACGGACCTTACCTGAGATAAAATACATGTAGCTTGTCTCTGGCGCTGAAAGTGCTAGATGGGTCTAATTTTTACCGAGTTACTCCAGGTCAAGCCAATTCCCAAAGAAAAATACAAATGCAGCAGGATTTTCCAACTGACAAAGTAACAATATACACTGTTGGCCATGAAAAAATGTGCCACTTTACTTTTGTTTATATTGTCGCTAATTATTGACCGATTTTCAAAATTCTTTCAATGGCACACTCTGCAGACAATTTGCGATAACGTGATTATTATAGATCCCACCACACCATAAATGCGTCTCTATACTACTTTGTAAAATATCAATGAAATATGCATAGATAATGATAATAACAAACAAACATTTTGGTAAAATTGAACAAAACACTTCAGACCAACACTGCAGTGAATGGTCTGTATGCACTAGACTATGTGGGTATCGCATAGTTCTAGTGTCATACGAATCATTCATTGCAATGTTGGTCTGAAGCATTTTTTCATTTACCTAAATTTTTGTTATTATCGTTAGTTTTTGCTTACATTTATATTTCACAAGGTAGTGTAGAAACGCATTTACAGTGTGGTGGGATCTATAATAATCACGTTATCGCAAATTGTCTGCAGAGTGTGCCAGTGATCGGTCAATAAGTGGCAAAAATATGGACAAAAGTAAAGTGACACGTTTTTTTGGTCCGCCCTGTAAATATAACCATTCAAGTATCAAAGTATAGCTGGCATCAGCTTGCCTACTAATTCTTTATACAGTGACCCCGGTATTTTTGAGTACTTCGATGTTACACATTTGAAAGTGATTAAAATTATACGTTAGACAAAGTAACCTAAAACACAATAAATGTTACAGAGCTTAGTCTAAACACTCCAGTAATTCACCAACCGAATGTTGCTGGAATACTTGAAAAGCCCAGTGAAAAGTAAGCATATTACCTTGATGATGACCTTCACTTGCAGAAAGCCATCCTTTCGCTTCTTGGAGATGATGAAAGCTTTTCGGAACAGGAACACGTTGCGTTCTCCCCAGTTACCAATCACTCGAAATACATCCTAACCACAGCAGATCAGCGAATCTCTATCGCAAAACTGCACAGGTTGAAATAACACCAGCCAGTAGCTACCGTACTACCATACAACTACAGCCACTGTTAACGCTACTGCCAGAGCATAATGGTGTTGTTTTAACTGAACATATGGATGCAAGTTAGCTTACATGACAACTATGATGCAGTAAATTAACACACAAACGAAAGACTGAAAAAAGCACCTAGTCTGCAAAAATTGTAACATAATAATTCCCGGCATTTCATATTTGGAGTTCCAACGATAGAGCATCTTAAATCATCCTTCTACGTAAGCTAGAAGCAGTTGCATGTTTTGTTTTCCATACAAGGTGAGAATCTAGCACAATGTGTCTAGTGCACTTAACAAATGGCATCCAAATGCATCGAATGGTTTAAACAAATGTAACAGATGACAAACAGACAGACTGGTATATGCTACAAACAAAAAAATATTATTACATTGTGACCAATCTAATGTATTCCTCACACACATTTCTTTTGTATTCTTCTAAGAGCTTTTTCGTTCCTTTCAGTTTGCATAACCTGGAGTCTAATTGAGACCTGTTTAATATATACTAATAGTGACTAGCGTCGAGGTCGTTATTAGAAATTGTCTCCTCGAAGTTCATAAAATATTGCCCGATTTTAAGAAATGAGAGAAAAAAATTTCCAACAATGGTTGATGACGCTAGTTGCCATTTGTCTTGTTATACCTCAACGCATGCATCTATCCGGCACCGTTACAAAGATATGGTGACTCAGAAGATAATGGGGTCACGATCTTGACCTTTTGGGGTGACGTGACGTCATCAGCCACATGACCATTTGACTCCTGGCGATCAACTTCCTACGGGTGTTCCATAGTGACCATGCGTCTATCTAGCACCGTTATGGAGCTATGGCTGTTTGAAGTTCTTCCAGGAAGGCTCTTTCAGGAACAGAGGTCGGTCGTTGGTCATCAATATTACACTGATCTCAAATACTCCTCTTCGCTACGTTAGGGACGTAGCGCGTGAGGAGTACAAATGTGTCGAAATAGGTGGAATCTCTTGTGCTGCAAGAGCAATTCTAGCCCTATTATACGATGATCCTAATGACAATCAGGTGGTGTATAGCTCGTTATAGGTAATCCATCGCAGAGCTGCGGAGTGTCACCTGCCATATAAGATCACACAGATCACACCTGCCACCCAATACAGGTGAATGAACCCTGCTTTAAGCCCAGCCAGGTAGGCCGGTACTTGATTTACATACCCTGGAAAGATGGAAGGCTGAGTTGACCTAAGTGGCTGGTTACATACCGAGATAGTTTACCTGCCTGCCAAGTACTAATGCGATCCAGCGTAGAGTAACTTCATTGATCGTACATAATGTGTTACCACTATGCCACGCCACCAACTCATGACAACTATAACAACAATGACAATGAACACAATTGCCAACTACCAGTCATACTGACCTCAAGCACAAGGTCTCCGAGCTCAACCACGTCCACTCTGTGGTCACCAGTCAGAGCGTTGTGAACCTCCTGCGCCCGCAGCCACCTCTCATGCTGACGCTTTATCTCATTTATCCTCATAGCTACGTCAATCATTGTCTCAGAGGCTTCCTCGATGACCTCGTGACCCTCAGCGTCTGCAGGATGATAGCTCTGAATGTTCTGCTCACAACAGCACTGAAATCTCGTTATTAGTCCAACCAAAAATGTGACGTTGCAAAGCGCAATTTCTGCACAGTTTTTACGTCTTCATGCAATCATGGGTGCATAATTTTCGTGCAAATTTTGGAAATTCACCGGCAAGCTTGGGCTTCAAACAACAACTTGCAGCTCAACATCACAAATAATAAATTTTACAAAAAGCCCAGCTGTTGCTAAGATGGCTGACCATATCGCCTAGCAATTTGTGAGGCATTATCGCTGTTTTGTGGAGAAGAAAAGGGTCAGCAATGATGGAATTAAATGGGGCATTAGTAGATGTCTGTAGCCTGTAAATAGTAACCATTCCCTTGACATAAATGGCCAAATGTGCCATGCAAATTTAAGATTTGAGTGAACCTGTGTCCATAGGGGGGTCAACAATAGTATGCTTGGATATGGTGTTGTTTAGTTCCTATATGCTGTCAATAGTAACCATGCTGCTAATCAAAGTGGATTGGTAGCAATTCACAATGCAAGTATTCGGCAGTGCAAACAGTACTACAGATGGATGCAATCATATACCCAATGCGCGACTGTTAGTAGGATCAGCCAAAAAATATACATAACTGATTGATTGTGTTCTACACCGTGGGCCATAAAAAATGTGGCTCTTTTCTTTTGTCTATATCTTTGCCAGTTATTGACCGATTTTCAAGAACAATAACTGGCTTTTCAAAATTCTTTGACTAGCAAACTCAACAACTCAGAAACTCAGACAATTTGAAATAATAGGATTATTATAAGTCCCACCACATAGTAAATGTGTCTCTACACTATCTTGTGAAATATACATGTAAGCAAAAAGTAACAATAACAACAAAAATTTAGGTGAATGAAAAAAAACACTTCAGACCAAAATTGCGATGAATGATCCGTATGACACTAAACTGTGTTAGACCCACACAGTTTAGTGTCATACAAACCATTCACTCTAATGTTGGTCTGAAGTGTTTTTTTTTCAATTTTACCAAAATGTTTCTGTGTCATTATCATTATACGCATATTTCATTGATATTTCACAAAGTAGTGCAGAGATGCATTTACGATGTAGTGGAATATGTAATAATCGAGTTATTGCAAATTGTCTGCAGAGTGTGCCAGTGAAAGAATTTTGAAAATCGGTCAATAATTGGCAAAGACATGGACAAAAGCAAAGTGCCATACTTTTATAGCCCACCCTGTAGATATTTTGTAAATGCCATAATAAAGATGTTTTTGCATAATTTTGCTTTTTTGCATTAGCCACTAGCAATATTTAACTGAAAATTATGCTACCAAGTGCTCAGTTCTCGACTTGTAGCACACACACACAATTTTTGGTAAGTGTGTATCATGAGAGACAAAACAAACTAGAACTGCAAGAATTTTAAAGTTTTGAAATGACTAACACATGAGGCATTTAATACTTTATCAACAACACCAACCAGAATGATCATAAACAGAGCATAACGTGTAAGACGGCTTGCCTTCAGCAGTAAATGGTACTTCAGTATCCGCTGAACGGGTTTACAGAGGTAAGTTCCCAGCGGTAATGTATGACCAAGGACTATCTGCTGGCGTTGAAGCATGTTCAATAGAATTGGATCCTTAGCCCAGCGCTCCAACACTTCCACAGATCTAAAAAACAAAACAACTCATTAGCAATCCGAAATATTTGGCTTTACAGCCAAAGTGCAGTGAATGAAAAAAAAATAATGAACAAAAGCCAAGCTAACAAGTGACAATAATATGACTAGTGATTGCAATCCCGGGATTGAATTTTTGATCCCGGGATCCGGGATTGAAAGATTTGTAATCCCTGGATCCCGTTTCGGCATTAAGCTTACAGACTGGTCGTTATTTTAATATCTTTAATTGACTTATTTCATGCATATTATGTAGTATAGGCCCATACAGAAGGTATATCCGAACTGCATGGAGTGATAATGACTGTCAGAATACGAATTACAGAAAGAGTGGGACTCTAGCGCACATAAATATTTTATTCACCAGATGGCTAAAATTCTGACTTCTGTCATTTAAAACGCAAAAAAATTATGATTTTAACTTATTTTTGTAATCCCGAAATTGCAGGATTGGGACACCGCCAATCCCAAGATTCAGGATTGGCAAAAACGACCGGGATCCGGGGATCCCAGGATTTGGGATCCCAGGATTGCAATCGCTAAATATGACTGAGCATGAGGGTGAGTGTGAGTGACTGAGTGAACTTAATCACTTAAACTCACAATTCTCTCTTTGCATTTTCACGTTTAACTTGAGCTCTCTTCAGCCGGTTGATCGACAGATTGAGTTTTTTCAAAAGTTTTTTGACAACACCAAAAACTGTCCCTTGCTGATGATATTCTCAGTCATCAAAAACAGGTTCCAACTAATTAAGAGAAAGCACAATGCAATCAAAGTTTTATTAGCAACCATTTTAACTGCGATTAACATCATGTGTTAATCATGCATTAATGGTGCTTAATATGGAATTATTAAACAAACTGATTGCTTTCTTTGAATAAAGATCAGCCTAAATTAAGATGCTGCAGACTTAAGTTAATCCTTATGTCCCACGCTTGTAAAGTAAACAATACATCTATTAGAAATATTCAATCAAGTCACAAATCATCACACTGTCACCAATTTACCTTTTGTTACCAGAAGGAATTAAATGACAGTCAGTCAATGTGTCACACATCAGAGAAAACAAAGCTAGATTTGGCCCTTTTTTATTCATAGCCTGCGTGGCTTTCAACTGAAAAACAAAAACGTATAAATGGCTAAGAAAAAATCGAGTCAGAAACGTGTAAGCAACAGTTGCTAATGCAAAAGCATGCAAGCGTTCTTCGTTCTTCAGCTTGTCTAGCTATCACTGATATACTATCCAGACACTGCAATGCATTATCAGCCCACGCAGCATTCAAGCCCATGCTACACACAGCAGAAACTGAATCAGCTTCCTGTCTTGCCACATTGTATACATTCAAATACAAGGTGCAAGGTGTGACCTCTTCCCTTCTTATCAATTAATAACTCTTTAGTCTCTTAGCTTTTGCTCTACTGGTTTTTTCACACAATGGTTGCCAGATTTGCACTTAGTGTGACACAGGCATTGATAACTGACTGTAGTAACCACACCATAAGTGTTAGGCTGCAGCACATATGCCACAGGTCTACATTCTATGCACAAGTTTACCACACATGCTGCACGCTGGCCTATAGTATATACATTGTGGTACACAGAAAATGTGTCTCTGATAATTTTGCAGCTATTTAAAAAAACCGGTAATATGAAATGCCAGTCAAGTTAATCACTCTCCCAGCATTTGTGGGGATTTGTGGAATTGACTGACCAATAATGACCATGGAACAGGTGTTTGTTAAACCACTGTCTAGAGTGGTATAAGTTAGTTTAGACCTAAAATGTGTCTCTGATAATTTTGTCCCACAATGGTTTACAGGATCAAGACATCCATATACACACCCAGAAAGTTTATTAGGTAAACCCACCTAAAAATCTCAACCCCCCCAAAAACCCATAAAACTCAATCCAATTTTAGTTTCTTGTTCCACCAATAAAAAAGTTTCACTGTGGTTAAGTTTTAAAAACTTCAAACGTATAAATTTGCAAATGCTTAGACATTTAAAAGCCCATCAAGTTAAGCCTTTTAAGAAATACATTTGAATAGAAAAAAGCAAAACCTGATAAACACCTACACGATTTGGCTTTTTTGAAAAAAAATGAGTTTACTTCAATGCTGGCAGTTTAACACACAAAGAATGGAAACTTGACTAACAGATAGACAAAAAGACTGTGGCAAACATGTACTGTGGGAAGTTGGTGCAGTAGTCCGAGTAGATGATGAAATCCTGTTGACAGTCGAGAAAACACTGAGCCACTGACACTGCATCGCCACACTGCTGCTCCAGCAGACACAGAAACTCTCTGTCCAACAACACCCGGACAAATAACACCTAGTTGATATACTTCTTTAGACTAAAAAAAGCTCAAAATTATGTGAAAAATGACTGTCGTTGTCGCATTCTATCCTCAGTGACGAGAGTCGAAGATCAAGGAGTGAAACAAGTCCTCCGTTGTTGTCTGTCCCTTGCTGTTTGAGTGCCGTGCACCACCAACATGCCACGCCAGTCCCTGAATGTCCTTACTTACTTAATTTCATAGCCTACTTTCCACGATTTGCTCAAAAGCTTGCCAACTAACCATAAGTCAAATATCTGCTGTTTGAAATTTTCGCGGAAATTTGTAACTGACCATATTCACTCAATTTTCTGCCTCTGTTACCAGGACGGCTGGCATACTGATCCAGTCACTAAAAGGTGCTGGTTGTTAAGCTGGCTATCAGGTCGACTTGGATTATATACCCGGTACTAGCTTAATTGGGTTTAACCCTTGCCAACTCAATGCACTGCAAACGAGATAAGTTCCCATGCAACAGAACTAGCTTAGCTATCTGTCTAAGTTGAAATCTTCTTCCTTTTCTGACTGCCTTATCAAATACCAATGAGCAATTCCACGGTAACGGACGTGACATTTTTGCTCCAAATGAAAGCCTATGAATGCTGTGTAAAATTTGTTATGAGTGATCAGTGCCAAAAAGTATGCCTACATCTGCAAAGAGGTGGCAAGGATTAATAAGCATTTAATGAAACGTTTTTTGCAGCATCCTCATAGGATATGAATGCAGAATTGTGTTGATAACGGACGTGACACAAAGTGGACAAGTGGCTTTTTCGGCATCATGAAGGTAGTGCAGAAATTCTCTGAAATTAGTGACCCTACTGCCATCTTATATAATGCAAAAAATAAACAAAGGAACTCCCTCAAAACACACATTTTCTCTAGGTGGCAAGTTAACTGCAAAAGTATTTAAGTTGTCAGTGTTTGTGGAAACGATCGTGACAGTGTTTTGGTAACAGACGTGACATTCTGAAAAGTGACAAAAAGAGTTTATTGGTTGGCAATCACTCAAGATGCATTTATGTATTGGAGCAATTCCACAGAAATGTCAACCTGACACCTGAAAAAAATGAAGCTGAGAAACTGCCATCAACAACATACCGTATCGTAACTATGTGGCAACCAAGCATACATTTCACTATTCAAGAAACTTCATAGTATTGCTCTCACTGAAGGCAGTTTCTCAACTTAATTTTTTTGGGTGTCAGGTTGACATTTCTGTGGAATTGCTCCAAAAAATAAATGCATCTTGACTGACTGCCAAACCCGTGGCACTTGTCACTCGTAAAAAGTCACGTATACCACTGAAAATCTTGACACGTTGTGAGTTTCACCTGTTGAACTCATAGAGGCTCTGAATGTTGCCGAACAGGATGGTGTAATCATGTGTTGTCACTTTGCCTGCCACCGTGTCAGCAATCTGCGCTACATGCTGCATGTAACCCTGCACACAAACAAAACAACCACACACGGATACAAATGATCATACAAAATCTGAAACACAGAACTGAATACAGAGCATTTAATACGTTCTTATTTTTCTACCAACAAAAGCAACACTGTATCAGTCAAAACTATGGATTGGCATCAAAAGTCGAGACATAAAGTTCATTGACAGGACATGAGCTGAAACTGAAGAAAACCCAATAAACAGAGTACCAGTTTTGAAGGGAATGGAGTCTGCCATACAAAGTAACTTAATGCTAAGACTAAAGTACAAAATTCCATAACATGCGAAATAAATGAAAATGTAAATTGTGTAAACCATTAGAAGAGAACCTTTTACAGGATCAATGCCTTTGCCCTTTCAGTCACAGAACCGACAGTGAAAAAGCAATGAAACGTAAAACTAGTCCAGTTTAGTTACAAAAGCTAAAGCCAATACTCATATACATCATTTCCACCAATACCACTAGAATTTGACTAAAACAGACAGCAGCTTCTTTCCTGAGTAACTCCAAGCTATTCCATGACCCTGAATTTAACTTGTACAAATTGATAGAATCGGAATTTTGTCCAGGACAAATGACCTTACTGTCACTGAACCAGCAATAGTATGCCAAAACAATGGAAGACAAGTTAGTGAACCTCCTCCTTGCTAAGTTAGAAAAGCAACAAAGTACAGCCAGTATTATTATCAAGCTATAAGCATTCGCCAAATTACAACATTTATTCACTAAACTGTTCAACTGCTTAAAGAACAGCCAGTACAGTACCTGAATCACATCGTGTAGATCCCGAACATACGTCCTCTCAGTCGCGATCAATTCCTCCACAGCTTTGTCAACATAAGACGTTGCTGAGCTCACGGAGGAGTTCAGAGCCTGGTGCTGATCGCCACCTCCATGTTTCCCATCTCCATCTCCAGACCTCAGACTACTGTCGGCGTCGTCCTCGGTGGAATATTCATCTGCTGAGGTCCGATCCTCATCTTCAGTGGACTCTAGTGTTGAGTTGGGATCATGTCTGCCAGGCTGGAATCCCTTCGGTTTGGAGTCGAGAGACAGATCAAGGCGAGGTAGCCGTCTCTTGGATCTGGAGCCGCCCCTCTTCTGGTGCGGATTGTTCACGTTGTCGGAGGAGTGGCTGAGCCGTGAATCCGATGTGCTGTAACGGCTCGACAGCGACGGATGACTTCTTCGATGTCCGGCGCCCCCGCCACCATCGATAGACAAAGACGAAGTGGAGTTTGTAGCACTCAGAGACTTGTGGCTGCCGTACTTGGACTTTGATCCAGCAGGAACATCGCCAGTGGTGGATCTACCATGCTGGTGCAGATGGTCGTCAATGCTCCGAGTGCTCTCCATTGCCGCTCATTGCAAATATCAGATGATCACTGCACCATACGATTTACAGCACAAATTACTCAGGATTTTTCTTCGTACAAAATTCATATATCCTTCACTGTCAAATCAAAATGAACTCCTTCAGCTTTCAGACAGACATATGACGATGACACTCCTGCGGATGTCACATTCTCCAATTGGTAAAATGTAAACTGTATGTTTCTGCAAAACACAGCAATCATATCTCACTTTGCACCATGCACATGCTCAGCAATAACATCTGGGAACAAATGGAAGATCACTTTTCCAGGGTTGACCAGATTAGGCTAGGTCCAAGGTCCTCAAAAGTGAACTTTTGTAAACTTATGGTAGGACTTTCTACTGGTAGGGCGTCACTGCATCCACCTCCCTCCAGCTGGTAGCTAGCAGTTAACAGTTTCTGAGGGCATGCTAAACTTTGCTGTCTTAGTTATGCTATTACTGGTATGCGCAGTAATTTGATTACATTGCAATTTGCATGCCAAAAAGTAACTCGCAAAATTGTAATTATGCACGTTATCATGCTATGTCTAGCCGACACGGAAATGGCTGCAACACCTCAGTTGAGCAAAGCATGACGTCATGCTGGCTAACCAGCCACTGAAGCAGCCAATATCTAACCACGTATTAATAACTGTGTATTATTCATCACAGTATGCTAAAACACACTAATACTTTACACACTATGCTGCAGTAATGCGGAAAATACTGACGTCAGTTGTCAAACATATTTACGACTTAAGCTGCTGATACATTTAGTCAAATGAAAGTATGACTCCCTTAAGTTGCGATCGACTGTGTATAGTGCTGCAATTGAAAATGAATAGCAGGAGTAAAAATCTGCAGCTGCCATAATCGAACAATTTTCAAATCGCAGATCAATGACAATTTTTTGTGTTTTAGTTTGGCAATAAAATGTAGTGCCCTTGTGGATATTGTCTTACAAAAAATGGCTGCATACAGCCAGCCACAAACACCAATATAATTTACGTTCAGTACATAATCATCCCCCTTTCAGAAGGGGTGGGTTAGTATAACATCAATCCCCTAACTCACGTGACAGTACATTGTATGCTGAGAAACAAGCTATGCAGATGAAAGGCTCTCGTATATAATGAAGTATATTACTGTTATGTTATTGCTACGCCTTAAACCGGGCATCCGTCAGCCTACAGTCAGAGCGCCTGAGGCTTGCTGGTGCAATTATGTAATTAGTATAACAGGCAACAACAGCACAGAGGCAACAACAGGATGTAACAGCTAAGCCGCTGGCTGACACGAACGTTTGTTTACCTTCAGCCGTGTCTCAGCATCACACAATCTGTCCGTCTACATCATAGATGTAAAAAAACGTTTTTTAAGTTTTCTAACGTTTTTTATTTTGCTCAACGTTTTTTATTTTAAAAAACGTACATTGAAAATCCCATCAAAAGCTTCATGAAGCACTTTTGAGACCGCAGAAACGAATTAATATAGGTCATAGTGATGTAGTTTACTTAGTTAGTCCACATATACTAAACAAAACTTTTTAACTAGCATACTTACAGTAGTTAGTTTAATGCTGTTGTCATACGACCACACAGCTGAATTAAAATTAAATCAAGTTCTCTTTATCTAAACTATTATTCCAGGTATACTGTGCTTACAGCATTATGCATTAGGCAAGAAGTTGAACACATTATGGCCAACGTTTTTTATTCAACGTTTTTTATTCTTGCCACGTTTTTTTACATATTTTAACGTTTTTTTTAAATTTTTCCTGGAACGTTTTTTACATCTATGGTCCCCCTACTTTCCTACACATGGCGTTTACTTTCCAAAAGATCGCCATGTTCGTTTATTCGAGCAGTAGTTGGCAGACCGTAAGTAGAGCTGCAATACGATCGAATAACGTCCATGTGAATAACAAGAAATTTAAAAGTGCTATAAAAACACAAATGCATAATAACTGCCTACAGGAAGTTGCCACCGCCCTATCCGATGGTACCATCACCGGCCCTCTATGACTTACCGCACGATAGGCATGCCATAGTGCGTTATGTCGCTTCAAGGTCATCCAAGATCAATAATTTTCATGTCATTTGAAAGCCAAAAAAAATTATGTTACTTTGTATTAGTGATCAATAGCAACCTAGGCCCTATCTTGCACCGTTTAGGTGGCTTGTTGGCTCAGCAGTTAGGGCGTTGGATACGAGACCAAAGGGTCCACGGTTCAATGCCCAGCCGATGCGTTACCAAGTAACAGCCTTGGGCAAGTTGTCTACGCCTACCTGCCTGTGTAGGTGCAAGTGTCTAGTGGTTGGTGTCGACTCGTAACTTTCAGGTTGCGGTTCGATTCTCACTGCCGTCATTTGCAAGCAACCTTGAGCAAGTTGCTAACCTACTATGTGC
>Ga0209367_1001178_pt1 | contig 31102 bp, 24 predicted proteins | sample WorMetLIZISLAND2_FD_187412 | JGI IMG/M metagenome (GOLD analysis project Ga0209367, IMG submission 187412) | Marine gutless worms symbiont microbial communities from Max Planck institute for Marine Microbiology, Germany - Olavius geniculatus... ...
TGGGTCAGAATACGGCTTGCCAACCAGCTGAGACCATTGGCTGAGCGGCAGTAAAACCAAATTCAGAAAATATGAAGCATTCATTATTGCTTGCGCTCCAAAAATGTCGATTCCAGCAACAAACCGTGCAGGGATGAAACACATCTTTTTTACCCAAAAGCTAAAACCGCCAGATCAAATTCAACGCAAGTGTATGGACATGGTTGGTTTTGTAATCTCCTTTGATATTGCCCTGCAAAAGGCCGCCCTGCTGGTCGATATCGGCATCCCCGAGGTCGACATAAGCGTAAGCCCCGCCTACCGTCACATTTTCGTTCCAGTCGTATTGCAGACCGGTCGCCAGGCGGATCTGGCGATCCAGCGGCATATCCACGGTGCGATCCTTATCATTGACCGGCGAGCTGTCATAGGCAAAACCCACCATCCACAGCCAGGGTTCGGCGAAACGGTACCGGGCGCCGATGGCGGCGTGCCAGGTATCCTTGAAATTGCGGTCTTGGGTAAAACTGCTGGTTGTGGAAGATCTGACGGTGACGGTCGATTCACCGAATGCACTCCAATCCTGCCAGCCGGCACTGGCCACCAGTGCCACCTTGTCGGTGAGATCGTAATAGCCGCTGAGCAGCACCTCCTGGGGCAGCTGCATTTCCAGGTCTACCTTCTGCCTGGTGGCGCCGGCATTTTGCAGCGCATTCAGGAGATTCGGCCCCACCCCGTTTAACTCGGCGATGTCCTCGAATTCAACCTCCACTTCCGAGCGATAGGTCAGGCTGAAGCGCAAATCCTCCCGGGGCTCGATGAGGGTTCCCAGAACGACGCCCCACCCCACGTCGTCCTCGTCAATTTTGATCTCGCCGTCCGGGACTCCGGGATCCGTCAATTGGTTGTTGACGGCCGTTTTTTGACCAACTTGGCATACAACACAGTGGCGCCGGCGCCCAGGGACAGCCACTTGTTGATGCGATAGCCGATTCCAGGCATGACGGCAACGGTCAGAAATGAGGCCTCCTTTGCAAAGTAGCGCCCGGCCCAATCGTCATCATATTCGATTCCCAAGCCGAAAAATGACGCGGCGGATATGCCCAGCTTGAGTTTGGGATTGACGCTGTGCACGTACGCCAAACTGCCCGCGGGAATGAAATCGCCGGCATTCCCGCCGTCTCCCCCGCCGCGGTTAGATTCATCCACATCAAACTCGACATTGAGCCAGCTGCCCTGAATGCCGCTGAACAATTGGGAGCGATCCAGCTTCGTCATACCGGCCGGGTTGAACATGGCGACGGAAGCATCGGCGGCAGTCGCCCCGCGACCGGCGGAGGCCGTACCGATGTCGGGATTTGCCATTTCCAAGACCCAGAGCCCTGCGCCCAGAGCCCAACCGGGAAACAACACAGTAATGGTCATGACGACAAGCATGTAACGAAATATTGATCTCATTGTTAATTTTCCCTCCTAGACAACTAGCTTTTAAGCGCGTAATGTTTAGTCCACCAATTCAATCTCCCCAGGCCGCCAGGTCTTGTCAAACCACGGCTCTAACGGGCCGTAGAGGCGGAGGATGGCGAACCAGCCTTTGCCGGGGACGGTCTGGATCCAGTTGTTTTCTTTTCCCTTCGGCGCTATGGGGCCGAAGAAGAGATCGACGGAGCCGTCGGCGTTTTCCACAAATTTGTCCTTTTGATTGTTGCGGCTGGGGAAGGGCTGGCCCGTTTGCAACTGCGATCGGGTCTGGGGATCGTAAACAACCACCGACCAGAAATCCTTGGCGGGAGCATCGGCCGGGATGTTCAGCTTGTAGTTCTTGTCGCCCTCCAGGTAACGCCCGTCTCCGTCACGATCGGTCCAGGCATACTGTGAGCCGGCGCCGACGATCTTTTTCACCATCGCCGGGGTATTCACGGTGGCAAAATAGAAAAATGCCGTCCGGGCGTCTTGATTGCGCCCACCTGTGCCGCCGTCCTTTAACCAACGGTAATCGCCTCCAATGAAACCGACCTTCCACTGGCTGTCATCGTAGAGGTAGGCCTCGGAATTGCGGACATTAAAAGTGATGGAACGGGCGATGGCATTGCCAACCGCAGCTGCGTCTTTGAGTATGGCCCGCATCCGGGCATCGGGTTCGAAGGGCTTGCCCTTTTCGATTCCAATGGCGGCGGCCAGTCCGCGGAGTTCCGGATCGACGAGCCCTATCGGCTCCTTCTGGATGACGTGGTTCAGCTCGTCGAAAAACATATCGTTGTTGGCGTGGATCGTATTCAACACCGCCTTGGAGAGGTTGAAGAATTCCATCGTGGGCGGATTGGCCGCTTTCTGGAGCGGGTAGATTTTGAGCCCCTCCTTGAACATTTTGATTGCCGCGTCGGGCTTTCCGTCCACGAGGAATCCACGCAGGATGAGCCAGTTGATGTAGGACGGTGACTGAACCACATAGAAGTTCTCGGTGGCGTCACCGGCCCGAACTGGTACGGTGCTGTTATTATCGGGAAACTTGATTGGGAGACCCTTGTAGTTCGGTGGCAGAATAAGGTACTTGCCGCCCTTACCGCGATCCGGACCAGGAGCGCCCATATCGACTACAAAACGGAAGAAGGCATCGTTGACTGTTCCCGGTCCACACTTGGGCGGAATCTCGACAACGGTCGGACCGTCCCGTTCCAAGTCGAGAATCGTCGATGCGTAAACCGTGTCGGTATTGCCGGTCAGAAAAAGGGGGTTGGAATCCATTAATTGCTCCGTGATCGCAACCTGGTTGGGTTTGGTGATTCCCGAATTCACATGCCCCATCCGCATCGCTTCGATCGAGCAGGCAGGCATCCAGTTGAGAAAGATCTCAATGGCGCGCAGGTAGGCGAGATGATCGTATAATTTGTCGGCCGTTTTCTTTGTGGGGCGGCCGTCGGTGAATTTCAGGGTGCCGAGATGTTTTGTCTCGACCGTGTCAGGCGTCATGATCGACCCGGGTATCGGTGTGTTGTACCCCTCGCGAATCTCAGGCTCTTGACCTTGAGCTATGGCCGGCCAGTTGAATGATAGCAGCAGCGCAAGCCAAACCAAGCATCCAATGGCTTTACTGATGCGATTTTTTGGAATTTCCTTCATGGTTGTCTCTCCTTGGTCAAATTTCTTCTTGTGCCGAAATAGTAATCCAAAAGTCAGATTAACTCCCTTCATAAGCCAGCGGCACGTTCAGACTAAGATGAATAGCTCGTATTCACCTGGTAATGGTAGAAACTTTTCAATTTTCGCCTGCAGAACCGGTGGCCTATGAAGGGAGTTAGCAAACATCCAATGCATCCGCTAAATTCTGAATTCCATCCAGGTTAAAGTCTTCGGCTAATTGAACGAGCTTTTGGCTGAGCGATATGCAGGAATCTGCTCTGGACCTCTTTTTGCCAGGACCCCTATTTTGACTGCAGCGATCTCACCTTCGAATTGGGCTGCAGCCAGCACTGGAAATGCGATAGCGATAACAATACAAGCGACGTATGCGGACGCCTTCATTTACTCTTTCCTTCCCTCCAGGGCACCGTTTCTCGTAAAGGCCCGGATCACGGCCCTGATGTCGAGCCGATCGCCTAACTTATCAAAAATGAAATTAAAATCAATAATTCTCAAATGAAACGATGCTGAAGCAGGAAACGTGACATTAGCCGCACTGACTTGCGGTCACACAGATTGCTTGGCCGCACTCTGCTCAAGACCCGCGTTTTCAGAGAAGGCACCTTTTTTGGAAACCGCTCACTGACCAGCGTCGAGAGGCCGCTTATCGTCGCCAGCCAGGTGCAGCGTCTGGGTCGGGAAGGCAAAGTCGATGCCTTCGGCATTAAAGCGTTCCACGATCTGGGTGTTGATCCAAGTGGCGTGATTCAGATATTTCCAATAGTCAGGCGGATTGTACCAGTAGAAAACGACAATGATCAATGAATCGGCGTTGAATTCGTTAAAGGAGACTTGGGGCTCAAAGTCCGGCCGGTTAATGGCCCAATTGGGATGGTAATCTCCCTCTATGTCTTCAACCATAGCGGCGAGGGCGGGCGGCGCCTGGGTGATGGCGGAGGTGCCCGCCTGCTTTTCGGCGGCTGTGGCATCCGCTGGCTTTGCGGTGGCATCGGTGCTTTTCTCATCCGGCCCTTCGGGCACCGCCAGGATCTCCCACAGGATCTCTATGGCGCGGTTGATTTTTTCCGGCTGCGTGTCGTAGGTGATGGTGACGTTGAAGACGCGCCGGATGTGCGGTCTGCGGCCGTTGTTTTCGATCTCGGCATTGGCCATCTGTAGATTGGGAATCGAGGTCAAATGGCCGGTTAGAAGCCGGATCTTGGTGGTAGCTTCTGCGGCCTCAAGCTTCGCCTGGGCCGCTGCGACCTGCTTCTCCAGAGCCTGAATTTCATCACGTGTATCGTCAAACTCGGCCCGCGCCTGTTCCAGAGCCGCTTCAAAGGTACGCTGGTCGATTTCGAACAGCAAATCGCCGGCTTTCACAAACTGATTGTCCGCAACCGGCAATTTAACGAGCGGTCCGGATACGCGCGGCGTGATCTGGATGACCTGGGCCCGCACCTGGCCGTTGCGCGTCCAAGTCAGTGGTCAGATAATTCTACTTGACGTATTGCCATAATGTAACTACAATACTCGCATGGATTTCGAATGGGATGACACGAAGCGCGAATTAAATATAAAAAACATGGAATAGATTTTATCAACAACTCAAAAATATTTGATAGCTTACTCTCACAATCAAGGATGATCGTTTCGATTATGGAGAGGAGCGTTTTGTTACACTTGGAATTCTTGAAGGGAGGGTCGTTGTCTTGGTACATACCGAAGACGAGGACTCTATAAGAGTCATTTCAATACGAAAGGCAACAAAATATGAAGAAAAAAAATATTTCTCACAAATCCCATAGTGATCAATCAGATTGGAACCGTGTCGATAAGCTGGATGATAATGATATAGATTTCTCTGATAATCCTGAGATCACTGCTGAAATGTTTGCAAAAGCCGTGCTGCGGAAAGGTCTGAAGCCGGTAGTTCGAAAAACACAGGTTACTTTGAGAATTGATGAGGATGTACTAGCCTGGTTTAAAAATCAAGGGAAGGGTTATCAGACAAGAATCAACGCTTTACTCAAAGCTTATAAAGAAGCCCATCAAAATGGATCCAGCAGAACAAATGCCTAATTGACTATTGGAGAAACGCTCAATAAATGTGAAGAACCGTGAATAAATGCCCACCCTGTTAAATGCATAATCATCGACTAAAGCGACACTATTTGTTATGCGCGGGCATTGCCTTCCAATATTACATCAAAAATTCTATCGATCCTAACTTCCAAAATCCGTGTGACATACCGCCACTAAATGGTTTAGCCGGCTCATGACCGGTTAATGATGCAATAGAATGACCGATAAAATTGTCAGCGAAACCCCAGCTATCATAGGCGGGGTTAATTTTTCTTTATAGATCATAACCGACAAAAGGATAGCGATCACAAAATGAAGGCCGATGATTGCGATAACAATAGACAGGGGTCCTAACGAAAGGGCTTTTAGAAATGCGTAGTAGCCTACAAAATTGATGAGACCCATCGAAAGACCGATAGCCAGAGCTTCCTTATAATTAGCTTGGACAGGTTCAGTTTGAAGTTTATTTCTCAAACCGATTGAAAATAAGGTTGAAAACAGATAGGAAATGGCCATAAAGGTCAGGGGATTGGCATGCATGGCCGCAAATTTGCTCGAAATTGAAGCAATTGAACCGCAGAAAAGCGAAACAAAAACCAAAATCAGGCCGCCTTTAGTCTGCCCGGCTGAGGGTTTATCAGCCTCTGGTTGACGTGTCAGTATCAAGATGACTATGGCAGCGAGCATTATGCCTGCGATTTGATAATACGTTGGGCGATCCTTAAAATAGACAATCGAGAAAAGGACAACCACCACCACATTTAGCCGGACAATCGAATAGACGATGCTTGACGGCAGACGCTTTAAGGCCTCGATATGCGTCATGGTAGCAACCAAAAAAGCACTGCTGTTCAAAATGCCGACGAAAAATGTGAAAGTGATGTTGGGAACCGATTCGCTGCGTAAGAAAAACACCACCGAACTTAAAAGCGCCACCGTGGCCATAAACGAAAATGTTGTCCAGGCGGTATTGCAGTTTCTTTCGGCCGAAACCTTATAAAGAAAATTTTGGGTCCCCATTAGAATCAATGCAATGATCGTCAGTGTGTACCAATTATCCATAACCGTAATGATCTTTAATTCGAAAGTAATCGAAATTTTCCGTTTCTCTCCTTATATTTCCAAACCAGGAATACGCAGAACCAGCGAAATGATGACCAAGAAATAGTGCATGATCATCTGACGATCTTCCCGTTACAAAACAACGTTTTTATAGATCTTTCCATTCTTCATGATGAGGACGAAGTTCTTGTGTGGATCCGAGACGAGGTCGAGATCCTCGAGCGGGTTTCCGTCGACCAGTATCAGGTCGGCATAGGCGCCTTCCGCAATGACGCCGAGTTCCGCATCGGGATATGGGTCACGAGGGCCGGAAAGGGCGAATATCTGCGCGTTGTCGTGCGTCACCGTCTTCAGCACTTCATAGGGAGTGTACCACTTCCTGAGCAGGGTGACCATATAACCCTGTTTCTCCGCCAGTTCGGGCGCGAACAGGATGTCGCTGCTTAAGTTTAAATCGGAACCGCAGGTTGTCAAATGCGCCCTGAGGTTTTGATCATTTAGAGCATCCGAAGTAAGGAACTAAAATGCAGTCAACCAGCCAATAATGTTTCCGCCCAATGAATCTTATCTCATTGACTACAGACAATTTCATTCACATTATTTAGCTCAATTGGTTGGTCAAAATTTAGCAAGCTAAGCTTGCAACGATCCGCAATCCATCGAGAATAGATAAGAGGAGGAGGGACAACATGTTGACCATTCGTTGGACAACGATATGGTTCATTGCTGCAATTATCGTCACCGGCCCATGGTTACAGGAAGGCCGTTCTGTAAATACCTCGTCAAGCCTTACAAAGGAAAACCCTTCCATCGGAAGCGCCAGCGCTTTGCTCAAGCCACCGAGCACGGCCAGTCCGCGGGCGACGCTGACAAGCTTTATCGAAAATATGGACCGTGCCTATGGTTTGCTGATGAAGGCCCATCGCAACAACTTGAAAACGCCCGGATTCTTTCCCTCGGAAACGGTCCGGCAGATGGCCAAACAAGCAGAAGAGTACTTCGAAAGCAGTGTTGAATGCCTGAATTTGAGCCAGGTCCCGAAAAACCTGAAAGTAGATGTGGGTTACGAGGGCGCCATCATGCTCAAGGAAGTGCTGGATCGGATCAACCTGCCGCCCGTATCTGAAATACCCGATGAGAACGCCATCGATAGCGAAGACGATCCGGATAAAAAGGCGGATATGATTCGCTGGCGGATCTCCAACACCGACATCATCATTGACCGTGTCGAGGAAGGCGCCCGCGAAGGGGAGTTCCTATTTACACCGGAGACGGTAGCCCGACTTGAAGAGTTCTACATCAAAGTCAAAGATTATCCTTACAAGCTCGATGCGCTTATCAGTCATGATTTTTTTGATTTTTATGTCACCAATCCCGGCCGGCTGCTGCCGCCCAAGTGGAGCCAGTGGCTGCCGGGCTGGTCGGATACGACCTTCCTCGATCAGACTATTTGGCAGTGGTGCGCCCTGATTGTTTTGCCGCTGGGTGTTTTGCTGATCGTTCGGGCGATGGTACGGTGGTGGTATCAAAGAACAGCCGAACTGTCTTCCGGAAGGAAAACCGTCGGTTGGCTGGTGGTTGTCCTGATTACGGTATTCCTGGTCAGTCTGATCAAGTACATCCTTAACGAGCACATCAATATTACCGGAACGGTGCTTATATTTCTCGAAAACACCCTGCAGCGGGTCTTTATCCTCCTGCTGTTCGGCTTGATCCTATGGGAGTTTGTCAGATCCCAGATCAAAGAAAATATCGAAAAAGAGGACCTGACGGAACAAGCCGGTCAGGGGGAAGAAGGCGGCGCCGGCGGCTCCCGCAGTGAAACCCTGCTGCTGTTGTTGCGCAAAACCATATTGTTTGTCATGTTCACAATCGTATTTCTGCTCCTGCTCTCTTCGATGGGGATCAACATCGGACCGCTGCTGGCCGGCGCCGGCGTGATCGGCCTGGCCATTGGATTCGGTGCCCAGACCCTGGTAAGAGACATCATAGCCGGCATTTTCTTTCTCATCGATGATGCGTTTCGCGTCGGCGACTACATTGAAACCGGCGGCCTGAAAGGCACGGTGGAACACATTTCCCTGCGCTCGTTGCGGCTGCGCAGTCCCCGGGGCCCGGTCCACACGATCCCGTTCGGCAACATGGGCACCGTAACCAATAACAGCCGGGACTACATCATTTCCAAACTGAATTTTCGCGTGCGCTATGACACGAACGTCGACAAGGTTAGAAAAATTATTAAGAAGATCAACAAAAAAATCATGAAAGACGAAGAGATGGGGCCGGTTATGCTGGACAAGATCAAATCCCAGGGGGTCAGAGAACTGGACGACTCGGCCATGATCATGCGGGTGAAGTTTAAAACCATCCCGGGCGAGCAGTTCGTCATCCGGCGTGAGGTATTTCGCATGATGCAGGAGGCGTTCAGCGAAAACGGCATCGAATTCGCCCATCGCAATGTGACGGTCTACATGCCGCCCGGGGAGGCGGATAGTTCGCCGGATAAAAAAGCCGTTGAGGCTGGTGCCGCAGCGGCTATGGCCGCGGAGCAGGCCGAAGCGGAGCAAAAGAAGTCGAAATAGGATTGAGGTTCTGGGTTCTGGGTTCAACGGTTCAAGGTTCTGGGTTCAGAGGTTCAAGGTTCAAAGGTTTGGGGGTTCAGAGGTTCAAGGTTCTGGGTTCAAAGGTTCTGGGTTCTGTGGTTCGAGGTTCAGGGGTTTAGGGTTACGCCCTTTCGGGCTTCGACCCCACAAGCAAGGATCAGCCCAGTCGCCGGCCAAACCAACGGTCGGTTAAATCAAAAATGAAACTGCTGAACGTCGAACATCGAACGTCCAACATCGAACATCGAATAATGTATTCTATCCATTTTAAACCGATTGAGCGACACGCGGCGCAAGCGCCTGCGCTGCGCGAGCGATTCCACCATTCGTCATTCGACATTCGTCATTCGTCATTTTATAAAGTTTCACACGAGCGCCACCTCTGGCCAAAAAACGGCCAGTCTGATCTAAGCAAAGAAACTGTGCCATATCAATGCAATATCAAATTCCGATGAACTGATTTGCCATTTCGTCCTCGTCCTCGTCCTCGTGCTCGTCCTCGAAACTTTTGAGCCTCTCAGTATCGAGGACGAGCACGAGCACGATTTATATATCCTCCTGTTCTGGGGTTAATATAGACGTATTTTCAAATGAGCACCACCTCATGCCTAAATACGGCCATTCTGATCGATGATAGAAACAGTGTGCATATCACAGCGTAGGGTCGGCCACGACACGACTGAGCTCGTCGCAGGCCGTGCCGACCGGATTTGGCGGGCACGGTGGCCCGCCCTACGTTTCTGTAATCTGCTGCTTCATATAAGATGTCCGATGGCTGGGAGTTAGGGCTTTATATCCTGACACCTGAACACTGACACCTGAAACCTTCAGTGTATTTTCACAAGGGTGTTACAAAAGTTCAAAAGTATTCTATTTGGGAATTTGGATCTGGCATCAGCGGCTTGCAGCGGCAAATAAAATGATTAGAATCCTTTTTAAACTCAGCTAAGAGCCCCAAATCACTTAATCATTGTTACCATGTGTGCTGCGGCGCCGAAATCTGGCCGATGCGGGGCTCTCCATTTACACAGCCAAAACTCACTATCAGAGAAAAAGGCCGTTTGTCGTGAGCAACTGAGGTAGAAAATGAAACTAATTAAGATACTATATTGCTTCTCACTCATATCACTCGTTGCCGCGCCGGTGGTCGTCAGCGCCGATGCGCAGGAACAAGGGGATGTCATAACTGAAACGATACAAGCGGAAGTGGAATTTAATCCTCTCGTAAGAGCCGACACGTCCAGCCCGCAGGACACCCTGCGCAGCTTCCTGAGTGACGTGAACATTGCGCTCGACGATTGGCTGCAAGCTGAGCGTCAATCCAGTTCGTCTTTAGTTTCAACCTCAACAGCCTTTCGAGCCTACGAGCGCGCTATTTCAACCCTCGATTTCAGCACGACCCCAAACAATGATGCCAGGAGTGTTATCGCGCGTCGAGCATTAATGCTGCTTGAAGTCCTCGGCCGCATGGATTTGCCCTCATTTGAGGAAATCCCGGGAGATGCCGAAGTCGCCCGGGACAATATCAGACGCTGGGTGATTCCCGGCTCAAGCATTACCATCGAACGGATTGATTCCGGGCCGCACGCGGGTGAATTTCTCTTCTCAGCCTGGACCATCCGGCGCATTCCGCGATTTTATTTCCAGGTGAAGCACCTGCCTTACAAATCCGATGCGGTAAGCGGAATTTATGAACAGTACCTGGCCTCCAAGAAAACCTTGGATTATCTCGAATCACAGATCCGCAACCGCCTGAAACCGATTGACAACACCACCCCGCGTTCGACCCTCAATGGTTTCCTGGACAGCGTCAACCGCGCCTATGCCATGGTCATGGAAACCAATGCAGCACTTAAAGCCGATCCTCCGAAAATTACCGTTAAAGAGGCCCGGAACGTCGAAAAAATGGCCCTGAACCTTATGAACCGTGCCGTTAACACGTTAGATTTGAGCAAGATACCGCAGGCGATCCGCAATGACGTCGGCATCGAAAGCGTGCTCCAACTGAAGGAGATTCTGGATCGGATGATGCTGCCGTTGTTGGATTCCGTGCCCGACATGGACATGGTCATGGCTGAGAGGGATCGTCTCAGCAAAACCGCCCTGGGCAACACCCGGCCGGTTCGCTGGAGAATCCCGAACACGAGTATCGAGATCGTCGAGATGATGGAGGGCCTTCAGAAAGGCAACTATCTGTTCAGTGCCTCCACGGTCAAAAGTTTGGCTGATATGTACCAAAAAGTCCGGGATCTGCCGTATCGGGGTGATTTTTCGCAAGTTGCACCTGAATACAGATATGCCGACAGATCCAAGGGTTTCTATGATTTTTATATATCAACACCGGGCCAGCTGATCCCCCAAACAACGTTGTTGGGCCGCTGGGCCGAAGCCATGCCCGCCTGGCTCGGCACGATGTACCGCGGACAAACGCTCTGGCAGTGGATTGCCCTGGTGGTCACATTGGTGCTGACCGTATTGTTCCTGGTCGTTTTTCACGGCCTTTTACTGCGCCGGTCGACCGAGTTGTCGGATGCGAGTCGCAATCGTCGGCGGGTTTTATTCAATTTGATTGTTCTGGCAATACTGTATTATACGGACATTTTCCTTGACCAAACCATCAATCTAACCGGTACTGAGCTGTTGTTGGTGCGGACCTGCCTCACCATGGCCCACTGGTATTTCCTGGCGACCGGCGTGCTTTTTCTTGCCACCGCCATTGCGGAAACCATCGTTGCCACGCCCAAAATCGATCCGGAGGGAATCAGAGCATCGTATTTCCGGGCCATATTCGGTATTTTGGGCCTGATATCGATGGTGGTACTTTTGATTAAAGGACTCTTTCAGGTCGGCGTTTCGCTGGGACCGCTGCTGGCCAGTGTCGGGATCGGTGGTCTGGCAGTTGCTCTGGCCGCCCGGCCGACCCTTGAAAACATCATCGGCAGCTTCATGATTTTTCTGGACAAACCTTACCGGGTCGGCCAGCGCGTCAACGTTCTGGGGCAAAACGGCACCGTTGAGTCCATCGGCCTGCGCTCCACCAAGATCCGGCTGCTAACCGGCCATCTGACCTCGATTCCCAACCAGCAAATGGCCAACGCCGAGGTCGAAAACATCGGGCGCCGGCCCTTTATCCGGCGGGTTTTCAATGTTACTGTCACCTACGACACGCCGCCGGAAAAGATCGCCCGTGGCGTTGAGATTATCCGGGATATCCTGGCCGTGCCCGAAACGCCGGAAACGCCTGAATCGGGAACGATGGACGACATCGAGGAATTAGGGGTCACCATCGCCTCAGATGCCGAAGCCGATGAGCAATCGCATCCCAACGAGCCGATCAACAAGCCGGATTATGAGCCGCGCGTCTACTTCAACGAAATGAATGCCGACTCCCTGAACATCATTGTGATCTACTGGTATCATCCACCCGAATATTGGAACTACCTGGAGCACGCCCAATGGATCAACATGCAGATCATGGAGCGCTTCAATGCCGAGGGAATAGACTTTGCCTTCCCGACGCAAACGTTGCACATGGCCGGGGACGACAAGCGACCGCTCACCATCGGTCAGCGCTGGGAATCCAAAGAGGAGAGCTTTTCGCCTAGTGCCATACTGGCCCAGGCAGCGGCCCTCGGTGCCCAGGTCGCTCAGTCGCCGGCCAGCGATGCGGTGCGTCCAGAGTACCGGGCGCCGGAAGAACCGAAGCCAGGAATTGAAGAGGGACTGACCGACGCGCCGCTTGAAAATGGCGTGTTACATGGTGATGGTGAAGGCAAAGAGGAAGTGGCTCAACGATGATTAATCAGCTCTAAAAATAGCTCAAACAGGGCTTTGTCTGAGTTATTGGAGCACAAGAGGAATGGATTCTTATTTTATAGAAAATAATCGGACAGGATTAACAGGATCGTCAGGATAATGCGGCCTGCGGCCGAAAGGCCCCTCGCCGCAGGCGAAAAAAATCCTGGTAATCCTGTTGATCCTGTCTAAAAAAAATAACAATCGAATCCATTCCACATCCTTTAATATTTTTGAAGTTTCAAAAGAGCCGCAAGATAGCTCGCTACTTTTATTACTATTAGCTAGCTGTTACAGAAGGAGAAAATCATTATGCTTGATCGAAAATCCGTTGTCCGGAAAAGCTTTATCGTAGTGGTTGTTTTTCTGCTATTCGGGAACACATTGGCTATTGCGGAAACAGACCCGAAGCTTTCAAGGGGCGAAACGGTGTACGTTTCAATCTATTCAAACCTTTTTATCGGGAGCGTAAATGAAAAATTCCAACTGTCAGCGCTCCTAAGCCTGCGAAACACAGATCCAAAGTACCCTGTTACCATACTGAAAGCTGATTATTACGATACTGATGGCCGAAAAATAAAAAGCCATATTTACCAACCAGTGCTACTAAGACCTTTGGCATCTAAGTATTATTTCGTCGAACCACAGGATGTCAGGGGCGGTGAAGGTGCTAATTTTCTCGTCACATGGAAAGCAGAGCAAGATGTCAATCAGCCCATTATCGAGGCAGTTATGCTCAATGTATACAATCGACAGGGAGTGGTTTTTCGATCTCCGGGTCAGATAATCACCGAACATAAGGATTAAGCCCTCTTGCAACGATTGGTTACTATATATTTAGGGAGGTGCCAAAATAATGGTAAACGAATTCCTTGACAACGTTCCTTACTGGGTGGTTTTCGTCGGCTACCTTCTACTCTTCGCGCTTTCAATCGAGGCCGGCTTTCGATTGGGGCGCTGGAGGGGGCCAAGCGCGGACGCGTTGGCCGAGAGTCGCAAAGCGCAGGCCGGTACTGTCTTGGGTGCAATGCTTGCGCTGGTCGGATTTCTGGTTGCTTTTACATTTGGAATGGCGGGGTCACAGTACGATGCTCGCAGGAAGTTGGTGATCGACGAGGCCAATGCCATCGGCACCACCTATCTGCGCGCCGCGCACATGCCGGAACCGCACCGCTCGAACCTCCGCCGGATGTTGCGCGAGTATGCCGCCGACCGCCGGATTGTCGCAGAGGAAGTCTCCAATGAAATGAGGGCACGCGCTGAGCAATTTCATGAGAAGATCTGGACCGAGTCGACGATGATCACCCGAGCGGATCGCACGCCCGTGGTTTCAGTCTTTATCCAATCGCTCAACGAAACTATCGATATTTACGCCAAGCGGGTCGATGTCGTGCTATGGAAACGGATCCCGGACATGCTCTTTGTGGTGCTGTCTTTCCTATCTATGGTGGTCATGGTGATGTACGGATACTGGATGGGCTGGAGTGACCGGCGTCACGTTTTTCCGACGACGCTTTTGGTTGTCGCCTACGCCACGGTTTTTTTATTGGTCGTTGATTTGGATCGGCCCAGCGGAGGCTTTTTTCGTGTCAGCCATCAGCCCCTGATTGAGCTCAGCCGAAGTATGGATGCAAGGGCAGACCCCTCTTAGTTGCATAAGCAACATGGCAGAGAGGAGATAATGGTATGCAATTATTACGGATATCACAAATACATTGGAAATATATCAGGCCTTCAAACCAAAGTCAAAAATTATAAAAATTGCTTTTTCAAAGCATAGGAAAAAAAACGGTAATAAAAAATTGCATTTCCAATATAGAATAAATAAATATGCATATAATCATGACCGTCCATATTTAGAAAATACTGACATCATTCGCTATTAAATCTCAACTTTCGCATCTCGGCGAAGTAGTCCAAAGCCGATGACGGCAGCGTTTGAATTTCCTCACCGGTCACCAATGCCTGGCAATAGATCCGGGCAACCGTTTCCAGCAATTCGGAATTTCGCATGGCCCGCTGCATGTCAGCGCCGAGGCTGATGGCGCCATGATTTTGAATGATGTAGCAGTGACAGGCGTTTCCCAGTTTGGCGACCAGGTTGTCCACCAATTCCGGACTTCCCGAAAACGCGTAAGGTACGACCACCACCTCATGGCCGATCTCCACGAAAATCTCGTCAAACAAGGCCGGAATCGATTTGTTGATAATCGATAGTGTGCCGGCAAACGGTTGGTGGGTGTGAATGACCGCGTTCACATCCAGCCGGTTTTGGTAGACGCCGATGTGTAATCCGGCCTCAATGGAAGGCGTCAATTCACCTTCGATGGAATTTCGATTAAAATCGACGACACAAATATCGTCCAGTTCCAGCGATAAATAGGACCGCCCCGATGGTGTGATGGCAGCGATCTGCTCACCCGGCAGTCTCGCCGAAATGTTGCCGCCGCTGCTCAGATGCCCCAGATACCCGTGCTGAGCCAGCCAGCGGCTGCTGTCCAACACTTCACGTCTGATGCTGTCATAAATGTTCATGACAAAAATTTTTCCTCTGTGAATAAATTTTCCATTGAAAATCAAAAAAATTCCAAACACCAAAAATCAAAACTCAAACAAATCCCAATGATCCAAACTCAAATTTCGAAACCGTTGTGCCGAAAGCAGCAATTTAGAGTGGCATCATCACTGGCTGGCCCTGTATAGTGAAACGAGGCGATGTAGTTTAGGGAGTCTGTTTTGGACATTGGATATTGATACTTGAAATTTATTTGTAATTTGGTGTTTGAGTTTTGGGGTTTAGCTACCTCAATAGGCCTTCTGGTCAAAATTTTTAGGAGCTGCTACGATGTTTGGAACATACCCTGATATTGGCTCTACTTAGTTTTATCGACAAACTGCGATTTGGGTTCGGGACTCGTGGCCGACCATCCTCCGTCAACGATGAGGGTTTGACCGGTAATCTGGTCGGCATCCGGAGATAGGAAAAAAAGGGCGGCCTTGGCCATGTCACTCGGATAGCACGCCCGGCCGGTGGGTATGACGGTCGACCAGATCGTTTCGTAATCAGGCACGGCGGCCACCGTGCGGGGGGGGGTAATCGTAGCCCCCGGTGCAATCGCATTGACGGTAATGTCATGGGAAGATACTTCGGATACCAGGCTGCGCGCCAGCATTTCCAGGCCTTTTTTGGTCATGGCGTAGACCGAGGATGTGGCAATGGCCTGATTCCCGGCGACTGACGACAAAAATAAAATACGGCCGGCGGTTTCCTGCTGTCGCATCTGACGGGCGGCGGCTTGGGCCAGAAAAAAGGATCCGCCCAGGTTTACCGCTAAAACCCGCTGGAAGTCCTCGGGCTTGAAGTCAAAAAAGTCGTCCCACAGGGACAGGCCGGCATTGGCGACCGCGATGGTCAGGCGGCCGAATTCGGCGACGGCCCGGTCGACCAGGTCCCGCACGACCTGCACTTCGGCGACATCGCCCCCGACTCCCAGGCAGGTGCCCCCTTCCGCACCGATTTCCTGCGCGGCTTTGACGGCCAGATCCCCATTCATGTCATTAAGCAAAACAGCAGCCCCCTGCCCTGCCAGCTGCCGTGCTATTTCAAAGCCGATGCCTTCCCCGGCACCGGTGACGACGGCAACCTGATCTTTAAAGGAATTCTGTTTCATATTGCATTCTCCCCAATATCATTTCAGTATTTTCACCATTCATAGGAAAATGTCGAAACTTTTGCAAGCGGAGGATCTCATTAATTATTTTGGATTTTAGATTTCGGATTTTGGATCGGTGGCATCGCTCCGCTCTATCATTTATGATGGACCGTTCGACAACGAAGCTCACGACAAGCCGTTCGACAACGAAGCTCACGACAGGCCGTTCGACAACGAAGCTTACGACAAGCCGTTCGACAACGAAGCTCACGACAGGCCGTTCGACAACGAAGCTTACGACAAGCCGTTCGACAACGAAGCTTACGACAGGCCGTTCGACAGCGAAGCTCACGACAGGCCGTTCGACACAGAAGCTCACGACAGGTAGAATACCTTAAATCCAAGATCCGCAATCCAAATTCCAAAGTCTAAATAGACAGCTGTTTGCGGTACGACAGCGCCAGCAAAAATCCGGTAATCCCGATGATCGGGAAAAGGATAAGCGACACCTCAAAGGAGGTCGCCTGCACGAGCAGGGAAAGCAGAAGCGGCACGACGATACCACCGGCCGGTATGCCTAGCTTGATGATCCCCATGACCATGCCCGACATTGAAGGATATTTCAGACCAGCCAGGGCAATGGTCAGCGGAAATATGATCGAGATCGTCGCCCCGCTGATAATCAAAAGAAAATAAGCCCAGACGGCACCCGGTGAGGCAAAAAGCAGCAGGCTGATGACGGCGGCCGTCAAGGCAAACAGGGCCATGATGTACCTGAGCAACTGGCTTTTGTGGGCGAGAACACCAAAAACCAGCCGGCCGGCTGCGATGCCAGCCAAAAAGGCTACCAGCCCAAGCTTCGAAGTTACCTGGTCAAATCCATAAAATTCCATCAATAGGGTCGTAATAATTCCAATCAGGGACAGCTCGATTCCGACAGCGCAGGAAGCCATGAGAAAGAGCACGAGCACCGGCCGCTGTTGGCCCAGAAAAGCCAACCGTTGGTGCAAACTTTCAGCCACCTGTTTTTTTGGTGGAACCCGGGAAAAAACGAAAATCACGGCCAAGACTAGAACCGCGGCCGCGGATTGAACCATGCTTTTGCGCCAGTCCATCTGCAGAAAAATGAGGTAGATAACAATCATCAACTCGCCAAAAGTCACGAAGAAATGATTGACCGAAATATACAAGCTCTCGCGCCGATGATGAATATCCAGCAGCATCGCGTCGGCAGCACCCTCGTAACCCCCGATTCCAATGCCGATGACAAACATGATCGCCAAGTTCAAGATAAACGCGTCTTTGATGTAGAAAAAGAAAAATGCAACCGCGGTAATGAGGCTGGCCGCAAACATCAGCCGGGCCTTGTCGACACTGTCGGCCAGCGTCCCCACGGTAATGACGGACAGGATAAAGCCGACGTTCTGAAAGGCAAGCAGGAGTCCGATCTGAAACGGTGAGAGCTCGATGTTGCGGGAGGCCGCCCCGATGACGGCCGAACCCACGCCCAGGAAAAACATCGCTGCAAATGATGAAGTCGTCAATACACTTCGGTTGTTCAGCATGTCGAAGAGACCCTCCAATGGGGTATTGTCACAGCATTTTCATCACGAAAACACGAAATTTTAAAAGCACGAAACCGGAGTCGTTTTTTTGTGTTTTCGTCCTTTCGCGCTTTCGTGATTCATCCGTTCTTTTTGATTCTCCGCCTCTGGCGAAATCGGTTTGAAAAATGTTAATCCGGCGACAGATTACGTCATTCCGGCCGCAGCGAGGCGGAGAGCCGGAATCCAGACAACATATCGATATTACTGGATTCCCGACTTCGCGGGAATGACTGGAAGATAACTAAAAGATACTCTATTTAACCGATGGTTTAATAGTTTGATTTGAGGATTTAAATTAGATCAATTTCAATTGCAGCGGTTCCTGCAATAGAGAAATTGATCCCAAAAGCGAAAGTCTGTTGATCAACCCGCTTAATATCCAAAAATGTGTCCGGTCTGATCCCGGCATCAATACGAGCCAGGTATCGGTTCAGCTCCAATTCTTCCAAGGCCCGCAGGCGTTTATCCAACGCCAGCCCGGTCTGCCTGCCATCGTTGTCAAATTTCATAGCATGGATTGCTCTGCCGTTTATATGCCACACCAATGCACAGATTTTCATCCACTTTATCCGGTTGCCGATACTCAAGCGTCTCATCGTTTCAAAACCGTTTAAAAACCTGGTGGCAGCCAAAAAACGCAGCAACACGTCGGGGCTGGACTCTGTGTCCGCCGTCACGTCTTTAAAATGCTTTTCAGCATCGCCGTCGGTTTGTATTAATTTACGGTAAGCTGCTTTTCGCAAGCCCGCTGAAAAATCAGGTTGCGCCCGCACGATCAGATCCCGGATGGTTCGGCGCTGGATCATATAAAGCATTCGGCCGGCATACTCCAGATATCTATCATTGTCACGGCGGTCCCGGCTGCTCCCGGCCAGGGCATGCAATAAAAAGTGGCAGTAATCGTCCAGATACAGCCAGGCCTCTAAAATCTCCTCCGGGGTCATATCGTCGGTTTCAGTAAAATTTTCACCCACGAACTCGCCGGCATCGTTGGCAAGAACCGTAGGATTCCTCTCAGGCCAGCTAAACTTCACGGCGTCAGTATCGATCAGTCTGACGCTTTGCTCCTGCCATATTGTGGTGCCGGGATAGGGAATAGCGATCGAAACCGATGCGTGCCGGGTAATGCGGTTATGGGGCGGGTAATCCATGAAAAAGAGCGCGGAGCGCAGCACGCTCTGCCAGTCCTGCCCGGGGAGCCCGACCAACAGGTAAAAAGCCGTGTGAATCTTTAGCCGACGGCACCAGTCACGGAGTTGAATGATATGATCGAGATCGATGCCTTTGCCGATTTTTTTCAATACTGCCGGGTCGCCGGATTCGACCCCAATTTGAATAAATTGCAGGCCGGCGGCCTGCATTCGTTTCAGCTGCTCATAGTCCAGTTGATCGGCCCTGGCTTCGGCGGTCCATTCGATTTGAAGGCCGGAATCGGCAAGCGACCGACAAAACGCATCAATTCTTTTTCGGCGATTCAAGAAAGTCTCCTGGACAAAGGCAAATTTTCGAAAACCTTTGTCAAACAAACATCTGATCTCCGCTATAATATTTTCGGCACTGCGTTCTCTGATTCTGCGGCCGTGAATACAGCGCTGGGCACAAAAAATACAGTCATGGGGGCAACCGTACCCGGAGAGAATATAGATAAGCTGGTTTTGTTTGTCGGCCGGCTCTTCGTCCGATTCCCGGAAGGTTTGCAAACTGTCGGAAGGAAACGGATAATCATCCAGCGCCAGCAATGGCTGCCGCAGCGGGTTGATGAGAATCTCACCGCTGTCTTGCTTGAAGGCAATGCCGGCTATCAATGATAAGGCAGGCGGAGCGGCAAGGGAAGCGACCAAAGCGATCTCGGATAAGGTCTCGACGCCTTCGCCGATGCAGGCCACTTGAAATTCTGAAATGTTCAGAAAATCCCGGGCGGCAACCGAGACATGTGGTCCGCCGATAATGCGCAATGCCGCGGGAACCATCTGCCTGGCGGCCCCGGCAATTTCTACCGCCTCATCCAGGTGGCCCGAGGTTGCCGTCATACAGATCAGCAGCGGGGCGGCAGCAATTTGGTCTAAAAATTCGCAAAAATATTCCCTGATGGACTGCTGCGCTGGCTTCAACGAAAGATGCAAAACAAAGATATCAAAGGCGGGATAATCGTCCTCTGATTCGAATAATATTTCTTTTCGGCCCAGTCGTTTGGCAAACCTTTTTAAAAAGGCTTTATTCATCAAAGCACTGGCCAAAGTGCCGAGACTAAGATAACTTCTGAGCCGATCCTCATCGGTGAATCTCGTGGTTCCGAGGGAGGGGTTGATGAATAATATTGAGTGTTTTGTCATATCCAGGTTATTGCCGTGATTGAGGATGTTATGATCGATATGGATTTGCCAAGCGGCTGGGAAGCCGGCAGGCTGGGAAGGTGAGAAGGTAAGAAGATGAGAAGGTGAGAAGGTGAGAAGGCAGGCGGCTGGGAGGCGAGCCGGCAAAAACGCTTTGAGGCGGCGATAAACCCCGCCACTACTTCCTTGATGCAGCCGGGTGCTCAGTTTCCTGAATGCAGCGAATATAATTAAGCAATTTTTTGTCAATTACTCGAGATACGTTACCATATTTCCGAATAAGAGCTTTTAGGCTGCAAAGGCAGGGTTTATCTCAATCAGCGTTCAAATAAGGGTAGCCCTAAAAAAATTTCCAATTTTTGTAGCGGCGGGGTTTATCCCCGCCCGAAAATCCTCCTGCTCTACCCAGCTTCCCTGCCTCCCAGCCTCCCAGCTTCCCAGCTTCCCCGCTTCCAAGCCTCCCAGCTTCCAAGCCTCCCAGCTTCCAAGCCTCTACTAAAAAGCCCGCCGAACGATTCGCTCAGCGGGCTGGCAGATTGATATCAAAGAAACTAGTTCGCCCCGGCTTTCTCGATCGCATTTTTGAGGGTTTTGGCCGACTCCTTCACGAGCCAGGTGTAAAATTCGTCTGAAAGCACGCCGCTGCCGTGGTCTTCAATAAATTTCAACTGATCTGCCGTCAGTTCAGCTTCGGCGTCGGCCTGGGCATTCTTGTAAGGATTGGCCGGTGTCCGATCGAGGGGTGCCACGAATTCAACCGTCAGTGCGTCATTATACCCGGCCGCCTTCAGGGTCGTGACCAGACGAACCCAATCATAATCGCCCATGCCCGGCGCCATGCGGTTGTTGTCGGCGACATGGAAAGCAACCAGTTTGTCACCGGTGTTGAGGATCGCCTGCCACAGATTCGCTTCTTCGATATTGATGTGGAAGGCATCCAGGGCGACCCCGCAGTTCGGTCCCACGGCTTCAGCCAACAACATGGCCTGATCGTGACGGTTGAGAAAGTTGGTCTCAAAACGATTTAACGGCTCGATGCCGATCACCACCCCGGCCTTTTCGGAGTGTTCGTAAACTTCTTTGAGGCCTTCGACAGCCCAGGCCCATTCCTGCTCCGGCGTGTCCATGGCATTCACTTTCCCTACCTGGGAAGGTACGATCGTCATCTCGCGGCCTTCCATCTCTTCAACCATGGTTACACAATCTTTGAGGTATTTTACGGTACTGGCCCTGACGGCTTCATCGGCATGAATCAGGTCTCGCCCTTCAAACATCAAGCTGACGGAACCAAAGCATGCAATACCGTTCTCCTTTAATAATCCGCGAACTTCCTTGGTGTCATATTTTTCAGGTTCCCCTTCAATTTCGATGGCATCATAACCGCATTGGGCCAATCGGCCGATGGTAACGCCAATCTTCTCCGCCCGCATCCAATTGTGCATAGATAAAAACATTTTATTTACCCCCTTTCTTGGCAAATTAATGGGTTTGTAAGATCCATGGGTTTTGAAATTACTTAGAAGAAATGAGACGGGCTGTCAAACAGAATTCTGCGATTTTCGGTATTTGATTTATAGAAAAAACTAAAAACTGAAACAACCGGAACATTTATTTTATCCCAAATCCCTTTTCTCCATTTGACAATGATGATGAATATTATAATCTTAACAGTATATTATATAATCGAATAAAAAAATCAAGCCTTTTGGATCTACCATAGAATTTCCTTGACAAATCGATTTTTTATTGTAAAAAAATTTATTCAATGAACTAATACATCCGACATAATACCTTCGGGAGATTATAGTTTTCGTGTTGCTCTAACAACGGCACCAGAAAATTGCGGTACCGTTAATTTAATTGAGAAAATTATCTAAAATTAAAAATGAACTAAAATGAGCTAAAGTTTCGGTTTTTTATCATTTTTATAATAATAGATAACGCATAGCGTTTCCTTAATTTTAGGCATTCTAGGTCACTTTAGTCATTTGTCAAATTTACTATTTAAACTGGAAGTATCCTAAATCAGAAATAATAGTAAACATGATCGACATGAGTTGAATGATTCCGTTAACCGTTCTCATTTAACCAACCTAACCAGAAAGGAGGATGTAACATGGTAAAGAAAGGTAGTGTTCTTATTATTGCAATCGTATTTTGCCTTACATTCAGCGGTGCTGCCATCGCCGCCGATTCATTGAGTATCTTCTGGGCGGAGTGGGACCCTGCGACCTATTTGCAGGAACTGGTGCTGGATTTTGAAGAGGAAACCGGCATCAAAGTTACCGTGGAGACAACGCCCTGGAGTGATTTTCAAACCAAAACCTTTCGGGAATTCGCCGCTAAAGGTGATTCCTGGGATATTGTCGTGGGGGACTCGCAGTGGCTGGGCGCCGGCGCGACCCAGGGCCACTATGTAGAATTGACCGATTGGTTTATTAAAAATGGGGTTGACAAGTCCATGGCGCCCGCCACCGTTGTGGGGTATGCCGAATATCCCAAAGGCGCCAAAAAATACTGGGCGGTGCCCCTTGAAGGTGACGCCAACGGCTGGGCCTACCGCAGGGACTGGTTTGAAGATCCCGAGGAAATGGCGGCTTTCGAGAAAAAATACGGCTATCGTCTGGGGGTCCCCAAAACCTGGGGCCAGCTGCGAGACATCGCTGAATTCTTCCACCGTCCCAGTGAAAATCGCTACGGCGTGGCCATCTACACTCAGAAAGATTATGATGCCATCACCATGGGCGTCCAGAATGTCGTGTTTGCCTGGGGGGCGGATCTGGGTGATCCCAGTACCTATCGGGTAAACGGCATTCTCAACACCCAGGGCGGAATCAAGGCGTTGGAATTTTACAAAGAACTGTATAAATTCACCCCGCCGGACTGGGGCAATGTCTTTTTCCAGGGCAACAACCAGGCTATCACCGAAGGTCTGGCCGCCATGAGCATGAACTACTTCGCCTTCTTTCCGGCTCTGATCAATCCTTCGGTCAATAAATATGCCAAGGTGACGGGCTTCTTTGCCAATCCGTCCGGACCGGGCGGCCGCTACGCCTCATTGGGCGGCCAGGGGGCCTCGATCATCAAATATTCCAAAAAGCAGGATCTGGCGTACAAATTCCTGGAATGGTTTATCCGGGACGATGTGCAGCAGAAATGGGCCGCCTTGGGGGGCTACACCTGCAATGCCAACGTGCTCAAGTCCAAAGCATTCCTGGAAGACACCCCGTACAATCAGGCCTTTTACGAAACCATGTTTATGGTCAAGGATTTCTGGGCCGTTCCGGAATACGCGGAGCTGTTGGAGATCTGCCAGCGAAATTGGCATGAGTATGTGGTCGGCGGCAAAGGCACCGCCAAAGAAGCCATGGATACCATTGCCAGTGACTGGGAAAAGATATTCAAGCGGGAAGGCCGTTTGAAATAATATAATCTGAAAAGAACAAGCAAGGGAAGGTTAACGCCTTCCCTTTGTTCATTGATAACGCTAAAACTGACCTTTCGACCAAGCCACTTTAGCTGAGACAGATTGGTGAAACACGACGGTTTGGAATACTGGAATATTGGAATGATGGAATGATGGGTTTGAAGGAATGAAGTCCATTCTAATTTGAGATCACATTGATCGGAAATAAGTCCACCGACGTCGATCCACTTTTCATGACCAATATTCCATAGTTCCACCATTCCACTATTCCAAAAAAATATGGTTTATGCTATGGAAAACGCAGTTGCTGTAACCAGAAGGGGAATGAGCGATCTGACGATTCGCAACCTGTTTATTATTCCCACCCTCACCTTTTTAATTTTAATCAATATTTTTCCTCTATTTTATTCCTTGATTCTATCCTTTGCAGACTACAGCGCCGTCTCGGGGGATCCACCGGATTGGATCGGTATTCGCAATTACCGTGAACTGCTGCATGATCCGCATGTATGGGAAAGCCTATATTTGACCATGAAATATGTGGTGATATCCGTTTCCGGTCAGCTGGTCGTCGGCTTTGGCATCGCATTGTTGCTAAACCGCAAGATTCCTGCCAAAGGTCTGATCACGACCCTGTTGCTGCTGCCGATGATGATGTCCATGGCCATTGTCGGACTTTTCTGGAAACTGCTGTACAGCCCCACCTGGGGGATTATCAACTACCTTCTGGGATTGGGTAAATTCGTTTGGCTCTCGAATGCGGACAGGGCTTTGATTGCCATCGCGATCACGGATATCTGGATGTGGTCGCCGTTTGTGATGCTGTTGTCGCTGGCCGGCTTATCAGCCATTCCTCAGCATTTGTATGAGGCCGCGGCTATCGATCGCGCTTCCCGGTGGTTTACTTTCAGCCGGATTACCTTGCCGCTGGTAACCCCCCTGCTGCTGATCGCCGTCATATTCAGAACCCTGGAAGCGTTTAAGACATTTGACCTGGCATTTATCATGACGGGCGGTGGCCCCGGCACGGCCACCGAGTTGATTGCAATCAAACTTTACAACATGGCATTTCCCCAGTGGCAGACCGGCAAATCCTGTGCACTGGCCTACATACTGCTGATCATGATCATCGGCATCAGCAACATCTACATAAAATATTTGAACAAGGCAAAGGAACGCTAAAATGGCTGCCGTTGAAACAGCAAAAACGCGTATTTTTAATAGAATTGCCGTGGCCCTGGTGCTCGTGGCAACGATCATCTATCTGATCCCCCTGTACTGGATCGGCTCGACCGCCTTTAAGCCCAGAGCGGCGGCCACCACCGTCCCGCCAACGGTATTTTTCCAACCTGAAGTAACCGGGTTTGTCAAACTATTCACCAAAAGGGTTCAACTGCGCAAAGCGGTTTCCGAAGAAAAATACAATAAGGCCACGTGGTATGAAAAGCTGGTCTACGATGCCGGCGAGAGAATTATTACGAATTCACCATTTTTGAACCGTTTCTGGAACAGTATTATCATTGCCGTAACCAGCACCTTTCTGGCAGTTACCCTGGGCACGTTTACCGCTTACGGTTTTTCCAGATTCAAGGTGGCGGCTGAAAATGACTGGCTGTTTTTCATCCTCAGCACCCGCATGCTGCCGCCGGTGGTCGTGGCCATCCCGATTTTTTTGATGTTTCGCACCATCGGGCTGGTGGATTCGCATATCGGCCTGATCCTGCTTTACACGGCGGTCAACCTGTCATTTTGCGTGTGGCTGATGAAAGGATTCATGGATGAAATTCCCATCGAATATGAGGAAGCCGCCCTGGTCGATGGGTATACCCGCTTCGAGACTTTCTGGAAAATCGTACTGCCGCAATCGGCCACCGGCATTGCCGCCACGTCGGTTTTCTCCTTCATCATCGCCTGGAATGAATATGCGCTGGCCCTGATGATGACCAACCGCAATGCGCAAACCGCGCCGCCTTTTATCCCTTCGCAATTGGGATCCGGCATGATCGATTGGACGACCATTGCCGCGGGAACGTTTCTCTTTTTATTTCCAGTTGCCGTTTTCACGTTTTTTCTGCGCAAACATCTTTTGAGAGGTGTCACATTCGGCGCGATCAGAAAATAAGGAGTAGAAGATGTTTAGACAGTTGAGCGCAAAATATTTTGAACCGATTTCGATGTGGGTCATTATTTTTGGAATCTTCAGTTTGTGCCAACCCTGGATACTGACCTTGCATGTGTACGGATTCAGCATAATTTTGATCGGGTTGATCGGGTTTATCGTATTTTCGCACATTCAGCCGTTGCCGGAGGAAGAGGAAGATTAATCGTTATTTGTTAATGGTTATTAGTTATTAGTTTTAGGAGGAATGATATCCTTATTTTATATCTCAATCTTATAAAACGCAGGATAGTAAATCGAAGCGATAACCAATGCCCAACAACGAATAACCAATAACTAATAACTTATAACGACTAATTGAGCCTTTTGGCTCAATTAGGCAGGATAATTCATGGCGGAAATAAATTTAATCGAGATCGAAAAATACTTCGGTAAAAACTACGTCATCAGAAAATTGAATCTCGACATCAATGACGGTGAGTTTCTGGTTCTGCTGGGCCCTTCAGGATGCGGCAAAACCACGACGCTGCGGGCCATCGCCGGATTGGAAGAAATTGACTCCGGTGACATTCTGATTGACGGACAGCCCGTGCAGAATCTCAAAGCCAGCGACCGCAACATCGCCTTTGTTTTTCAGCTCTATGCGCTCTATCCGCATTTAAAGGCATTCGACAACATCGCTTTTCCCCTGAAAGCTACCGGCAGGGACGTGCAAACTATCAATAAACGGGTCACCGAGGTCGCAAGAGTGCTCGGAATTGAGTCAATACTCAACAAGAAGCCTTCAGAGCTAAGCAGCGGCGATATGCAGCGGGTGGCCGTCGGCCGAGCCATGGTCAGAAGGCCGAAAGCGATTTTGATGGACGAGCCCATCGGATCGCTGGATGCCAAATTGAGGGAAAACATGCGCACCGAGCTAAAGCGGCTGCATATCGAAATCGAGGCCACCACGCTTTACGTCACCCACGACCAGGTAGAAGCGATGTCGATGGCGGATAAGGTCGCGATCATGGAAGATGGTGTGCTCCAGCAGGTCGGCACGCCGGCGGAAGTTTATGACAATCCGGCCAATCTGTTTGTCGCTCAATTTGTCGGCAGCCCGATCATGAACATTCTGGACTGTCAGATCGCGGCGGACGAAAACTGCACCCAATGCATCCTGGGGGATGAAACCCAGGCCCTGCCGCTGTCGAAGTCGCTGTACCAGGAAATAGAATCGAAAGGCGTACCGCTGAAACAGCTGGCCCTGGGCGTGCGGCCGGAAGCCGTTCGGCTCGCTCGTGAAGCCAAAGACGATTATATCAAGGCCGAGGTCCATGTCATCGAACCGCTGGGACCTTTTGACATCGTCGACATTAAAGTTGACGGCCAAATCATTCGTGCCAAGGCCGCTTCCCGCTATGTGGAGAAACCGGGGGAAAGTGTCTGGATTCAACTGGACGAACAAAGAACTCATTTTTTTGACAAAAACACAGGAAACTCATTGAAGATTTAAGATTGAAGATTTAAGATTTATGGAAGTCGCTTCGCTCCGTCAATTTTATTAGCCCTTCAATTTTAATGAACCGCCGAAGGCGGACCTTAAATCTTCAATCTTCAATCGACAATCTTCAATTATTTACGGAGAGGAAACCATTGGCCCAGGTTACGTTAGAAAATCTCACCAAAAAATTTAAAAATGTTACCGCGCTCAGAGATCTCAGCATCGATATCCAGGATCGCGAATTTTTTGTTTTGCTGGGCCCGACCGGTGCCGGCAAAACGACCACTTTGCGATGCATCGCCGGGCTGGAAAAGCCCAACGCGGGCACGATCAAAATCGCCGGCCAAAACGTGAATGATTGGGGACCGGCTGAAAGGGATGTAGCAATCGTATTTCAATACTACTCCCTGTACCCGCATTACACGGTGCGACAGAACCTGGAATTTCCATTGAAGTCAAAAATACGGAGTCATTCAGCCGAGGAAATTAGCCAGCGGGTCGCCAAAGTTGCCCAGACGCTCCAGATCGACCACCTGATAGATCGTAAAACAGATAAGCTGAGCGGAGGTGAGATGCAGCGGGTGGCCATCGGTCGGGCCATTGTCAGAGAGCCCCGGATTTTTCTAATGGACGAACCCTTGTCAAACCTGGATGCGAAACTGCGCGAAACCCTGCGATCCGAACTCAAGGGTCTGCAGATGAACCTGGGGGCGACATTTCTTTACGTCACCCACGATCAGGTTGAAGCCATGACCATGGGCGAGCGGATTGGCATTCTGAATAAAGGCCGGCTCATTCAAGTCGGCACGCCCTATGAAATTTACAATAGTCCCGTCAATACCTATGTGGCGGAATTCGTGGGTTCGCCGGCAATCAATCTGTTTGATGGAGTCATCCAGGACAACCGGGTCGTGGTTATCAAAGACAACCTGGAGTTTGTGCTGGATCAAAGCATTTTGCAGCGCCTGAACGGGTTTGCCGGCGAAGTCAAGCTCGGCATTCGATCCGAGGATATCGAGCTGGCGGTGGAAGACGGATTCAAGGGACAGATCTATGGTATTGAAGACATGGGCATGGGAAAAATCATAACCATCAGCATCAATGATCACTTGCTGCGGGCGACGGTGGATGCGAAGTATCGCTTTGAAATCGACGCCAATGTCAGCTTTTCGATGAATCAGGCCAAACTTCACTTTTTTGAAAAAGAATCCGGAGCCAGCCTTACCGTGAACTAATCATCAGGAGTGTTGGAGTAATGGAGTAATGGAGCAATGGGCAAAGAGCTTCGCTCCTATTTAGTTACTCAATTTGACTCACTCGCGCAGCTTTAAGTTGTCTTTGTCCAACTATATTCTCCGAGCAAGCGTTATTTCGGAGTCTCTGTTCACAAGGATTACCATTGGCATCGGTTTCTATCGCAACCAATATTCCAACCCTCCAACCCTCCAATAATCCAATACTCCAATACTCCAACACTCCAATTTTTGATTAAGGAGCAATCTATGAAAATTTTTTTGGATACGGCAGACGTAGAGTCTATCCGCCGGGCGAATGACACGGGCCTACTGGACGGAATTACGACCAATCCCATGAAAATAGCGGAGACCGGCAAACCATTTTACAGTGTCATCGAAGAGATCTGCTCGATTGTGTCGGGGCCGGTCAGTGCGGAGGCGGTTGCCCACAGTGCCGGGGACATCGTCCGGGAAGCTGAAAAACTGGCCGCGATCGCACCCAATGTGGTTAACAAGGTCCCAATGAATGTCGAAGGCCTGAAGGCGGCCGCTATTCTTGAACGGGAAAAGGACATTCGCGTGAATGTGACCATGGTGTTTTCGGCGGATCAGGCCCTGTTGGCCATGAAAACCCGGGCGACTTTTGTGAGCATCGTTTTGAGCCGGCTGGACAAGATCGGCAGTGAAAGCGATATCCTGGTTGATGATACGGTCACGGTTAAAGAAAACTACGGGTTTACATCAGAGATCCTGGCCGCCAGCCTTAAAACCAGAAATCATGTGTTGAGCTGTCTGCGGTACGGCGCTGATATCATATCCGTGCCCGAATCGTTGTTTTTCGAAATGTTCCACCACCCGCTCACCGACCAGGCCCTGGCCGGCTTTGACGAGATATGGGAAGAAGTTAAAAGGTGAGAAGTGGGAAAGAAAGAAGATGAGAAGGTGAGAAGGTAAGAGGGTGAGAAGGTGGGAAGATGAGAAGAGAAGAAGATCAGAAGATGATAAGTTTAGAAATTGGGAAGGTGAAAATATAGGCGGTTAGGAGGTTTGGAGACTATGAGGCTGGGAAGATAAGCAACAAAGAGGGGTATGATGAGAAATAGATAAACCAGAGGTCCGGGAAGATTGAAAGCCCAATGGAGTTGACTATTTCTCTGTATTTTACCCGCTCGCCTACTGGCTTTTTTGGCTTCAGGTTTCCGACCTTCTTAACTTCTCAACTTCTCAACTTCTTTTTTACGGCTTTCCAGCTTCATTACATGCATTTTATACATCGGGAGAATCTTGTGACATCAACCATCGTATCATTCGGCGAGGCCCTGTGGGATCTATTGCCGAACGGGCCGGTGCTGGGGGGGGGCGCCGCTAAATTTTGCCTACCGGGCGAACGCTCTTGGACATCGCAGCATCATCGCCAGCCGGCTTGGCCGGGATGAACTGGGTCAAAAAGCCCGGGAACAGATCATCTCCCTCGGGATGGACGACACCTGTCTGCAGTGGGACAGCACCTACCCCACCGGAACTGTAGAAATTCATTTCGATTCAGATAAGAATCCGGACTACACCATTATCGAAAATGTGGCCTATGATTATATTGAATTCAATGACGCTTCGGCCAACCTCGTTGAAGGCGCCGACTGTCTGTGTTTCGGAACCCTCGCCCAGCGCAATCACTATTCGCGCAGCACCCTCCAAAAATTGTTTTCCGCTTTTACCGGCCGATACCGGCTGCTTGACATCAACCTGAGAAAAAATTGCTACTCTGACGAAACGATCGCCGGCTCTCTTGAACACGCCGACATTCTCAAGCTCAATGACGAGGAATTCGCCGAGTTGGCTGCCGATCTCCGGCTGCAGGGCGATACCATGCCGAATCAAGTAGAAGAACTTCTTAAACGCGTCGGTCTGAAATATTGCGTGGTAACCCTTGGTGAAAGAGGCGCGTTTGCACTTTCAAAAAATGAAGAGCTGGTTTATAGCCCCGGCTACCGGATTGATCTGGTCGACCCCTGCGGCGCCGGCGATGGCTTCACGGCCGGATTTATACATTCGTTGCTCGATAACAAGCCCTTGCGCGAGGCCTGCAGCCTTGGCAATGCCCTGGGTGCCATGGTGGCCCAACAGGAAGGGGCCACCCAACCCATTTCGTACGAAGCGGTCAAGGCCTTTATGGATGCCAACCAACCCGAAATTATAGATGAAAACTTTGCAGTTTTCATGTAGTTGTAGGAAATTTTACATCTATAATTTTCGGATCCATCTACCAAAAAAGACTTTTTGACTAATGTCCGTCAATTTGCTTAAAAAGTAGGTTGGGTTGAAATTCGATCACCGGATGTTGGGTTTCGTTCCTCTACCCAACCTACCATTGGTGTCTGTCGTGGTTAGTTCAACCGCAAGATCGAAACCCAACATACGTAATTCGGCTCGTAAGCATCCTTGCTTAATTTGTTAGATAGGCTTGATAAGATTTTCGGGTCTATCTACCATTTAAAGGATTAATTTAAGGCGATGTCTTCGAGTCCCCATGATTTGGTTCTGCGTAGCCGGATTCCGGAAAGCCTCATAATGAGGATAATCATCATATCGATAGTGGGGATC
>Ga0209367_1001179_pt1 | contig 31098 bp, 14 predicted proteins | sample WorMetLIZISLAND2_FD_187412 | JGI IMG/M metagenome (GOLD analysis project Ga0209367, IMG submission 187412) | Marine gutless worms symbiont microbial communities from Max Planck institute for Marine Microbiology, Germany - Olavius geniculatus... ...
TGTTGACCTACCCTAAGTCGATAATGCGCGTTCGGCGTATGCCAATGCATTTGAGTTCGGGCCACGTGACTTTGATGCGGGGGAAATTCTCCCCCCCCCCTCTTTACTCCTCTCCCTAATTTCTCCCAATCGGATTTAGGGCGCCGGGCGGACTCACGTTGGGCTTTGCCCCAAATTTCTAGTTTGCATTTATTCTTTAAACTGCACTTAATTTGTTTTGTTGATTCTCTAAAAAATAATTAAAATTGTTGCCACCAGGTGTTATATTCTAAGGCTAAAATGCATATATTTTGATTTCGGCTGGGGCTTTGCCCCAAACTCCGCTGGAAGAGCTTACAGCGATCCCTAGACCCTCTAGCTAGATTTCAGGGGTTTAACGTCTACGAAAAGGAGGAAAAGGTGGCAGGGAGAAAAAGGGAACGGATGGGAGGTAAGGAAACTACCATATCGGTAGGTCTACTTATTTTTCTTTACTTTGAGCCCTGTGTAAGCATGAGGTGTGTTTGCGCCAATTGTAAAAAAGGCAAAGTGCTAAAAGTGCTATATGCAAATGAGTAAGTGGACGACCGCCATTATGTAGTCATACATACTTGACATACTTTTTTCTCGTTTAACTCAAATAGTTTTGAAGAAATGTTACAAAATTTTAGGAAGAACTGTTCATGGCCCAAGAAAAAAGTGGTTAGATTTGGGTTGCGATCTGCATTCTTTTGTAGATTCTGGATTATTCAGGATTCTTTACTGCTAAGAAACTAAAACTTCGTTGTGTTCGCAAGGTGGCGGCGTTAAATGTCTGAATGCTCTGAGAGCCTATAATATTGTATCTATTTTTATGCACCCTTCAGAAGAATTTCAGAAGCCACTGTACATAAACTTCATAAACTTCCGCTGACACACTTGGTCATCTGCGTCAAAATCTGGTCGACTTGAGTTGAATGTTAACCGCATTATCATCGCCAACAGGACTTGATATCTGGATATTCGTTATAGGCCTACGTTTATGGATTCGCAGAGCAACCAGCAGACATACCACCGCCCCAAACAGTTGCAATAGGCTTTCACACGTAGCTTTTAAGCTCATTTTCCATCCCGCTGTAGGTAGGAGACTGAGTTGAGCTGAGCATACAGTAGGTAAATTCTTCTTTTCTTCTTTCTCGCTCCTTCATCAAGAAAATGATGACCAGGCTGCTATTAGACGTATCCGTTTCAGTCTGTGATGATTCACGGCCATCGCTTCGTCAAATCTTGTTTCTCGTGTCTATGTCTTGCTTTATATTCTCTATCCATTTCTTTTATTGTCTTCCTTGATTTTTCCTTCCAATTATAGAATAGCAGCCGTTTATTTGAATTTCCCTTTCTTGACACATGCCCGAACCACGTCAGTCTCCGCTGTCAAACAACGTCCTTTACTGATGATACAGATAACGTAGCAAGTTGCAAATGAGCCGCGCGGCGAACCGTAATTTAAGGCTCTATGCTTATCGCTAGTGCATCGTAACTGTTTGATTTTCCATTCAAATACGTGCTCACTGACTGTGGGCTATAATGACGTCTAGATACAGTGCTGACGACGCCTTGTACTGTGCGTCGTGACATGCCGTCAACTGGCATAGGCCAATGAGTCAGGCGCGCACCTGCTAAAACTCGTATGACAACAATGACTCATGAATTCACGCACTTGCTGCCTCTTGTGATCTATCGTAATAGTTAGTGCCCAAAGCCTGTTCCTTCATATTAAACTACACGCAGCTTGCACTGCTACCGTTTTCGCAACTTTCGACTGCACTCGTGCGTCATAAAGCAATCTCAAGATCCGTGTCGTGTCTTTTTCTTCATTTTCTGATTTTTTTACGCGCGACAGCAGCTACTGCTGTAGCGCGTTTTAGCCATCGCAATTCTGTTCGTCTGTCTGTCACACGGGTGGATCAGTCAAAAAAGGTGCAAGCTGGGATCACCAAATCTTCACCGTCGTCTGCCTGGAAAACTTTAGTTTCAGAAACCGTAGAGGTTTGCCATAAATTCGAAAGGGGTCACCCCGAACGAGGGCGCTAAATGAGAGGGGGTAGAAAAAAAATTTGCGATTTTCAGCCAATGTTGGAATTCATACACTGGATATGGCGCTAGGCGTCATCCGCTATCGAGTTCAAATGAAACATCGTTGTGAACTTAGATTTCGTTCGCACCGGGCCTTCACACATGCATTGCTGTCGCGCGTTCCCTATGCGTTAGCTGGGCTTTTCTTGTTTTACATGGCAGTACTTGTTCCATTTCTCTTACTTCAGTTCCGTTCGAAACGTGTAGTTAACGTGCTATAATTGAGTTGCCAACTTGCCTGGTAGTTTTCAGTGCAAATCGTTTATCACATCATATCACATATTAATGATAGGCTACATCAGTGCAAATATTTTGCACGTATATAAACATGTTTCGTCTGCAGCTTTTCAGCATGTTCTCAAGATGCTAAATTGTGCAAAATTTGGAAAAATGTTTCGCAACATTTGTATTCTGCATTTTATTACCGCTTTGGCAAAACAAACAGATGTATAGAATTAAGAGTACTCGAAAAGGAAGTAAGTAAGTAAAATGTAAATTTATATAGTGCATAGGATGGTCCAAAAGTGCATCGAAAAATATTTTTTCTTTATCTTTTTCTTGTATCTTATTTCATCTAATACCCATACTGACAAAACCCAAAGGTGTCACTTTATTTTAAGATCAGAGTGCATTTGAAATATGCTGAAGTCAAATAAAAATACTAGCAATAATGCTATAGCAACTACACAAGACATGCCAGATTCTATTAGTGCATATAGTTGAACTAACCTCTAATGCGCTAGAAGTCTAAACAACTGGACAATAACATCATGGTTCAACTCACGCGATTAATGTTAAGTCTTCTTTCGCCAAATTTTGTCACCGATTTTTCGACGTAGGAATCAGCAAACATGTATCTACACAGGTAAAACCGCGACTTTTTATACAGTACGACCTGCACGTTCATGCAAATCAGAATCTGCCAATCGACCTAGGGGGTTGGGACTTAGACTACTAAAATCTATGTTTGATGCTAAAAAATCCATATGCAAGTTGTCTTGGTCTATCTTCAGCCATTTCGTCGCAACTCACTCTTGAAGTGTGCGCTGCAACCAAAAACTGCGAAAAATTCGCCCAAAACCCTTCTTTTGGGAGCCATGATGAGTGACTGCATCACGTCGTTTGACACAGATCGTCGTATGCTTCATAGTTGTCGAAGGGCAGCAAAACACTTCGAACATGTCTTTTTTGAGTGACTTGGGTACGCATTGTCAGGTCAGCGTCAATGAAAATACCGAGATCGTGCACGCATCTGACCGGCGACACGAGATCAGAGCCAACAGCCAACGGATCGACGGGCTGAAGCGCACCACAGTACTTCCATCTTGGATGCATTGAGCTGAAGTCGACTGGAACACATCCAATCAGCGACAGTAGTAACACAAACAGCAACTCACACGTTTCCGTAAACTGTCCCGGGCGGTCTTCGAGGCAACCACTGACAGTTAACACACCAGCTGCATAAGTGCCCTGTCACACACTTCACTGGCAACGTGACACAGCTAGCTTCAACTAGAAAACGAAAAAGCCATCTGCTGGACATCACGCTGGAGCAAAGCATACGAAAAGTAAAGTAACCTAATTAATGCTATGAATATGACAGACTCACCTGTTCAGGTGTAGGTCAAGTACGAACGTTCTGTTAAAAGCGTGCACGTGAGCGACAAAATGATGCCGATGTCCCACCTAACAAACAATATCAGTGAAAAACAGATAATTCAATCACTGTTATTGTTCGTCAGAGGTAAAAGGTAAAGGTCGTCAATTTATATAGCGCATCTTCGCGTACACGCCTCTAATGCGCTTTCGTCATTAACCAGAGCCGCCGGCCACACAGCCACCGCGTGCAGCCTGCAAGCACAGACTGGCGCAGCGGCCAGGCCAGGCAGCTCCAGTCAGCTGTATTAAGGTCCCCACCTTCCGTAACCCATATAATGGGTTACTACTCATTTAACCGACCCCGGAGGGATGGCAGGCTGAGTTGGCCTTGTTGGTTGACTGACAGCGGACGCTTAACCCACAAAGTGGTCAAACAGCCGTCCATCAGTCTAGCGCAGGATAGGGAAAGTTCGCCGGTCAGGACCGACGTTCTAACCACTATGCTACGCCACCAAGTCGTGCGCAATTAACCGTGTAAAACACAGCAGTCGCTTATACAGCGTTGATAAGACATACTAGGCCGAGTACGAGTCGGCGGGCTAATGTATATTGACATTTTAAGCATTCTAATCAACACGATAAATCGCTGGTTCTCACTGCAGTCGCGTACCGCTGAGATAGTTTCTGTAGACTTACACGCCCTATAGCACCAAATGCGATGATTCTAAAGGGACCAAATGGCGGTACACACGTTCCTGCAGCTTCCCCGCATATCTAATAGTCAACCGGGTTGAGGTCGAGACTGTTAACTCCGCCATTTCTAAATAATATTTCGTCATGAAATTGGTAGTCGCTTCACAGATTTAGGGCGAATCAAGTGTGCTAAATTTTATTCGGATCAGTTCAGATTTGGCATTTCTACTGTAGATTATCTAGGGGATTACTTCTTCGGGACACAGTGTAGTATAAAACGGCGTACGGTTACTGTGTGCAGCCATCTTAACAGTTAGGCTTCACTACGAGTTATGCTCGACCGTCCATTCCGTATAAGGGCTTCTAAATGGAAAACGAAAAAAGCCCAGCTGTCGCTAGAGAAGGCCGACCGTACCGCCTATGTCCGAAAGCCAGCGTCTGACTTGCAATCACAGAGAAAAAGCGATTACCCTGATGTGACCACAGTTTCGGAAATGCTACGTTAACGCTGATCTCGAACGCTAAAATCAACGCTAATATAACAGACGTCACTCGCAGTCATCTCGCTAGACGTTATATCGTATAGATTACAAATAAATTACAGCTCGTTTGAGGGAATGAGCAGTTGTTGGGGGTCAGTCTTTAAACTACAGGGTAGTCGGAAGGCCACCATATTATCTTCTTCGGACAGACGTACAGTTTAGCCACAGAACATGCATTACAAACGGACAGACGGACAGAAAAACGACAGATGGACACGATCTTCGGCAAAACAGCGCAGAAAATCCCAAATTGGTGTGTGTGTTCGGCGTTCCACGGGACTGTCAATTTTTATCTGAAAAGACCAAAAATCAGGCGGACGGCCGTACGATGTAGGCACTGGGTATACACAGCTTTACCATCATCTGTGTGGTGTCGATGCGTTGGGCGTCGCCCGTGTAGAGCTGTATATCGGTGACGTCATAAGTCGTGAACTCGGCTGAAGCATCAGTTGCTGCTGCAGCGGGTTGACGTAATCGACCAGTGACGTCATCTGTCGCCACCGCTGCAGACATCCATGCACAACAAACGCACATTATCTTAGGCTTTCTACTGTTAGGGCCCCCTGTAAGCTTGCACATTAGCAGAAACCTAGCGATCGCGCCAGCATCAACACTCATGTGGTGTTTACACGATCCAGCAAACGTCCAGCAAACTTCCAGCAAATGTATTCAAAATGCACGTGCTAATGCTGGACGTTTGCTGGATCGTGTTAACACCCTATCATAGACAATATTCAAGTGGGCCTATGTTAGCTCGCCAGGTGCAAACTTGGTCTAGTAGTCGTAACTTAAGGTCGTGGTTCGAATCTCACAGCAGGGTAACTCAGCCCCCTAACCTCGGCGAAACGGGAAAACTTGCGGGCTACAGCTGACAGGTCACGGAGCTATACGGGCCTATTAACTGGCATAGTCAGGATCAGAATGTAGGCGGGGGGTCAGGGAGGGGGGGGCACTTGAGAGGCGCGGTGTGTGGAAAGATCACTCCCCGCCAGGCTGTGCCTTCTCCCCCAAATTTTTTCGACTTTTTTGCTAAAATAGAACGTTTTGGTGCATTTTACGCTCGAAAGCAGCTACTGTTTTCAGCGCGTCTTAGCCATCGCAATTCTGTCCGTCTGTCTGTCTCTCCGTCCGTCTGTCCGCCCGTCCGTCCGTCTGTCATACGGGTGGATCAGTCAAAAACGGTGCAAGCTAGGATCACCAAATTTTCACCGTCGGCTGCCCGGAAGACTCTTGTTTCAGGAACCGTAAAGCTTTTCTATAAATTCGAAAAGGGTCACCCCAAACGACGGCGCTATATAAGAGGGGGTGGGCAAAATTTGCTATTTTTGGCCAATAAGTTGCTGTATCTCAGTAACGGTACGAGATAGGGCCAAGGTTACTATTAATCACTAATAGGAAGTCATACACTGGCTCTCGATTGGCACCTAATTCAATGACCTTGAATGACCTTGAACGCCAAAATAGGGGGTTTTATAGATTTTTTGGCGATTTCGGGCTGCGACACAAGTCTATATCATTCAAAACGTGGCGCCACATACGGAACTATCGTTATGCGATCCAGATAGAGAATTTGGTATTTGTACATTAACTTAGCGTGAACACCCCAATTTTCAGCTGAACTACTGAACCGGAACTGCTATAGGCTTTCGCGCGTCTCGTGAGCAATAGCTCAAATTTCTTGTTGCACTATGTTGAGTAACTGATTAGGCTTCTAGAGTACGACATTACTCGCAACAGGATCTGTACATTATGGAAAGAAGAAGAAGAAGAGGGGGAGGGGCATCTCCCCCTATGGGCAATCAGTGGGCCTATTTATGGCTCCAAGGTGGCTGATTGAGTGTAAGCGGTGGTAATGTGTAGGCCTATGGTTCGCTAGCGCGGGCAATAGACAGCCGCATAGTGTGTCGCGGTATCAATCAGCTGTCACTTCCTGGAAAGCTATGGTCACGAGTCTGACTTAGGCCTACTCTTGTAAGAAGCGCTATCGTAAGTAGAGTACAGGTGACTTTACCTTAGCGACTATTAGGCACCGCAAGCGCTATTGCCCCAGGCTACAACGAACGATAATGCTGTATAAGCTTACCGTGAGAAAAAGCTGGTCGTATACAGAAGCCAATCAGTAGAATTTTGTAGACGAGCAAAGATCGAAATATGCCAGCGACCTTACGCATCATATGTAACGTTGTCAAACGCACTCACTCGACTATAGAATCCACGATCGAACGGTCACATTAATATATTGTAGGCCTACGCGCCTTACTATTACCATTGCATAAAGCCGGCGTGTTGTAGGCCTGTAGGCCCAGTTTCACGCTAACCGGTACTGGTTACAGCTTGTGTGTAGACTCAACTCGTCGAGCGCTTCTCTGTCAGCGCCGTTACGCTTGGGCCTTCCCGTGTCGCACGGCCCGGTACAGTGCATAGTATGAGCAGGCGATCGAGCCACACAAGACCAGGCGCAGCTTTTTTTGCTCGCGGCAATGCGAGTCGCATTTATTACGCCTATAAAATAACAGTTTTACGGGTAAACATAGCATAGAACAAAACGTGTTGTTGTCCAATATGTCTCCGTTTCAGTTTCACCTTTTAACGAATACAAGACTAGAAAAGTTTTCACTGATAAACTGTCAGATTTGTCTAGAATCAGTGCTTTATACGCGCGAAAACAGCTACTGCTTTCAGCGCGTCTTAGCCATCGCAATTCTGTCCGTCCGTCTGTCCGGCCGTCTGTCTGTCTGTCACACGGGTGGATCAGGCAAAAACGGTTCAAGCTAGGATCACCAAAGCTTCACCATCGGCTGCCTGAAAGACTCTAGTTTCAGGAACCGTAAAGCTTTTTCATAAATTCGAAAAGGGTCACCCCGAACGAGGGCGCTAAATGAGAATGGGTGGGCAAAATTTGCGATTTTTGGCCAATAAGTCGCTATATCTCAGTAACGGTGCGAGATAGGGCCTAGGTTACTATTAATCACTAGTAGAAAGTCGTACACTGGCTCTCGATTGGCGACCAATTCAATGACCTTAAATGACCTTGAACGCCAAAATAGGAGGTTTTATGGATTTTTTGGCGATTTCAGGCTGCGAGACACATTGCAAGAGCGAATTGCGCCGAAACCAGTTGAGATAGACATATACAAGCTGCGTATGAAATTTTCAGCATCGAACGCAGATTTCAACGGTCCAAGTCTCGATTTTCTGGGTTCAAGGAAACCTGCGCACGAGGGCATTAAAGAGCGGTACCCCCGTAAAAGTCTCGACAAAATGGCTGGAGATAGACTGACAATTTGCGAACAGCAACTGCTATAGCTTTCGCGCGTCCCGTGAGCATTAGCTCAAATTTCTTGTTAGCCAACCGTACCGGTATTTAAGTAAGCCTAACGCGCGGTCGAGCTTAATTATGGTACAGTTGTCGTCTGTCCGTTTGTCGTCGTAGTAGTAGTCGTCGTCTAGTAACGGATGTATTGTGGATAAACGGTAAGTCGTATGTGGTCGGCGATGGTACGGTGATACCATCGGGGAACGCTGGCGACTTCCTATATGAATGAATGAATATGTCAGTTTGTATAGCGCCCAATTAGAAAAGACCTCAAGAGCGCTCGCAGCCAGATAAACAAGAAATTTGAGCTAATGCTCACGAGACGCGCGAAAGCCTATAGCAGTTCCGGTTCAGTAGTCACCCATTGCAGTACTAACCGGGCCCGGCGTAGAGTAACTTTGTTTCAGTCGAAACGCGTTACCAACTACGCCACGTCACCAACGCCAGTACCGTGGAGCCACCTTGTGAATGATATAGACTTGCGCAGCTCGAAATCTTTGAAGTTTTTGACGCCCGCCTGCGCCGGGCGCCATGAACCTAGGGGATCGGGACTGAGACTGCTGAAATCTATGTTTAATGCTGAAATTTTTAATTAAATTTCATACGCAGGTTGCCTTGGTCTAACAACAACCATTTCGTCGCAATTCAGTATTGAAATGTGCGCAGCATCCAAATATTGCGAAAAATTCACTAAAAACTTCTTTTGGGAAGGTTCAAGGTCATTCAAGGTCATCGATGTTGATGAATTGAAAAGCCTGTCACCAGTGTTTGTTATGATAAGCAGCATGTCTGTGCATATCTGCAACCGTGTTCACGCTACACGCGATAATTGCGGTATGAGATAATGATTATATTGCCACTTTGAAATTAAATTTGTAGCATTATTATAAATACAACACGAGAAAATCGTGCCGTTTTAAATTTCGCTCGCTTCGACTCGCTCGTATATATTGTCGCTCGCTCGCGGGAAAAATCTCGCTCGCTCTCGCTCGTCCCGTTTCTCGCTCGCTAGCGCTCGCTCTCGCTCTCGCTCACAGGTCTACATTGTAGCCACTAGCCAGGCCTACTTGTGGAGTGAAATAATATCGGTAATTATTTTACTATACTATCGACTGACATTGCATTACATATTTGTCATTTAATTCTTCGTTCGTTAACGTAATTTGTTTAGTCCAGATTCCAGAGTTTGTACTGCAAACTTTGCAGACAGAGACAACTTGCGATCGCGTACTCGCGATTTGTAAGGAAAGTAATCGCTACGTTACGTCATGTTGACGTGTCAGCGTGTTTGTTTTGGTTTTGTTTGTTTACGGTGGCAAAGTGATAATTATGGCAATTTACGATGAGGATCGCGGCGGATATCGAATTTTTGTGGGGGATCTTGGGGCTAAAGTCGGAAAGATCGAACTGGAGAAAGAATTTAATCGCTTTGGACCAATACTTGATGTCTGGATTGCGAGGTAGGTTGGACGAGAAAGTGATCGATATAGACCAAAAGCTGTCAATTGAGGTACCTCCCCAGGTAGTGGGGAAAACTGCTTTAGTTTTCCTGAAACAGCATACATGGGAGTACAAGAAAACCCAAGAGCTGCATCTAGCAACTGTTGCAGTCATACTGTAAAATGTCACCAAAGTCGTTCGAAAAACCACAACATTGCAGTTATATGCGAGGTAATGTATGAAAACAGTATTAAACTGTTGAAATACACAGTTGAAATATACAGTCAATTAGCAAATATAAATTAGTCTATGGTTAATGAAACACAATAGAATTTGTACTGTCACCCTTGACTCAGTGAAAAATTTGATACAATAAATGTACGAGTGTACAACCATAGTCTGAACAATGCTTGTCACACCAGTTACTTCAACACAAGATTGTCATTAGCAAGTTCCATGTTCATTATATTCATATATGTGTGTTTGTATGTCCGATCGTCATAAACCCACCCATACGGGAGAGCTCTCGCTATAGTTGGCCAATCGCCTAATAAGAATCGACCACGTATACAGCCTAAACTACAAATTCCTTAGTGCAGTGTAAAATTATTTAAATTAGATGTAGGCATGAAGAGCAGCTGTACTGTATTTTGTGTGTGTGTGTTTTGGGGGGACTTGAGAAAGATAAATTGCAGCCCACCCTACCCCACACCCCCACTCCTTTCAGCCATCTCGTAAACTCACTACTCATTTCAATCACTGCCATATCTTCGCTTTGCCAGATTAGCTGCCAGTATTTACTTGTGATAAGCTAGAAGCAGTTGTGCAATGTGTGTACAACTATAAGTAAATTATTGTTCACTCCTATCCCTGTTATCTTGCTTGATTTTCACTATTGATTTTTCCATGTTATCTGTAGGCGGCAGATATCTCAGGAATCCTGAGATACCTGGCGGCTGCACCTGAGCATAAATCAAATAGATGCAGCCACCGAGCATTGTGCGGTAAGAGCTGTGGCATTTTTGTATAAAGACCAGTATAGCAGTATCAAGCAGCCAGTTAACGGCTGTTCGTGTTTACTAGCGGACCGATTCGTAGATAGAGACTTTTGCCGCAGTTCTTAGGGGTATTAGGGCGATAGGAAAGTGCGTGTTGTATTTTATTAATTTTGTTGCAAACGAATGAAGTGATGGAATTTGAACAAGCGTTTTCTGAACCGTTCCACAACTGTCTTGAGAATTATCGTTATTCCGAGATGAACTAGCGAGGAGTTGTCAGGGCCTAGTTCATCTCGGATCTAGATTTGAACACGGAATGAATAAAATAGAATTAAGTTGGAAAGAAAGAAAAATGAAGCTTTAATAACACAATAAGCGGGATCAAGCATTAAAATATATGACACAAAAGCTAAATTCCCCATAGTCTAACTCAAACATTACATTATCCTTAGTAAACATTTTCTTTATTTTTTCGATTTTATTTCTATTTTTATTACTGGTATTAGTTGAGTTACTTCTGCATATATGTTTGTTATGTGCTTGGTTTATTAAATAAATAAATAAATTGCGTGTTTGTGCTGCAGGCATCCTCCGGGATTTGGGTTTCTGGTCTACAAATATGGAGACGATGCTGAGCGAGCTGTGATCAGACAGCATGGAAGGTATCAGCGCGCTGGTTCAAAATAGGATACCTTAATTTAAGGAATTGATACAACTTCCCTCAGCAGACTCACAATGATCTTTCTTAGTTGTTTTTCACGTTTTTTGCACGAATGTTTCGGGTTAGGGTTATGGTCAGGCTTGGGGTTAAGGATAGGGTTAATGTTAGGGGAATGGGTTAGCATCAGGTTTAAGTTTAGAGTTAGGTTGATCTTGTTTATTTGCACAACTGTTATTGAAAATTTAAACAGAGAATGACTGCCCTGTGGTATATTAGCATTGTGTTGCAATTTTCTCATACAGTACTGAAGGCTTATGAAGTCGATAAATTTCAAAATATCTGCATGGTTTACCATTAAAACAACAAAACTGAATATAAAGGTTCATTATGAGTCTGCTGAGGTACGTCATCTTGCTTAAATCAGGGTATCCTGTTTTGGATCAGCACCGGTATCTGTAGTTCTTCTGATTATTGTTGATTATATTTCTAATCCTGTTAAATATAAAGGTGAGGTACAGCTAATTGCCAGGTACTTGCTATAGCACTTTTATGTAAGACATACTCGTGACCAGAACTGCTTTACAATCATGCAAGTGGCAGCTGATTGGCATGAGCAAATGATTCTGTGACACATTATATGGTTAGTATGTTTTTTAATACTGTGCAGTGCCTGATTGTTTAGGACGGTTTTTTAACTGATAATTTTTTAAAGAATTTTTTGAATATGCTCTTGGGTTGAAATGGTGTACGAATTATATGTTGAAATTAATCAAAATTAGAGCTGTTGAAGCGGTAATTTTTTAAACACATTAATGCACTGCGTTAAGTTTTTTAACACATTAATTAATGCGTTATTAATGCACCCAGGCCCGTCGAGAGGTAGAGTAGGGGGTAAGTTACCCCGGGCCCTGCGATGTTTTGGGGCCTTGCCTGTAAAATATTGAAAGTTAGAAACACCTTTTTAATCATATAATCAACAATAACTGACGTTTTAGCTAGCATAGAAATCTATTGGCCTGTTGTCGAAACAACTATTTATTTACAGTAGTGTTGGAATGGCAACTACAGTTTAGTTACTTGAATTCATTTGATTGTTAAATAACTGCAGTTTAGAGGAGTATTGGAACTTTTGCTTTGCAGAATTTAGTAAAGTTTAACGTAAAAATATGTATGTGCATTGATTTTTAACGCACCGTTAATTTTTTTTAACATGCATTAATTCACTAAGGCATTAATGCGTTAAGTACCGTGTAATGCGTTAAGTTGACAGCTCTAATAAAAATACAACCTTTATTTTAACAAATGAACAAAAGCAGTAAAATAAAGGTAGTATCTAAATGAATTTCTGCATTTACTTGCTTTTATCGTTCGTGTGTCACATATGACATGTAGACTGTCGATTATTTTTATCATTAAATCAGCAGTTTAGTTTGCAACAATTTGTACGTGTTTGTCAATGTAAGTATGTATCATTTGTGTGACTTATAGAATGGTGTTAGGACGTCGAGTGCGAGTGGAACATGCACTTAAAACTGGAACCAAGAAGGAAGACTATTATAAGAACATGGCTTCAAATTACTATAATCGCAGGTATTGTTGGTGAGATTTGATTGGCATTTATGTTTTTATTGTGGTACCAGGTGCACTTTTTCATCCTTTTTGACGTTGAGTCAGCCTTATTGTAAATTTGAGCCTAGACTTCTCATGGTACATTATATGGGACAATATGCTTAACCCTGATTGATATCTTATATTCTTATCATTTAGTGTAGAGAGTGTAGCTAGTTTATTTAGACTTTGTGTAAAGTTAGCTTTCATATTGTTGTTAAGCTTCCCTTCAGCAACTAAATGTAGAGAGAGGTTTGTAGTGATCGGAAGTGTGAATTAGTGCATTTTCAGCCGACTGTACTTTGGTAACAGTCGAGCTGTTGTCATGATTGTTGGCCGTCTGTCCATTCATCTGTTCATTTGTCTGTAACGGATGTATTGTGGCTAACGGGTAGGACGCAGGGGAAAACCTTTACACGTATAAGTAACCATAGGTGTTAAACTCAGGTATGCAAAATTTTAGCCGTCTACTCCAAGGGGAACATTTTCAGATTGCGAGTTGAATGGATGGGGGATATAGGAAAATGTGCATGTTCCAATGGAAAAGTGGCTATATCTTGGAGATCGGGCCTGGGTTACTATTAATCACTAATAGGAAGTCGCAGATTGGCTTTCAAATGACATGAAAATCATCAATCTTCGATGACTTTCAAGGTCACTAACAGCTAGTGCAGTCGGCTATCCTAGCCACAGCTGAGCTTTTTGTAAAGATATAGTTAGTTAGTTACCTGTTAGTTTTTGTTATTTTTGAACTTATGAACACTATTTAGATGCATTCGGCTAATTAGTTACAATGATACAGTGTAAGGTAGCACTGCACATATTGCATTGTGAAGATAAAGTATAAACAGCCGGATGTGGATTTAGGTTCTTATTAGTGCTTTTGTTGGCCATATCCCTTCAGTACTTTGATATTGCTGGTTGAGTGATAAGAAGGGTGTCTGTTCCACCCAACAGTAAACTCTATACAAGCAGTCTCTGTTTCTGGTTTTAACTACACTATTTGCGGAAAATATGCAGTAAGTAATAGCTTGTATCGACTGTGTGAGTAGTTTCTTAACGTTAGGCCCTCAGGACGCAGAAGACCATTTTTGCTATAGCATGAGAATAGTAACTGATTACATCAATAAAGATACTGTGTAAGTCGGCAGTATCTAGCTAAAGTAGGTGGAAACTATGAAACTAAACGGGCGAGTGAATAGAGGCAAAGTTGCGATTGCCTGACGTGACTTCGGAGCTTTCAGGAAGGTGGTACAATACGTTAGTTCAATGGCATGTTGTTAGTACCAGGCAATCATACCTTACACTTCCACCGCCCTGAGCGCTGCGTCTGCGCACGTTGATTTGCGTACTCGCACTATCGCTCGCCCGCTCGCTACTACTCACTACTTGTTCGTACTGCGACTATTCATCTACTACCCAACACAACCAACCACTGCCAATACGCTCCTCGACACCCGTACTGACCCGCGACAGTTCGACAGAATGATGTCGGGATGCTTTTTAGGTAATCTGCTTGTTATAAGGTTGTCAGAGACGACATAAATGAGGCCACGGAATTGGCAGCATGTGTCTGATGAAATTATGCTATCTGTTTTTTGTTTACTGTTGCAGTTTAATTTCTGTGTGCAGTGCTCTTGGATTCTGTGCCACTTGTTTTTAATTTTGCATAGTCTTTGTGCACACACACGAGTTGATTTCTCACTGTAAAAAGAGCAAAAACAATTTAGTATAGGTTATAAAGCAGGAGTAATGTATGATATCGATGTAGCAGTTAGGGTTATTGGCTAGTTGCTACATTTCTGATCATTACTGTATGACTAAGCCATGATTTGCACCTGTTTGAGTTCAGTAAGGATAATTTGTAGTGTTTCTGGCTAAAGTTTGTGTTGTTCATCACTCTTGTCTGTGTGAGTTTTTAGTTGATCATACTTGAGTAATCGTCGAACTGTTGGCATGGTTGTTGTCATGTCTGTCTGTCTGTTTGTAACGGATGTACCTGGCTAACGGGTAGGTCGTAGGGGAAAACTTTTGCACGAATAATTAGCCATGTGTCCATAACTTGGGTGTGCAAAATTTCAGTGTTCTACTCGAAGGAGAACATTTTAAAATTGGGGTTTAAATGAAGCGGGAAAAATGTGCACTTTTCAACGGAAAACTGGTCATATCTCGGAAACGGTGAAGAGATACGGCCAAGGTTACTAGTAATCACTAATAGGAAGTAGCATACACCCTTTCAGATAAAATGAAAATCATTGACCTTCGGTGACCTTGGAGGTCACTGACAACTAGTACAGTCAGCTATCTTGCGATAGCTGGTTTTTTATTCATTAATGCTATTCCGTGTGTGTTGATTGTGCTAATGACAATGCTGTATGTGTTATGGCCAGGCCTCCTGCAGCCAGTCCAAGTCGGCACTGGATTCGCTACAGTCGCAGGTGATTAGTTACTGGTTTGTTCTCTTTTGAGAGAATCACCTGCCGTATAGGATCACACTGTGTTATTTGCCACGGTGCCACCAGACACAGGTGAACGCGCTCCGCCTTAACCCCAGCCAGATAGTAGGTTGATCGAGTGCATACTTTTCGAGATATTGCGATTCGAAAATTTCGCAAATTTGGCTTAAAACGCCTATTCAGGCCCCCAAAAATCATGTCTTGGGGGGTTTTGACCCCCAAACATTATTTTTTATCATCAAGACCCACAAAAGGGGATACCTTACGCAGAAACATGCGTTTTGAACCGTAAACGGTCGTGATCAGTCTTCTGGTGTGACCTGTAGGCATGAGCAAGAATACAAAAAAAGACAGATAGAACACAAAAAGTAACGGAAAATTCCCTCTCTATGCAGACCCCCTTCCCATCGTCCCACATCAACCAAATTTTGCATGTGGGGTCGTATCCTGGATATCTTTCTTGGTTTTGAGTTTCATTAAAATCGGTTGATAAATGTGGGAGCAGTGGGGGGTTGAAATTTTGGCCTTCCCATTGACTTGGCACATCGCTTATACAACAGCTACCGCACAAGCCATGATATTTTGGTTTTGTTGCATTGTTTTAATTCCATTTTCAGTATTTTGTTGCTCGACGGTTTTGTTTCAGTTGACTGACTGCTCGGATTGATGGTCATTTCATTTCGTTTGCTATGGCTAATTTTTGCGACACCTTTGGAATTTTTCAAGCGTTAGAAAATAACAGTAATAATAATAATTAACTTGACACTATCACCCTGTTCATTTGATTATGGCTGAACAATGCAATGTGGCTGCTATCTTTTGGAACAGGCTGATTGGCTTGAACCACATATCTGCCTGTAGTCGTCAGTTGTTGTCTGCAATACATCTCGCATTGCTATTTAATTCAATCAGCCCAATAGCTGGTGCTCAGTTTGCAGTTTTCTCGAGGGACAAGGTTAAATGGCTAAGTTGTCCTGGGCGGTTTACACAGATAGTCACAATGTCACATTCTATAGTACACAAAATGAGTTGGTTAAACAAAAACTTATCGTAGTTTTAAAGGTTCATGGCCACGGTCAAACTCACTCGTGCAGTTTCTGTAGATTTAAATTAGACATTTAATCTCGCATATATAATATGTCGATTTGAGCTTCATAAATATATGAAAGTAATGCGTGAATTCAAACGAAATGCAGCATCACGTTACGTTATGCGAAATATTTTAATCTATCAGTGCCCGCAATGACGTCGTGACCCTAGCCCATATAGATCATGAATATTAATGGCTAGCCGACGACGTCATCATTCTAGGCTAGGCCATAGCCTATAGACGTCATGAATATTAATTTATGACGTCTATAGGCTAAACTCATGACATCACCGCAGGTCATCATGGCGGCGCATTTTCTCTGTCGTTTCCGTATATCGTTGACTTCAAAGGTAAATTTTTCCATGTTGACAAAACGCTGTGTGCCGATATTACTGTCAAAGTTATCATAAAATTCTGCACTTTCAGGAAAATGGATAAAATGTATATGTTAATTTTGGTGACCACGGACCTTTAAGTTGGGCTTGATATTATGACTATTCCGATGAACTGATGATACGACTTTTAATGAAGTTCAGAGATTTTTTGCATAATATATGATGAAAATTAACGAAATTAGACAAAAGGGGCTCCTGAAAAGGACTGGATTGTTTTAAGGAATATACAAGAGGTAGTGGCCTTCGAGGAGAAAATTTAGATGTTAAGGACCCGCGGGGAGAAGCATTATGCTGGCTAAACCCCATTTTTCTGGAAAATTGCCATGAAATGGTTTGTGTATTTTATGCAAATAAGCCAGCAGCACTCCACGTTTAGCATTTGGCAGTAGAAGCTGCATTTGAGTGGTATGTTAAGCCAGATGTAGCTTGATATCCGTGACATGTTTTAATTTTGCATAATTTGCACTCTGTCTGTCTGTCTGCAGATCTCGTAGTGGGTCAAGAACTCGTCGATATTCACGTTCCAGGTCAGTACCGTCCTTGTATACAGTGTGCAGCAATAAAAAATGCTCACTTTAAATAAATGCCGTTAGTTTCAATAGTTTTCCAGTTTTTTAAGCAAAATTTTCGTAGGTTATTTTCGGTACATTTCTTTCAAATTTTATCGTGTCATTTGTTGTATTTTTTTTTGTTTTTGTTTATCTGAAGTAGCACAGCTTTGAATGTGCAGACGACCAACTCTGCCGCTTATTTTAATTTAATGTGATATCATAAAGTCATGCATAGCCCGATAGACTTGTAAATTTTTAAATATTTTTCATTGGGATTTATCGGTTATGTATAGCTGCTTATGAGTCATTGTGTTATGTTGAATATGAGTCTGGAGTCGGATAAGAAAGTGTTAAATGAACACATGCAATTCAGACAGTGCTTCAACACACATTTGCTAGTGGTTGATCGTGATATACACTGTGTCTCAAAAAAACTTCCCACTTTGTGATTGTCCATAAGATTGTCAAATATTAACCTATTTTCAAATTTTTTTCAGTGGCACACTCGACGGACAATTTGCAATAAAGTAGTTGTAAATTATCTCACCACACATTAACTGTGTTGCTACACTACCTTGTGAAATAGAGGTGTTTAAAGATCATTATAATTAGAATAAATACATCACAAAACTTATGTTTTGAAACAATTTTTTGCTAATTTGCATACTGAGATTAAATGATGTTTAGTTTTTGATACACTGTTAACCTCTGTAAACAAAATAAAGGATGTTATTATGAATAATGTTTTTATGCGGTGACAAAATACGGGCATTCTAACATGCCATTCAGCAACAAAGACAAGGCAGTGATTACACCAGTTCAAACAATACGGTTTGCAGAGGATACTGACCGAATTTTCAAAGACAAACCGCAAAAGGGAAGGACTGGACACTTTGCTTAAAAAATTGGAAAACACACAGCACTGACCAAAACTGCAGACTGAAACGCGTGCATAACTGAAGAGAACGGACCACTGTGGATAAACTGCTGGACCCAGTAAGCCAGGAAGACCAGAAACAAACGTATCTTTCAACACACCAGATCCCCAAAGAGATGGTTCTAACAGAGTGTAGCATCATACAGATCATTCGCTGTGATCTTAGTCTGAAGTGTCTTGTTCGCTTACCAATGTGATTGTTGCCTTTTGTTAGTTTTTCTAACATTTATATTTTACAAGGTAGTGTAATGACACAGTAACTTTGTGGTGGGACGTTCAATAATCACTTCATTGCCAATTGCCCAGAGAGTGTGCCAGTGAAAGAATTTTGAAAATCCGTTAATATTTTGTGAAGATATGGAAGTAACAAAGTTTGCGGTTTTTTGGGACACAGTGTGACTACACAGTTGTTTGATCACGCTCGAGTGCAGACATGAAGTTGCCAACTCATTAAACCACTCCGGCGATAGGTAGTTAATGTGCAGCCATGGAATAAATTTACTAAATAAATGTTACTGTGTATGTATTTAACGTTGATAATGTTGTTAGTGAATTGTGTTTATGTAAATCATGTGGTGTGTTTATGTTGATAAGGTCTCGCAGTGGTTCTCATGAACGTCGGTCTTCAAGGAGGCGTTCCGGTCGCCTCTCTTCGCCGCAACGCACTCGAGATCGCAGCATGGACAGAGAACGCACACCAAGGCGAAGAAATATGCGGTAAGTGTGGTCATGGATGTGGAATGAACACATTCAGAATTTCACCCTTTTGGTAATTAACTGTCTCATTGCTATAGCATAGCATGGGACAGATTATGAAATCACTTCTGTCACACTGCCACACTATCTTTCTGTAATTCTGTCTGTCAAAACTGCTGCGGCCGCAATTTTGATTCGATTTTGATGATATTTTGCGCAGTGATTTGGGGCCCGAAGAGTAAGATATACTTTGTTTGGAGTGAAAATCCAATGATTTCTTCCCCTATTTTGCCCCATTTTTTGCCCCCCGCAATGCATTTTCAATGGGAAGGTTTTCTTACCACAGTAAGCAAACGTGTGGGCCTACAGTGACGGCTGATAGCTCAAAAACGTGTCTCAGGGGCAGCTATAAACGCAAAAGAAAATAATGTAATCCCCTAATTTGAGCCTTTAACCCCCCCCCCAAAAAAAATAGTGATCACTGCATTTTCAATGGCCTGCCATTTTACTTCTGTCCACAATCTTTGCAGAAACGATTAACTTTTTGCGCCATAAAATTGCTTCTTTGCAGATTATTTCAACAAAATGGCTAAATTAGTATTCGATACAGTATTTAATTTACACATGTGTACAAAAAGGTAAAAAAATGCCAAAAATTTGGAAAAATAAATGATCTGAGAGAAGTAAACGAAATGCTAATTTTAAACATTATTATGTGTGTTTGCCAGAGGGTGCTACCTGCATATGAATTATTATTTTTTATATTAAATCTGTTTAGCGTGTATTGTTGTTTTACATTTGCATACGTAGACCTACATTTTAAGTTTATACCACAAATCATGAACTTCTGTGTAGTTAATCGTGACCTTACAGATTGTTGACACCACAATTATAAATATCTACATTCAACTAGTTACACTGTATGCTGGCTTTGCGGACGTGCACCATGAAGTAAGAGCATAAAACGCTGAAACGCAACAGCTATCGTGCTAATGGGACAGATACCTCATTCCACAGAACGTATTTCTGGTTCTTTTTTTTAAATCTCTAATCCTTTTGGTTAAATCCTTTATGTGGTAACTACTGTGTTAACTTTGTTGTGCTGTTGCATCTAGTCTATGGATGGAGATATTCAGAGTCATAATAGCATCATATACAACGTCATAATGCCACAGGCACATATGTTTTATTATTGCATAATGCATGTTCATGAAAATTACCATTTTATAATTCCAGAGTAACATCAATATGAAGAACATATGAATAGACATCCATTTAATACTGAGAGTCTGTATATTTTTCATACAAAGAGTATTATGGATTTGTGATAATTTAGCTGAGTTGTGTGTGTGCAGAGTCAAAGCAGATTTTTTCTTAGGTACCATGCTGTAACCCAGTCATTTTTCCACCACTGTATTTTTGTTTTTTTTTATTTCAACATTTCTTTCTCCGTTGGCATCGTTACTCGTTAATACATAGCATTTTGCTGTGTTGTTTGTCCAGCAGTTCTATGTCTCGGTCTTGGTCTGGCAGCTTGGCAAAGAAGCACTCAAGTCGGTCACGTAGCCGAGTCCGAGATGGCAGCGAACATCATAGAAGTGCGTTCAAGAAAGGTCCCCACACTCCTCCCGGGAGCCCTCGTGATGCCAGCGAGACCAGGAGTCCAGTGAAGAATCGTCAAAGTCGATCGCGAAGTCCCTCGAAAGAAGTGACTACACATCGCAAAAGCCAGTCTCAGAGCCCAGAGAAAAGTCAATCCAAGAGTCCAGAACGACGTGGCTTCGAAACAAGAAATAGTCGATCACCAACTCCTGAGAAACGTCGTAGTCGATCAGGCAGTCCCGCTGATGAAGAGAGCGCAAATTGTAAAAGCGGCTCTCGCAGCTCGGCAAAAGATCAGTTCGGGAGTTCGTCAAAACGTCGTGGATTTAAAAGAAGTCCGCAGACATCGGCCAAGCGAAGAGACAGCCGATCACAAACTCCGCCAAAGAAACGTCGAAGTCGATTGGGCAGTCCTGCGAAAGAAAGGAGAAAACATCACAAGAGCCGCTCTAAGAGCCCTGCAAAAAATCAATCTAAGAATTCCTCGGAAGGACGTCGTTCAAGAACAAATCCACGTACTTCGACCATGAGAAGGAAAAGTCGGTCACTGACTCCTGCGAAGAAACGTCGAAGTCGATCAGGGAGTCAAGCAAGACAAAGGAGCACCCGTCGTAGAAGACATTCCACAAAAAGTCGATCTGGGAGTCCGTCAGAACGTCACAGCTCCAGAAGAAGTCCGCACAGAAGTCCACAGACACGGACCAAGAGTAGAAAAGGTCGATCTCAGACTCCAACAAAGGATAGTCGAAGTCGATCGCGCAGTCACGAGAAAGAAGGGAACAGGCAGTCAAGCAGTCCGGTAGCCAATTGCAACCAGAAGACCGATCTACATACCCCACCAGAGGATGGAGTCATGGCAGAACACCATGGAGGTTCCCACAGTCCCGTGAGAGATGGATCTTTGCAACGTGACATTGCCGGAAAAGATGAAGCAGGGTCACCTCATTTCGACCAGGTGGATAAGCAATCTATCAGTCCGTCACCAACGCATGACGCTGGGAGAGGTCCACACAGACCTTCAAGCTCAGCGACTGGTCACTGTCCCAGTCCTAAAGAACAGGAAGTCACAGATGGTAACAGAACCCCCGAGAGTCACGGATCTGGGAGCCCGGTGAAGGATCCGTAAAGCAATCCATTTCACGTGCGACATTGAATTGGCTCCAGAATTTGCTCAGTTTTATAGGCATGCATTATTTGGCTTGATTTGTCTCACCATGCAATATTTATTTTGTATTTAACATATTTAAATTACTGTTTAAAAGAAAAATCTCAATAGTGGAATGTGCTGATGCAATGGATGCAATAGTAATTCCTTGATGAAAAATTCTGTAAGATATTTATAGCTTTATTGACAGATTTTTCCTTTTTTTGTTTTCTTGGCATTAACTTTAGCTATCTGAGAAATCGAACGTGCAGTATAGTGTTTGTACTTAACTAACACGAGCATCGTATTAGTACTTGGTGAACAAATTCGAATGCTGCCAATTACATTTTTCCCCAACTGACCCCCGTTGCCATGACAACGAAATTCGGGACAAAATACAGGATTCCCACGCCTCCTGGAAAGTCCTGGAAAAATATCTTTGAAAATCACGCATTTTTTCATAGGCTCAAGTAGCAGTCATTTTTTTCTGCTCGCTATGCACACAGGTTACTTGTAGTCCCCTACTGTGTTGCCATTATGTTATATTTAAACATTCGTGGGCCACGAAAAGTTCCTGGAAAATTTTTCATGGGGGTGCTGTATATATTATAACGTGACGGAGTTATGAGTATGTAACATACATTACGAAACAAATTTCACGATGTGTGTTTTGGCATGGTCATTATGAATGCACGTAGGACATTTGCCTTAGCTGAAAGCTTGTGTATACAGAACTGTATGTTTGGCTGCATGGGATTGTGGGATGTCGGTTGTTTTACCAGGTGTTGTACAGTTGTTGTTAACATTTGTATGTATTTATTCCAGCGGCATCTTATGTTATTTTTTGCAGCTGTAGTTAAGTTATTTTTAGCATGTTTAGCCAACCGCACTTAAATAACAGTCGAGCTATTGGCATGGTTGTCATCGTCCGTCTGTGTGTCTGTCTGTCTGTCTGTGACGGATGTATTGTGGCTACCCTATAGGTCATAGCAGAAAACTTTTTGCACAAATAATTAGACATGCGTGCGAAACTCGGACGTGCAAAATTTCAGCCATCTGGTGCACGGGGAAACATATGCCCTTTCAGATTACATGAAAGTCATTGACCTTGGATGACCTTGAAGGGTCATAATGCACTATGGTTATGCCAATCGTGCATTATTGTGCCTAAACGGTAAGTCGTTGAGGATCAGCAATGATACCATCGGATAAGGCGCTAACGACTTCCTATAGGCTGTCAGTAGTAACCATGTCTCCATATGCAGCCGTTTGGCTGCAATTTTCAATGGAATGTTTTAAGCTATAAGCCAGCTGTCTGCTGTATCGTGCCTGTAGGCGTGCACACTCCATTGCCACAATATCTAGCAGAAGATTGGCAGTTATCATCTAGATCCAGATAAATTATGCTTGCAACCACTGATGTTAGTAATCTTGCTAGCTAAGTTGTTGCTTGTAGGATTTTATTACATCTACCTGAGAAAAAAGTTATGCTTTTGGGTCCATTTTTTCTGTTTGTTTCCTGTCCATTCGTTTTATCAAAATAAGTTTGAATGGACTTTGGTGAATTTTTTAAGCATTGTATGTATCCCAAGAGAAAGAGCTGACTGGATTTAAGTGTGGATCCCGGAAATTTTTAAATAAATACAATTAGCAGCTGTGTTAAGTCCATTGTATTTACCAGGTTGCACCACTATTTTTGGGGAGATTTGAGATTTGTGATGTCTTCTCATTTTTGATAGGAATGGAAATCCAGTGATTTGAAGCTGTTGATGAGACAAAATGAAGGGCATCTGTTCTTTAAGATGCCATTTTGGCTGCCACTGAAGGCTGTTTTTTCCCATAGATTTTTAGGAACGTCGCCAAAAATTGAGCAGCTTTCAAAAATAGGCCACTTTTCAGCATTTGTAAGTGCCAAGCTTAGTTATTGCTGGATTTAGAGAACTTATAGTCTTTTGCAATTGGCTGATCAAATGTACCATAGCTGGTCGAAATAAATAATAGATTCTGTGGCCTGACTTTGTTGTATTTGGCTGTTACCTAATGCTAGCTTGAAACTTTGAAGCAATCTGTCTTACTCTGCTGGTTGAGTGTTTTAAGTGTTTTTTCTTTTATGTCACAGATCATTCTTCTTTGTAATATATAGTTCTGTTGTGGAAACAGTTGTTTTTTGTTACAAATGTAACTGTTATTAAGTGATGGGAAACTAAATGTAATGCATATTTGTTATTAACTTTTTTGTGGTTTCATAAGCATTCCAATTCACTATCTGTAGTTGATTTTTGTTGATGTGTCAAAAAATATGCGTAGTGATATGCATTTTTGTTTGGTGACTTTGATTATGTTGATGTACCTATAATAAATAGGTTACCTATTTTGCACGTTTTAAAATAATTGTGGTCGTTTAATGTCGAGGTGGTTTTCATTAGAGCTGTCAAATTAACGTGTTAATAAATTAACGTGCATTACAAAGAATTAATGCACATACGTAAATTTACTGAATTCTGTGAATCAGAAGTTCCAATATTTCATTAAACTGTGGTTGTTTGATGATCGAATAATATTCCAGTAATTAGAAATTGTTTTGTTGCCGTTCTGTCTCTGGTATGCACTACTGTCACGGTCCTGCAACACAGCCACGAGTTTGTCGGTCGTCATTCCAGTCACCCTGTCCATGTAGTTCACCTACAATATTAGCAATATTAGTGATGCGTTATTAACATGGTAACGCATGTGTTAACAAATTAACGTTTTGACAGCTCTAACTTTAACTATGTGGTTGTGATTTTTTAATGATAGGTTTTTAAATGATATGTTTAACTGTCATTGTTTGTGAAGGACGATGGATTTTCGTGTGGGTTGAATTTTCAAATTATGAAACAAAACCGATTTTCATAGCTTTTTGTTAGTTTTTTGGATCTTTATCAGTTTGTGTGCTGTTTGAATCTAACTTTATTGTTAATAATCCTTTTCCACTTTGTAGATAATTCTTGGTTTGATTGGCTTAAATAATTTGCATTACACCATGCAGTGTACATTACAGTTATTGCGAGTTTTCTACTTAATCTACAATGTAAATGTGGTATGTTGTGAATGACATTTGTTAGTTCATGTGAATGTTGATATTGAATTGTTTCTTACTGTCAGAACATTGAACGCTTTATTGGTCTTGATGTAGTCTACAACTAGTTGATAGGCCTGGTACTTGCATCACACATCACACAGTTATTTTGATACTTGGCTTTTACGCGCGAGAACTAGCATAGCTATAGCGCGTATTAGCTATGGCAGTTCTTCTGTCCATCTGACTGTCCGTCCGTCTCTCACGACCCGGTACCGATTCAAGCCCAGATGAGATAGCGACTTCGGGTTTTCACCGAGTCTCTAGAATTTCGTGACAAAATTTCATTCCGCCGGGTGAAGGGGGTCCCCACGAACGACGGGGAGAAAGAGGGGCACCCCGTTTAAAAGCGTTATTCTACCGTTATTGGCTCCTCTAACTTGAAAATGGTTGCAGATAGGTACAGACATGCTGCTTATCATAATAAGCACTGGCAACGAGCTTCTTAGTAATGTCAACATCGATGACCTTGAATCCCCCAAATAGGAAGTTTTACTAAATTTTGGCGATTTCAAGCTGCGACCAGCATTTCAAGAGTGAATTGCGCCAAAATGGCTGGAGATAAACCAAGACAACGTGCGTATGGAATTTTCAGCATTAAATTTGGATTTTAGCAAACTAAGGCCGGAGCCTGCAGGTTCAAGGAGGCCTGCGCACGCGAGTGTCAAAGAGGCCTACCCCTCTGAAAAGTGGTTATTTATCTGCTGTCGGCTTGTCTAGCGTGAAAATGGATGCAGATAGGCACATGCATGCTGCTAAACATAACAAGCACTGGCGACGAGCTTCTTAGGATTGTCAACATCGATGACCTTGAATGACCTTGAACCCCCAAAAATAGGGGGTTTAGTGAATTGTTCGCGATTTTGGGCTGCAACACGCATTTCAAGAGTAAATTGCACCGAAATGACTGGCGATAGATCAAGACTATCTACATATGCAATTTTCAGCATTGAATGTACAAGGTGAGGCAGAAAAAAGTGGACCCCTAAAGTTTTTTGCTGTTTTCTCAGCAACCATTTGGAATTTTAATTTGAAATTTTACGGATTCATTTACTAAAACCTTCTGCATCCAATTGCCAAGTAAAATTTGATTCTGTTGAAAAACGACAAAGTTACAGATTTTTTAACATGACCGCCTACCGATTTTGCGGCATTCAAAAATGTTCCGGCTACAACACCACTTTAATAACATCGTTGAAACAACACAGTTAACTGATGATCAGATGCCAGAATTTCATTGTCACTGCGAATGTTCGAAGTGTTCACCGCCAGCTCCAAGCTACAACACCAGCCTCCAGTCGCCTTATTTGAGAAATCTTACAGCTTTATCGATCAGTCCCTGTGGCAGGTTGTCCCAATTAACCTGAAACGCTTCCGTGAGTTCGGCGCTTGTTTTCGGCTTTGTTTTAAGCTTGCGGTAAGCCTCCAACATTGCGTCCCATACGTGATAGTCCATTGGGTTTATATTCGGCGAATTTAGAGGCCATTGGCCTTTTGTGATGATATCTGGACAGCTAGAACGCAGCCAGTTATGTGCGCTGCGCGGCGTTGTGCGCTGTGTATGCTGGCGCGTCGTCCTGCTGGAAGATGAATCCGGTGGGCAGCCGGCATAGGCAGTGCATGAATTGCGCGACCTTCCATCCTAAACTTTTCATGTTCTTAATCACATTTCGCGAAAACACACCTGACACAGTCTTGTGAGCATTTGTTCTTTTTTCGTCCGCCCGAAAACAATAGTTTTCGGAGCGGACTTGATAGGTTTCACTGCAAATATGTATTTCTTTCTTTGTTTGTTTGTTTTGCTACGTGATCTCCGAGGTCCGTTGGCCGATCGTCGCGAATTTTTGCGCCGTGGTCTGTAGTAGGCTAATTTTATAACGCAGGGCTAAAAATTTGTGGGTTTTCCCCAAAAAAATTTTAAGGGCCCAAAACATGCAAAATCTGGCGCGATTTCGGACGATTCCAGACTTCGACGGCGAATATCTCCGGAACGTATGAAGATATTCAAAATCGAACAATCGGACTTAACGGCGCCGGGAAAAAAAGCTGCCGCAAATTTCTAGTTTTACGTAGTGGTGTGTTCTTTTTTGGTCAAATGAGCATAACAATTTAATTACTGTGTACGTTAGTCAAGTGACAAGTCAAATGGCGCAGTCGTCTGTTTGACGTACGTGTATGATAGCTTAATGAACATTGATTGTCGCTGGCTTAAGCCGATTAGCTGTCACGCAATTACCGTAACAACGTGATGCTCCATAGGCTAAGGAATCTTTTTCGTGACGTAGTGACAAGCGAAACAATAACAGGTAGGCCTAGACGAGATGACAGTAGCAACCTGTGTTAGACACGCACCAGAATAATAGCCAAACATCTAAGAATACTGTACACGATATGCAAACATTCTGACAACAGGATGCTGTAAGACAGTTATACTATACACACTATTACACAGTAAACAATATCTATAGTAAGTTACAGTAAACGCATTATGTAGGTTTATAGCCTATGTGACGATTCATAGCTTAGGCCTATTACTGATGCGTGATGCCTACATTTAGTGGGTAAGCGAGTACACAGTACGAGTTTATACCACTCCAGACAGTGCGATGTCGTACTTAATCCACTCTCAGATAACATAGTCTACACTGTCGTGTCTTTATCACGCTCGACTGCAGCAGAAAGTTGTGAAAACAAACTATTTGTGCGAGTTGAGTGTGATTTAAAGCAGCTGAAACTTGTAGCCAATCAAGGAAAGCCACATAACAGACGGGTGTGTGTATTTGCAGCCGTCTTGTAAGTGGCATTTGATTTTAGGCTACATCGGCAAAAATATAGAAATGCTCCGTTTGAATTCAAGAAAGTTGTCATAAACTTATACTGAAATTTAAAACTTTGCCATATTTTACAGACACTGTGGTATCAAACGGCAGTCACCGACACCAACAGCAGGTAGGCGTACTATACAACAATTTCTAAACGTACTGGCATGTCTGCAGATGTGCAGGAAAAGTTAATCATTAAACTGGTATTTTTGTTTCGCGCGTTCTAGTTTTACAATTTACAACGTAATAGAACTGATTAACTTCTTTTAAGATTTTTCTTAACGTGTCAGACTTAATAATATTGTCAGTAGCGTGTCTGACCACTGCGGCTGGTAGATGTACGAAAAGTATCCACCTCGACACTTTCGATGAGATGCACGGATGTCTTCTTGCAAGGAATCAGCTTCAGAAGGATGTTCCTGACCGGATCAAACTTGCTGGCGTAGATAAAAGGATTGGCGCAGATGTAGAGAAATGACACGAACAGCGTTGTGTAGAACACAACATAATTAACCGACGCAAAGTTACCGACGGCTCGCATCATGTAATAGACATTGATGGGCGTGTCGCAGATGGCGAAGAGGGCGCTGACAAGAATCATGGTTTTGACGACATTGGTCTGAATTTGCTGTGACTGGGCCTGACCGCTGGTTGATCCATGGCTGGCCATCACACGCGCCTGACGACGAATGACGACCAGGATACGCCAGTAGCACAGGATTAAAATTATGAAAACCACGGCGTAAAAGTAAAAGAAATAGAATACGCCGTTTGCCAACAGCGATGCCGGACTTTCCCAGAACATGTACGCATAGCACACGCCATCTACCACCTTGGTTGAGGAAAAGGCTGTTGCGCTGATGTGCACAAAACCGCTGATCCATGCAAATGTCATTGCCAAATACAGCATCCAGTTGCGCAACTTGTTCTGGCTCCAGACAGCATAAACAACCTTTAGATAGCGCTCAATGGTGACAAACGTGAGGTTGATCTTAGAAGCGGGAATGACCACCCAGAGGAAATGGTCGGTCTCGAACAACATGCAGAAGAGATAGCCGCCAGTACCGGTAGAAGGGATGGCGCAGAGCTTCAGTGAAAAAGTTATTACCAAAAGGAGACTGCTGGCAAAATCAAGAACATTCTGGTGAAATATCAGCACATGTTTCTTGTGCTGTTTTGAGACAACCAAAGCGTAAAGGATGAGCGCGTTTGCTGCCGTGCCTACGACTCCGATGACTACGACAGCACACCGGAAATAGAATGCGATACCAAGCGATGATGATGACGATCTCACAATACTTGTGGTCTGAGTGACGTCATCAGCTGTCTCCGTTGTCATGACAACCGACAGGTGCTCGACATTGGATGATGGTGTAACGGTCATCCTGCACTGTGTTTCACGCGCTCTAGTTTCATAGTCCACATTCACAAAGAAAAACACAACAGATGACAACTGGTGTCATAGGTTACTGATGATTCCCACTAGACATCACTAGCTCCTATTGCTATCACTGCTAGCTTATTATAACTACTGCTGACTTATTCAAACGTTGCAAACACGATAGTCAAAATCATACGGTACAGCAGAACTACTGTTCAAAAATCCAGCAAAACAAATAGGGGCCTAAGCCTAAACCTTGCAGACAAACTTAGTGAAAACAGATGCTTCAAAATTAAAGCATGACAAATATTCATCTCACTCTCACATACAGTTCTTAATGTTTTCTTAGTGTTTGTCTCAAAAAAACCATCTCATTTTTATAGGTTGATTAGCTCCGTGAAACATTGACCGTTTTTAGTAATTTTAAACACGCAACGTCGCGACGAAACTTGATGTATATGACTATCGTTTTGCCCATCTGACTTTAATACTGTTGCTACACGATTTCGTGAAGTTCAGAAGTCGTAGTTTGGCTGTTTGCAACAATGAATTTATACTGGGTATGGTGCATGTGTCGACTACGATGGAGAGGTCGTGGGTTTGCTATCGCTATCAAGTGGTTAGTACTTGGATGGGTGACCATCGGACAGGCAAACGAATTCGGTATATAACCAATCACCAAGGTCAACCTAGCTTTTCATCATTCCGGAGTAGGTAAATCGATCATCAGTCTGCTAATTACACCGTGTGATCAGATTTCATATGGCAGGTGACACTCGATCCGTACTTTTGGTCTTTTTAGTACAAAAGTAGCCGTGGCGCAGTGGTTACAGTTGACTCGTTCGCTCTTAGTCAAAAAGTTTAAAATCTCGACAAGTTATCGTAGCGCTGCCATTCTTATAATTTTATCAGTCAGACTTAATTCGATGTAGCAGAAAAATGTGCAATAATCTAACCAGTTCAACCTAACAATAACGTAAAATAATCGTGATAAAATTACAAAACAACTAAATGTTATAGACTACCATACCTCGTTCTAATGCAAACCTGTTGCTGCTGATAAGTAAAAAGCTCGATGCCGAATGTAAGTTCTGTTGGGTTATGTTTCTTGCCGCTATTTTTCACTGATGCTAACAAGCAAGTAATTGTTACCGCTGGTCGGTGCTGAGACGTGCGCATTATGTCCAACAGCGGTGTGACATTGCAAAGCCAATAGGATTCAATGTGCACGTTCATGACCTATCCTGCTCTATCCCACTGCCTTTTACTCTTTCGTTTAATTGGGGTCTAATATCACAAGACAAGAGTAGCATTAAAATTGACCTTAGGCCTATGACGACGAAGCCAGTCAGTTTGTCTGTTTGCCTGCATTTCACGCGCGCAACGTCAGCATATTAACCAATTTCGGGCGTTCTTCAGATTTTTGGACGGATAAACTAACGGTTTAATTTTGGTGGCAATTCGAATTACGAATTTTTATTTGTATGTGTGTCAGCGGCCATTTACTTCCATTTGAAATTTTGAATTTTAAGAAATTAGGTCTGTTCGTTGAATTGTTTTTTAAAGAAAATTTTTAAAATAAGCATATTTTTATCAATGGCTTGTCCATGACATCTTCTTTCCAACAGTCTAACACTAAAGAAGCCTATCGTTTTGAGTGTTAGTGATTAAAGATAAAACAATAGGTTATAATTACAGACTGTGATATTGTTGAATGTATTGTTGCTGGAGATTTTAACTGTAGTCAAGCGTCACGATTTTATGGCAACTTGTAAGATATATTGGCTGAGAATAAACTTACCTGTAGTGACATTACTTTGCTGTCCAATGCTTTTACGTACAGTAATAGCGATCAGAGCTGTATGTCATGGATTGATCATATTTTATGCTCTAAAGTACTGCATGAGACAATTACAGACATTACAGTATTGTATGATTACATCTCTTCTGACCAT